>Ga0209269_1000094_pt1 | contig 150514 bp, 151 predicted proteins | sample MTBAKMMethaMetaG_FD_187455 | JGI IMG/M metagenome (GOLD analysis project Ga0209269, IMG submission 187455) | Enrichment culture microbial communities from Arthur Kill intertidal strait, New Jersey, USA, that are MTBE-degrading - MTBE-AKM (Arthur... | ecosystem: Environmental > Aquatic > Marine...
CTCCAGCTCCTGCAGCGCGGGAACCAGCACCTCGGGCACATACTGCCCTCCATAAACTCCGAACCTGGCATTCATCACTAGGCACCTCTCATCGCTTCAATGATCATCTCGATCCTGGGGCGGTCCTTCCTGCCGCGTTCCTCCGCCCCGCTCCCTATGTCCACGATACAGGGGTTCACAGCATCCATCGCCCTGCGGACGTTGCTATAGGACAGACCTCCGGCCAGCACGACCGGTAAAGGGGCGACCCGGTCCCGGACCGTCCTGCTCAAGGACCAATCGTGCGTCCTCCCGTTGCCGCCCGCCCGTGGCCCCGGGGAATCAAGTACCAGGGCGCTAAGGTGTGGCAAGCAGGACATGTCCACCTCCATTCCCGGTAGCACCGGGAGCATTCCCCAGAGCGGAACGCCCGTATCGGCCATCTCTGACAACAACCCCCGGTCCAACGGGGAATGCAGCTGCAGCACGTCCGGCCTCAAGGTCCGGACCACCTTCCTCAGCACCTGCGGTCGCTTTTCGGTGGTCACCGCCACCCGCCGCCCATCGCACACGGACATGAGGTCCCGGGCATGGTCGAGCTCCAGGCACCGGGGCGAATCGGAGAGGACCACGAACCCCAGGTAGTCCGCTCCCCTGCAGGCTTCCAGGTCGTCCACGTTCCGCATGCCGCAGATCTTGAGCTCGGTCATCTGGGCACCCTCAGGGACAGCAGCTTCTCCTTCGGGCATGAGGAACCGCTCAAGGCCGAGCCGATGAGCACTCCTGAAGCGCCCAGGTCGCGCATCTTCCGCACATCCTCGGCGGAGTCCATCATGCTCATGGCCAAGGCCGGCCTTCCGTCCGCCGTAATCAGTTCCAAGGCCCGGGCCACGACATCCCGGCCCGGACGGAAGGTGCGCAGGTCCCTTCGATTGTAGGCGATTATGTCCGCCCTGGAATCCAAGGACCTATCCAGCTCCTCCAGGCTTGAGGACTCCAACACCACCTCCAGACCGAGGCGGTGCGCCGTATCGATCAGGGAGTCCCTGCCGATGGCCAATCGCCGGTCGAACACCCCCTGGATGATGAGCACGGCCGAAGCTCCCAGGCGCGAAGCGGCCTCCAGCTGCACCCCGTCGACCACGAAGTCCTTCATCATCGCCGGCACCCCGGTCCTCGCGGCCATGTCCAGGTAGCGCAGCGAGCCGAGGAAGTAGCGCGGTTCGGTTATCACCGACAGGGCGGCCGCCCCGCCGATGATGTAATCATCGATCAGCTCCTCGGCCACATGGGCTCCCAGCCTTCCGGCGGTGGGCGAGGCCAATTTGACCTCGGCGACGATCGGGAACGTTTCCGAGGTGCCAAGGGCGTTCACCAGGGAGGCTTTTCCGGCCACCCCTTCCCTGAACGGCTTGGCCGTCCCGTTGGAATAGAAACCGCAGTCCACCAGCTCGCGGGCGTTGCCCACCAGTAGGGACAGGCGGTCCTCCACCCCGCTCAGCATCAGACCTCCCCCCGGCTGGCCTTGATGTACTCCCTCATCTTGGCGAAGGCCTTTCCGCTGTCGATGGTGAGCTCGGCCAGGGCAAGACCGGACGCCAGGTTGGCCACCTTGCCCGAGACCAGGAAGGCGCAGGCGCAGTTCACCAGCACCGCGTCACGGCGTCCCCCCTTCCGCCCACGCAGGACCTCGTAGCTGCCGCGGACGGCGGCCTGAGGGGACAGCTCGGCGATGTCCTTGGGCGAGCACGGTTCGATACCCAGGTCCTTGGGGTCCAGTTCGTACGTCTCCACGCTTCCGGCCCTGAGGTGGGCCACCAGCGTCCTATCGCAAGGGGACACCTCGTCCATTCCGGGGAGGCCGTGAACGACCATGGCCTCCTCCACTCCCAGGGAGTCCAGCACCCCGGGTACGACATCCAGCAGTTCCACGGCGCTCACGCCCATGAGCTGCCGGCGCCTTCCCAGGACCGGGTTCATCAAGGGCCCCATAACGTTGAACACCGTGCGGCAGGGGACCAGCCGGCGAGCCTTGGAGGCCTGGCGCATGGAAGGGTGGTAAAGGGGAGCGAACAGGAAGGTGAAGTTGATGCGGTCCAGCATTCTGGAGGACGTTTCGATGCTGGGAGAGATGTTGGCGCCCATGGCCTCCAGGAGGTCGGCGCTTCCGCATCGGCCTATGGAGGAGCGGTTGCCGTGCTTGGCCACCGGCACCCCGGCCGCGGCCAGGACGAACGAGGAGGTGGTGCTTATGTTGAACGTCCGGAACGGCGCCCCGCCCGTGCCGCACAGGTCCATGACCAGCGGATGCGAGGTGGAGAGCCGCTTGCACCGAGGGTAGAAGGCGGAGATCATCCCTAGGATGTCCTCGGCCCTTTCCCCGCGGTCCCGCATGCGCTGCAGGTGATCGGCGATCTCCCGGTCGGACATCCTTCCTTCCAGTATGTCGCAGGCGAAGCTCCTGGCCTCCGCGACATGGCTCATGCCCTTCCCTCCAGGGAGCGCACGAAGTTGTCCATCAGGTCCTGCCCGCGGTCGGTGAGGATGGACTCGGGGTGGAACTGCACGCCTTCGATGGGGAGGTGCCGATGCCTCAGCCCCATCACCGTGCCGTCCTCGCTTCGGGCGGTCACCTCCAAACAGCCGGGCAGGGAGTCCTCGAGCACGCACAGGGAGTGATACCGTCCCGCCATCATCGGCGACGGTATGCCTTGGAATATCCCGCGCCCGTCATGCAGGACCAGGGTCCCCTTCCCATGCAGCGGCAAGGGGGCCCTGACCACCTGGCCACCGAAGGCGCACGCGATGCCCTGGTGCCCCAGGCAGACCCCCAGGGTGGGAACGGAGGGCGAGGCGGCCTTGATCAGTTCGGTGCAACGTCCGAAATCACCTCGGTTGGAGGGATGTCCCGGCCCCGGCGATATCACGATGCCCTGGAAACGGCGTTCCACCGAACCCGGGTCCACCTGGTCGTTCCTGACCACCTCGGGGTCGGCGCCTGCGGCGGCCAGGGACTGGGCCAGGTTGTAGACGAAGGAGTCGTAGTTGTCCACCAGCAGCACCCTGGGCCTCATCATGCTCCCTCGCACATCTGCAGGGAGCGATGCATGGCCCCCAGTTTTCCTTGGCATTCCGTGTATTCCTGTTCCGGAACGGAGTCCAGCACAATACCTGCCCCGGCCTGCAGGCGGATGCGGTCCCCGGTGACGTAAGCGGAACGGATGGTGATGGCGGTGTCCAGGTCCCCGGAGTCGGAGATATAGCCCACCGCTCCGGCGTAAGGCCCCCGTCCGCATCCCTCGAGCGATTCAATGAGGCGCATGGCCCGGTGCTTCGGCGCTCCGCTCACCGTACCGGCCGGGAACACCGCCATCAGGGCGTCCAGGGAATCCCTGTCCTTCCGGAGTATGCCGCGCACCCGGGACACCATGTGCTGCACGTGGCTGTACTCCTCCACCCGCATCAGGTCGGCCACCTCCACCGTGCCGAACTCGCTCACCTTGCCCAGGTCGTTGCGGGCCAAATCCACTAACATGAGGTGCTCGGCTCTCTCCTTCTCGTCCGCCAGCATCGATCGGCGATTGCACCTCCTCTCTTGCAGGTCCGCTCCCAGTGGCCGCGTGCCGGCGATGGGATAGGTCACGGTCTCCTTGCCCCGCACCGTGACCAGGGTCTCCGGGCTGGACCCCAGGACCTTGCGCTCCCCGAAATCCAGGTAGAACATGTAGGGGGAGGGGTTCACCCGACGCAACCGCAGATAATATTGGAAAGGGTCGCCCTCGAAGCGGTGCTCCTCAAATCTGGAGAGCACGACCTGGAAGGCCTCCCCCTCTTCGATCCTATGCTTGAGTTCCCCGACCCCATTCTCGAAATCCCTTCTTTCCGTCCCGGAAAGGCGTTCCTGTAGACGGAATGGTCCTGCTTCGTTCCCTGCGTCAAGGAGGGGAAGCACGCCATCTTCGCCCTCAGGATGGAAATGATACACCTTGAAGGCCGAATGGTCGTAGACCAGTCCGCTGTTGTAAAGACCAAGCTCGTAGGCCGGGAACCCTTCGTTCCGTAGGTGCAGGTCCTTTTCCAGGGAATTGACGAAATGATATGAGAAGTAGCCGACCAGACCGCCCATGAATGGGAAGGGCGAGCTGTTCCTCGCCCGGGAGCGCATGACCTCCCGCACCTCCTGCAGGTCCTGTCCGTCCTGGCCGCGCAGGACCGCGGCCGGGGATGTCCCAAGGAAGGAATAGGCCACGGTCCGGGAGGAGCCTTCGGCGCTCTCCAGGAGGAAGGATGGCCGGCCCGGCGTCCGCATCTCGGCATAGGCCTCGGCGGGGCTGAGGGTTAGGGGCACCTCCTCAAAGACTATCTTGGGCGATGTTCTCATGGTGAAACGTGCACAATAATGTTCATATATAAGCATTATTGAATTTAATAATACAAATAAGAATTATAATAGCAAGGAGCGGTGAAACCCGCGGACGGTCGAAGGAACCTGCTGAAAGACCGGCTCAGATGGACCACATTATCTGAAGGCCGAGCAGGACCACGATTACGTTACCGGCGACTATGCTGGCGGTCATCAAGCGCGGCGTAAGGCGCCGCCTGGCCAGGGCGCCCAGGACGGCCAGAAGGGTCTCCCAGGAAAGCGACGCCAGGGCCACCCCGCCCACGAACCACAGGCAATCCTCCAGGGAGAAGGACCAGGAGGCGCCCTTGCCGATTATGAGCGCCAGGAAGTATGCTATGGTGAAAGGGTTCAGGAAGGTCAGGGCGACGAATTTTACGTACACCGTCAGCTCCTCGTCCTTGCGTTCCTGTTCCGGCGCGCTCTCCTTGATCCTCTTCCTTATCTGCAGGATGCCGTAGGCTCCCATGGCCACCAGGGTCAGGCCGCTGGCCACCTGGAGCGGAACGGAGTAGGGAGCGATGATGGCCACCGCCGCCGCGCCGGCGAAGACGGCCAGAGTGGCGCAGAGCAGGTCCACGGTGGCCGTGCCCGCCCCGGCCACGAAACCCAAACGGAACCCGCGGTCCAGGGCCATGTTGACTATGAGTATGGATATGCCCCCCAGGGGGATGGCTATTCCGTAACCGGCTATAAGTCCGTCCAAGAACGCGCCCATCGTCGACCGCTCCCCCTTATGGAAAGGGGATAAAAGAAAGCATTGGTGCTTGGCAAAAATGAAAAACGATAATACCAGAGGGAGCATTGAGTGAGCGGAGATATCATGAAGGTAGTGGCGTTCAACGGCAGTCCCAGAGTAAATGGCAACACCCATCAGGCGCTGGAGCTCGTCCTGGAGGAGTTGAGGAAGAAGGGCTTCGAGACCGAGCTCATAGACATATGCCGGGAGGACCTCAAGCCCTGCCGGGCCTGCGGGGCCTGCCGCAAGAACAAGGACGAGAGGTGCGTGATGGCCGAGGACCGGTTGAACGAGTACGTGCAGAAGATGAAGGCCGCCCAGGGCATCATCATCGGCTCCCCGGTCTACTTTGGCAACATGACCGCTCAGACGAAGGCGTTCGTGGACCGGGCGTTCTACGTGGCCAGGTCCAACGGGGACATGTTCCGCCGCAAGGTCGGGGCGGCGGTGGCCGTCAACCGCCGGGCCGGCGCGCTCGACACCTTCGACGAGATCAACAAGCTCTTCCTGATCAGCCAGATGATCGTGCCGGGCAGCAGCTACTGGAACACCGTGACCGCTCTTGATCAGGGCGACGTGGCCATGGACGAGGAGGGCGTAAAGATCATGAGGACCTTGGGAAAGAACATGGCCTGGCTGCTCAAGAAGCTGGGATGACATGGACGACCTGGGACTGGTCCACGTCTACACCGGGGACGGGAAGGGCAAGACGACCGCCGCCCTGGGCATGTGCGCCCGGGCGGTCGGGCACGGCTATAAGGCGCTTATCGTCCAGTTCATGAAGACCGCCGGTACATACGGGGAGAACTTTCTCAAACTGCCAGGGCTGGACGTCGTGGCATCCGGCCACGACTGCCTTGTTTTCTCGGATAAGATAACCCAGGCCGACCTGGACAAGGCGGGTGAAGGTCTGCGCCTGGCGGCCGAGGCCTTGCGTTCAGGACGTTACCGGATCGTGGTGCTGGACGAGGTCAGCGTGGCCATAAAGTTCGGGCTTATCAAGGTGGAGGACGTGGTCCGGGCGATCAAGGAGCGGCGATCGGACGTAGAGGTCGTGCTCACCGGACGATACGCTCCGCCCGAGCTGCTGGAGATCACCGATTACATATGCGATATCAGGTCGGTGAGGCACCCCTATCAAAAAGGGATCACCTCCAGGAAAGGCATCGACCGCTGATCGGCCTCTCCAAAAGAATTATCTAGCGGTAACTGAAAAACCATTAATCATGGTCGAGGCCAAACCCGGAGAGACCGGGTCCAAGTGCTCCATCTGCGAATCGTTCGACTTCAAGGGCACCTGGACCTGTGAGTGCGACGCCGTCAACATCTCCCGCGACGCCAAGTGCTGGAAGTGCGGACGGCCGCGTTTCGAGACGGAACGGGCTTAGAACAGCTCGTCCAATTCCTTCATGGTCAAGCGTAGCTGGATAACATCACCGACCACGGCCACCAGGTCGGTGGAGACGTTGATTATTATCGGTTTGAAGAGCTTCTTCTTGATGTGCAGCTCCTTGGCAGCTTCCTTGCTCACGTTGACCAAGATATGCAGGACCGTCCACTTGGCGGTGTCAATGGTGCTGCCGTAGAGGACGCCGAGCTCGCGGCCGTCCTTGCTGATGACCCTCTTCTTTTCCACGCTGCTTAGTTCCATTGCCGGAATCCCCGTCCAACATGATTATGGACGGAGATAAGGGTTTCCTCTTTTCAGGGCGACCATGATAATGGCCACGATGAGGAAGGCCAGCCCGGCCAGAAGCCAGTTTCCGGTGACCAGCAGCACGATCAACGCCACCACCGTGGCCGGGAAGAACTTCACCAGGCTTCCGACCAGGACGATGAGGATGACTATGCCCACCATCACCAGTAAAAGGAATATCGCTAGAACCCACAGCTCGATGATCATCCTGATCCCATATGGCTATCCTGTCAAGTAATTTGCGTCGTATCCTCTATTCGACGCAGAAGCATTTAATGGCACGATTGTTAATTACTGACCTAAATGGGCAAGGCGTGGGAAGAGGAGTACCGGTCGAAGCTCCTCACCGCCGAGGAGGCGGTGCTGAAGATAGGCCCCGGGAGAACGGTCTTCCTGGGCACGGCCTGCGGGGAGCCGCAGTCGCTAGTTAAAGCGCTGCTCGCCAAGTCCTACGCCATGATAGACAGCGAGGTCATCCAGACCCTATCGCTGGGTCTCACCTTCTACGCCGAGGACCAGTTCCAGGACCAGTTCCGTCTGAACGCCTTCTTCATCGGGCCCAACGTCCGGGGGGCGGTGAACGAAGGGAGGGCTGATTACACGCCAGTGAACCTCTCGGAGATCGAGAGGCTCTTCTCCAGCGGGCTCAAGCCGGTGGACGTCGCCCTCATCCAGGTTTCACCGCCGGATGAGGAAGGCTACTGCAATCTCGGGGTATCGGTGGACATAACCATGTCCGCCGCCATGCACGCTGACGTGGTGATAGCGGAGGTCAATCCCAACATGCCCCGCCTGGGTGGGGACAGCCGGTTGCACATCAGGGAGATCGATCACCTGGTGGAGAACGACCAGCCCATCCTGGAGTTCACCGGCGATGGGGAGGTCTCCCGCACCGCCCCGCGCATCGGCAAGCACGTGGCCGACCTGGTGCCGGACGGAGCGACGATACAGATAGGCTACGGCAGCGTTCCGGACGCCATCCTGGCGTATTTGGACGAGAAGAAGGACCTGGGCGTGCACACCGAGATGTTCTCCGACGGGATCATCGATCTGGTGGAGAAGGGCGTGATCACCGGTAAAAGGAAGGGATTCCACGACGGGAAGATCGTGGCGTCGTTCTGCATGGGCAGCAGGCGCCTCTACGACTTCATCGACGGGAACGAGATGTTCGAGATGTATCCTTCCTCGTACACTAACGATCCATGCAACATCTCCCGCAACCGCAGCATGATGGCCATCAACTCCGCCCTGGAGGTGGACCTCACCGGTCAGGTGTGCACGGACCAGATAGGCCACCGCTTCTATTCGGGCATCGGAGGACAGGCTGACTTCATGCGGGGTGCCGCGCGCTCCCCAGGGGGAAAGGCCATAATCGCCATGCCCTCCACCGCCCAGCATCACACCATCTCCCGCATCGTTCCCACGCTCTCGGCCGGAGGCGGGGTCACGACCACGCGGGGCGACGTGCAGTTCGTGGTAACGGAGTTCGGAGTGGCCGACCTGCGCGGCAAGAGCATCATGGAAAGGGCGCTGGCGCTCATCGGGATATCGCATCCCCGCTTCCGCGCCGAGCTCCTGATGCACGCCAAGTCCCTGCACTACGTGTACCAGGACCAGATGGAGACCGGGTACGTGGGCATTTATCCGGAGCAGTACGAGACCGTTCGCGTCGTGGCCGACCATGAGATGTACTTCCGGCCGGCCAAACCGACGGACGAGCCCATGCTCAAGGAGATGTTCTACTCCCTGTCCCGGGACACCGTCTACAACCGGTTCATGGGCCTCAAGCGCAGCATGCCGCACCGCGAGCTGATGCGCATAGTGAACATCGATTACGACACCAGGATGACCGTCTGCGGCTTTGTGAACGAGGAGGGGATATGGTCCATGACCTCCTTCGCCATGTACGATCTGGACAAGTCCACCAACACCGCCGAGATCTCCTTCGCCGTGAGCGACCGCTGGCAGAACCGGCGCATCGGCACCATGCTCATGGACATGATGATCGGCATCGCCCGGGACCGCAAGATCAAGGCCTTCACCGCCGAGCTGCTGGGGGAGAACATGCGCATGCTGGACCTCTTCTACCGCACCGGCCTGAAGGTGGAGACCCGGTTGATGGAGGACACCTACCTCGTCACCATCGACCTATGGACGAAGTGAGCCACAGTCAGGACAGGAGGGATCGCGCTGGAAGATGACCTCGTCCGCCTGCCCGCTCTTCAGGTCCAGGAACAGGGCGCGGCCGTTCGGCCTTTCTCCTATTCCCGTGATGATCTTTACCGCCTCCACCGCCTGCAGCGAGCCGATGACCCCGGCGGCCCCCCCTAGCACGGGAACGCCGCTCCAACGGTTGGGCAGCGAAGGAAAGGCGCATCTGAGGCAAGGCCCGCCGGGGACGATGCTGAGCACATGGCCGGAGAAGCCCTCTACCGCCCCGTGCACCAACGGTATCTTCCTCTCCAGGCAGATGCGGTTCAGAAGGTATCTCCCCTTGGGATTGTCCAGGCAGTCCACGGCCAGGTCGGCGTCCTCCAGGATGAAGGCCGTGTCCTCCTCCAGCCTCATCGGGAGCGCCTCCACCTCCACGTCCGAGTTCAAGGCATCCAGCTTCATGCGGGCCGATTCCACCTTGTATCGGGGGAGGAGGGCGTCCTCCTCGAAATGGATGACCTGACGGTTCAGATTGGAAGGCTCGGCCTTCTGGTCGTCGATTAGGATGAGCTTGCCTACGCCGGCAACGGCCAAATATTGGCACACCGGGGAGCCCAGGCCGCCGATGCCCACCACGGCCACGCTCGCCTGGGAAAGCCTCTCCTGGGCCTGGGGTCCGAAGCCGGGAATGGACAGCTGGCGGGCATAACGGTCCTTCATCGATCGGTGAATGGCCTTGGGCGGATATAACAGGTGCTCCCCCCGCTCGACCGCCGCGGGAGGGTCGGTGTGAGAACATATATAAAGAAAAATTTCATCCCGCGGTAAAGGGAATATGAAATGGAGACGGTCATCGAGGTCAAGGGTCTCATCAAGAGGTATGGCGACCTGAACGCGGTCAACGGCATAGACCTGGACGTGAAGGCGGGAGAGGTCTACTCCATACTGGGACCAAACGGGGCCGGGAAGACCACCTCGGTGGAGATCATGGAATGCCTGAGGATGAAGACCGCCGGGGAGGTGCGCATCCTGGGGTTCGACATAGAGAAGGGGCAGAAGGAGATCAGGAAGCGCATCGGCGTTCTTCCGCAATCCTTCAACGCCTTCGATTATCTGACGGTGAAGGAGAACATCGAATACTTCGGCGGGCTGTTCGACAGGCGCATAGCCACCGATGAGCTGATCGAGGCGGTCCAGCTGCAGGACAAGCGCGACGCCTGGTTCACCAATCTGTCGGGTGGGCTGAAGCAGAGGGTGGGGGTGGCCATCGCCATGGTCAACGACCCCGACCTGATATTCTTGGACGAGCCGACCACCGGCCTCGATCCCAAGGCAAGGAGGGAGGTCTGGGAGGTCATCCGGAAGCTCAAGTCCCGGAACAAGACGGTCATCCTGACCACCCATTACATGGAGGAGGCGGAGGTCCTCTCGGACCACGTGGCCATAATGAACGAGGGAAGGTTCATCGCCATGGGCACTCCGAGGGAGATAATCGACCAGTATGGTTCCGGAAACACCTGCGTGGTCAAGGGCGCCAACGCCGCCGCTGTGGAAGCGGTCCGCTCCGCCGGCATGATCCACGAGGCCAAGAACGGTGACCTGCTGGTAAGGATGGAGGATAAGGGTTCTTTGATCAAGCTCGTCGGCCTTCTGTCGGGGGCCGAGGTCAACTACGACGAGGTGCTCATCAAGGGCAGTACTCTGGAGGACGTGTTCCTCAAGCTCACCGGCAAGAAACTGGCGGAGGCGGAGCAATGAAGCCCAAGCATGTGATGGTGGACCTTAAGGGGCAGGCCAGGTCCTTCTTCCGCATCAAGAGCAACCTGTTCTGGGTGTTCGCCTTCCCCCTTCTCCTGATCGTCATATTCGGAGCCATATTCTCCAACATGGGCGTGGGGACGGTGACCTTGAAGGTGCAGAACTTGGACGAGGGAGCTGGATCGCAGGAGCTTCTTGTCTCCCTGAACCAAACGGGCATGGTGAAGCTCGAGTTCATAGATCCGTCCACGGACCTGGACCAGTACGTCAAGGATAATTCCCTGGCCCACGTCATGGTCATCCCTGCCAACTACTCGGCAAATTTGGCGGCCAACGTGACGGCCACGGTGGAACTGCGTCTTGACGAGACGGTCTCCACCTCCGGTACGGTGTTCAACGCCGTGAACGGGGTGGTCAACGCTAAGAACCTGAGGATGGCCGGCGGGGAGGTGCACATCGCCATCGAGGTCGGCAGTATAGTGCAGAAACGGTTCACCTTCCTGGACTTCTTCGTGCCCGGGATAATCGGCCTCACCATAATGACCACCTGCGTCTTCAACGTCCAGGGCACCATCTCCCGCTTCCGGGCGAACGGTATATTCCGCAAGCTGGCGACAACGCCGATGACGCCCTTCGAATGGCTGCTCTCTCGCATATTATGGCACCTTTTCATCTCCTTCCTGACGCTGGCGGTGATCATGGGCTTCGGCATCCTCCTCTACGGGATGAACATGACCATCAACCTGGCGGTCATCCTGATGATAGTCGCCGGGAGCGCCATGTTCTCCGCCCTGGGCATGATCGTGGCGCGCTTCGTGAAGAACGAGGAGACGGCCAGCATGGCCGCGAACGCCATCACCTTCCCCATGATGTTCCTGTCCGGAACGTTCTTCCAGCTGGAATTGATGCCCACCTACCTACAGCAGGTCGCCGCGGTCCTTCCGCTCACCTACATGAGCCAGGGGCTCAGGGACGCCATGGTCTATGACAATCAGGCGGGCGCCTACTTCAACCTGGCGGTGGTGGCCGTTATCGGTGTCGTCTTCGTGATCGTGGCCGTGCTGATCACCAAATGGGAGGAAGAGTGAACCGACGCACAGTTAAATATCTAGGCGCATCTTTCCAGGCGATCACGTGCTAGGCCGAAGGTCGTTCATCCTCTTCCTATCGAAGATGATCTCCGCAGCCCTGGCCTATCTGGGGCTGTACTTCATAACCAGATATCTGGAGACGGATATCTACGGGACGGTCACCGCGGCCATGGCCTTGGTGGCCACCTTCAACGCCGTCGCCGACCTGGGCTTCAGCAGCGCCCACGTGAAACGCATCTCGGAAGGGGCCGATCCCAACGAATGCATCAGCACCTTCGCCTTCATCAAACTGGTGCTCACCGGCCTGATGGTCCTGGTCATCCTGGTATCCATATTCACCTGGACGAGCGTCCTCGGAAATACCCTGACCGGCATGAGCATGGACATCATCCTTTTGTTCATCCTGTATCAGGTGCTGTACGACCTGTCGGGCATCGCCACCATAACCTTTCAGGCCCGGATGGAGATGGCCAAGATGCCCCTGGCCACCCTGATAGAACCGTTGGTCCGGGTCCCTCTGGTCATCTTCGTGTCGCTGAACTACATGGGGGTGATGGAACTTACGCTGGCCTACCTGGTAGGCTCGGCCGTGGTCTTCGTCACCTCCATGTACCTGCTGCTGCGGGAAAAGATAAGATGGACCCGGCCGGTCCTTCTCCGTTCCTACTACACCTTCGCCCTGCCTTTGCTCATCATAACGGTCATCAGCGCGGTGAGTGGCAACGCTGACAAGCTGCTCATAACCTTCTTTTGGAACACCAACGACGTCGGCCTCTACGCCGCCCCGGCCGTGTTCCTAGGGGTTTTCGCCACCATCAGTACGGCGGTCTCGACGCTCACCTTCCCCTCCTTCTCCAAGCTGCACAAGGAAGGCAACCTGGCCGAGATCCGGGCCATGTCCAAGCAGGCGGAGAGGTACATCGCCATGATAGGATTGCCGATAACCATCCTCATCATGATGTTCCCCTACGAGGTCTGCGAGGTGTTGCTGGGTCCGAAGTACATCGATTCCGGAAGGGTCATAGGGATAATGGTGCTCACGACCTTCATCACCATGATAAACGCCGTGCACGGCTCCCAGATAGTGGCCGTGGGTCGCCCGGACATATCGGCCCGCATCACGATCATCACCGTCATATTGAACATCTCCATGATGCTGTTCTTCATTCCCGCGTTCGGTATGGGCCTCTCCTTCGTGGGGGCTGCGCTAGCTCTGCTCATAGGCAACTTCATCAGCTTCCTTATGGTGCGTTTCACGGTGTACAAGCTGACCGGCACGAGCCCCAACGTCAGGCTGGTCCTTCAGCTAATGGCCGGGGCGGTCTCCGCCGGGGCCATGTACGCTCTCAGCATGTTCATGAGCATCGACCGCTGGTTCACCCTAATCGTCTTTGGATTGGTGGCCTTTGGCGTGTTCCTGCTGGCCCTGGCCGCGGTCAAGGAGTTCACCCGTAAGGACCTGGATTACTTCCTGGACCTGATCAACGTGAAGAAGATGTTCTCCTACATCGGTGGCGAGCTGAAGGGCAAGTAAAAATGGAACAGGAGCGGCCTTGCGGCCGCCTTCTGAGGTTTCACTTCTTGTGCAGGGCGCGGGAACCCTGGATCAGAACGTCCAGGATGCCAGGGTCGGCCAAGGTCGAGGTGTCGCCGAGCTCTTCGGCCGTGCCGGTCGCCACCTTGCGCAGGATGCGGCGCATGATCTTGCCTGAGCGCGTCTTAGGCATTCCAGGGCAGAACTGGATGACCTCGGGAGTGGCGATCGGACCCACCTCCCGCCGAACATGCGCCACCAGCTCCTTGCGCAATTGTTCCGTTTCCTCCACACCGGTCTTCAGGGTGACGAAGGCGTATATCGCCTCCCCCTTGATAGCGTGCGGGACCGGGACTATCGCGGCCTCGGCCACGTTGTGGTGGGAGACCAGGGCCGACTCCACCTCGGCCGCTCCGATGCGGTGGCCGGAGACCTTGATCACGTCGTCCACGCGGCCCATGATCCAGTAGTAGCCCTCGTCATCGCAGCGGGCGGAATCTCCGGTGAAGTACTTCCCCGGGAAACGGACCCAGTAGATCTCTTTGAACCTATCGTGCTCGCCCCACACCGTTCGCATGATGGCCGGCCAAGGCTTGGTTATGCAAAGGTATCCGCCTTCGTTGACACCAGCCTTTGAACCGTCGTCCTTGACTATCTCCGGAACGACTCCGAAGAAGGGCAAGGTGGCCGAACCGGGCTTGGTCGTGATGGCCCCGGGCAGCGGGGTTATGAGGATCGATCCGGTCTCTGTCTGCCACCAGGTGTCCATGATCGGGCACTTCTCGTTCCCGACGTACTTGTGGTACCACATCCACGCCTCCGGGTTTATCGGCTCTCCCACCGATCCCAGCACGCGTAGCGAGCTGAGGTCCCGGCCCTGCGGCCACTTCTCCCCCTCCCTCATCAGGGAGCGGATCGCCGTGGGCGCGGTGTAGAATATGTTCACCTTGAACTTCTCCACGATGTTCCAGAAGCGGTCCACCTGCGGATACGTCGGGATGCCCTCGAACATCAGGGTGGTGGCGCCAGAGCACAGCGGTCCGTAGACTATGTAGCTGTGACCGGTGATCCAGCCGATGTCGGCGGTGCACCAGTAGGTGTCGTTCTCGTGGTAATCGAATATGTACTTGAAGGTTACCGAGGTCCCCAGCAGGTACCCGGCGGTGCTGTGCACCACGCCCTTGGGCTTGCCGGTGGAGCCGGAGGTGTACAGAATGAACAGGGGGTCCTCGGCATCGCACCACACTGGCTCGCAGGAGCGGTCGGCCTTGGCCATCTCCTCGTGCCACCAGATGTCCCGACCGGGCTCCATCGGGCATTCCGCGCCGGCGCGCTTGACCACGATGACCTTCTCGATGGAGGTGCCTTTCTCAAGCGCCACATCGGCGTTGGTCTTCAAGGGGACGAACTTGCTGCCGCGGTGGTTCCCGTCGGCGGTGATGAGTATCTTGGACTCGCAGTCGGCGATGCGGTCCTTGAGCGATTCGGAGCTGAACCCTCCGAAGACGATGCTGTGCACAGCGCCGATGCGGGTGCAGGCGAGCATGGCTATGGCCAGTTCGGGGATCATGGGCAGGTACATGGAGACCCGGTCGCCCTTCTGTACCCCCATGGACTTCAGGACGTTAGCGAAGCGGCAGACCTCCGTGTGCAGCTGCTGGTAGGTATAGATCTTGACATCTTCCTCGCTCTCCCCCTGCCAGATGATGGCCGCCTTGTTCTTGCGGCCGTTCTCCACGTGACGGTCAAGGCAGTTATAGGAGACGTTGAGCTTTCCACCCTCGAACCACTTGATGATGACGTTCTCCTTGTCCCAGCTGTGCAGGTCGTTCCACTTGGCGAACCAGTGCAGCTCCTCGGAGGCCATCCTGCCCCAGAACTTCTCCGGGTCCTCAACGGACTCCCTGTACATCTTCTGGTACTGCTCAAGGCTCTTTATGTGCGCCTGCTCGCTGAACTCCTTCGAGGGCGGGAAACGCCGCACCTCATCCATTACGCTCTCGATGGTCTTGCCGTCGCTCATTAGCCGCTTCCTCCTATGGCGGGAACCTGCCGGAATGGGGCAAATCGCCGTGCCTTCTTCCGTAAGATGATTAATAAAGATTATGGAAAACGCATAGTACGGGCGGAATTAATTATAATTTCCCACTAATCCTACTGGAATTGTCGATTATCTTGCGTTTTTTGATTCCTGCATGGAATCTCTAAATTCTGATAGGAATAAAAATAGAAAAGGAGGGAGCGAGACCGGCCGATCAGGCGTGGGTCTCTTTGAACATCATGCCCAGGTCGATGTCCAGGCAGTCATCGGTGCTGCTGCCGTCTTCCATATCGATGCGGGCGCGGATCTTGTTGCGCTCGAAGGTGATGTTGGCGTTGCGGACCATGGACTTGTACATGCTCATCCGCTTCCCCGATTGGGTCAGGCGTCTCTCGCTGCAGCGAATTAGCCCGGCCTCCTCCAGCACCCTGATCTTGCGGTAACAGGCGGCGATAGGGATGCCCAAGGCCTCGCTTAGCTCGAAGGCGCTCTTGGCCCGGCCCATGGTGGCCATAAGGATCTTGGCGGTGTACTCCTCGGTTAGCAGTCTAGATGTCTCCAGGACGTGCATCTTTACCACGGCAGATGCTAGGGCCGAGGACCATATTTAAATCGAATCTTCACAGAATCACTTTTGATTTTTGATAATCACCGCAGGCCAGCATGTGTTCTCCCAGCGATTATAAGGGTGAGTTTATCGGCCTAGGTAACCAAGGGGCGTCCCCGAAGGAAAGGGAAGGGCGTAACAAGTTCGCCAGCATCGTGTTATTTTACAGGTATTTTTTTAACATTTATTTTACTGGCAAGATAACATTAATATACGGTCCGTTACAATTTGATTATCGTGGGTCTCCCCCATAGGAGGTCAAGCATGTCCTGCGGAAAGTGCGGTCCCAAGGGTGAGAAGAAGAAGGATGACAAGAAGAAGAAATAATGCTTCTTGTCCGTTACTCCAAACCCTTTAACCTTCTTCTCTTCTAACGAACGTATATCGATCAATTCATTGCTCATTCAGACCTGGCCATCAGTAGTATGGCGGTGAATATCATGACCGCCCCGGTGACCACGAAGGCATCGATGGTCTCCCCCAGGAACATCCAGCTCAGGAACACGGCGAAGGCCGACTCCACCATGAGGATGGTGGCCGAGGTGACCACGCTGATATGCTTCAGGGCCGAGGTCCACAGCACCGTGGGCACGGTCGTGCAAACGATCCCGATAAAGAGCGCGGCCGGAAGGTTGATGGACGATAGCCCACCGTCCATAGGTATGATGTAGAACAACGCCATGAGCGCCGGCGGCAGGAAAAGGTGCAGGCCCAGGCTCCATTGCTCTGGGGTGAGGCTACGCAGGGCGATCCGGGAGGTGACCACCGATACCCCGATGAGTATCGCCGATATCAGCACCAGCAGGTTGCCGGTCATCCGTGAGCTTTCCAGAAGGGACAGGTCCCAGCGGGTGGTCAGGGTGACCAATCCCAGCAGGGCGATGGTCAATCCCAGAAGTCTGCGCCTTCCCAATCGTTCTCCGAACAGTAGGCGGCTGAACAGGGCGACGAAGACCACATTGGTGCCGATGATGAGCCCGGCGGCGGAGGCGGTGGTCATGGTCAGCCCAACATAGGAGGGGGCCACCACGCCGGTGTTAATGATCGGCGCCAGCCAGAACTCCCATCGTTTGAGCATTCCCCGGTCCAGCATTCCTTTCATGAGCATATACGCCAGGAGAACAACGGAACCGACGGCCATGGTGGCCGCCCCCAGCAGGAAGGGGTTGACGCTCCCCACCGTCATCTTGACCGCCACGTAGGACGTTCCAAGCATCAGGCTGGAGAGCAGGGTGGTGAGCACTGCCCCGGTCCTTCGATCAGCGATACGGTCCATGGCTGCGGTCATCATGGCGTTCCAGTGTTGCGGTGAACAAGTATCCGGACATCAAGGTTGCGGAAGCGTTGCCGAAATTGACCTTCCGTTACGCGTTCGGCGGAATAAACCTAATATCCTAGTCCCTGGGTTATAGTGCCGTAATGTTCAAGAAGCTCCTGGTCCCGGTGGACCTTTCCCCGCAGTCCATGACCATGGTGGAGATCGCCACCCGCATGGACAGGTATGGCGTGGAGGAGGTCATGCTCTATTCCGCCCTGGACCACGTCTCCAAGCGGGACCCTTTGCTGAAAGCATTGGACGAGAGGGTCAGCAAGGCCGGTCTAGGGCACAAGCTGGTGACCGAGGTCCGCAAGGAGGCGGCGCCGGCCATCCTGAAGGCCGCTGAATCCCATGGTGTCACCATGATCGCCATGGCCGCCTCCGGGAAAGGAAGGGTGAAGGAGTTCATCGTGGGCAGCACGTCACTGGGCGTGATACGCCGCTCCAGGCTTCCTGTTCTCCTGGACAAGTTTCCGCTGGAGGCGAGCGACGACCCGCAGGGCTATTGCGATAAATGCCCGCCCCTTCTGGACCGGGTGCTGGTCACCATCGATCTCACCAAGTCCTCCAAGGTCATGCTGCCATTCGTGCAGCAGCTCATCGACGCCGGGGCGAGGAAGATGACGCTCTTCCACGTCGTTCAATCGTCCAAGTACAGCATGGCCAACGACAAGCGCTTCCAAGAGGTCCGGCATAAGATGGAGGCGTACCAGGCCAAGCTCGACCCCAGGGACTGCGAGATAGACATGCACCTGCATTTTGGGACGACGACGTACAACATCCTGGAGGCGGCGCGGGAGATCGATGCCACGCTGATCGTTCTGGGAACGACCGGAAAGGGCTATCTCCGAGGAGCGCTCGGGTCCACCTCGGAAGAGGTAGTAAAAGGATCGACCAGGCCGCTGCTGCTGATCCCGTCCTGATCAGAGAAAGTGCTCCTTCTCGTTCAGCTCCCGGATGCGCTGCCTCAGCTTTTCGCCATATACAGGGTGGTTGAGGGCCAGCTCGAACTGCGAGTTGAGCCATCCCGGGATGTCGCCGATGTCGTAGCGCTTGCCGACGAACTCCCAGGCCAGCATGCCTTCCTTCCGTTGCAGGAGGCGCAACGCGTCGGTGAGCTGCACCTCGCCGTTGTAACCCGGCGGGGTGTTCTCCAGGCATTCGAATATGCCCGGTGTGAGCACGTACGTTCCGGCTATGCACAGGTCGGAGGGCGCCTCCTCCGGTTGCGGCTTCTCCACCAGGTCCTTTATCTCATAAAGGCGGTCGTCCAGTTTGACGGCATCGAGCACGCCGTAGTCCTTCACCTTCTCACCAGACACCCTTTCCGCCGCGATCACCGATCTTCCGGTGCGGGCGTGGACGTCCATAAGCTGCTTGACCACCGGTACATCGGAAACATGAATGGTGTCGCCCAGCATGACCGCGAAAGGCTCATCGCCGACATGGTGCCTTGCCTGGTAGACCGCATCGCCGAGGCCGCGCTGCTCGTGCTGACGTATGTAATGGAGATCGGCCAGCTCGTGCAGTCCGTTTATACTTTTCAGCAGCTCCTTGCGGTTGCCGTTCCTGAGGATGTTCTCCAGCTCGAAGGAGCGGTCGAAATGGTCCTCGATGGTCCGCTTGTGCCGGCCGGTTATGATGATTATGTCCCGGATGCCGGCTTTGACCGCTTCCTCCACCACGTACTGGATTACCGGCTTGTCAATGACCGGGAGCATCTCCTTGGGCTGCTCCTTGGTGAGCGGGAGGAAACGTACCCCCCAGCCAGCCGCCGGAATGACCGCCTTCATGACTACCAGCATATCCCTTCGTAGTTATTGGTTTTTGTTACGCCTCTACCATCAACGACCAGCATGCTTCCGTAGAGGAAAGGGTCGGAGAACTCCTGCCATTCAGTGAGAATGAGCGCCGAGTCCGCCCCTCTCAGGCATTCCTTGGCCGAGGCGCAATAGGTGATCTGCGGGAACTCTCGTCTGAAGTTGTCCATGGCCTGCGGGTCGTAGGCTCTGACGTTCGCTCCCTTGCGAAGCAGCTCGGCCACCACCGTCAGCGAGCTAGCCTCCCGTATATCATCCGTGCCAGGCTTGAAGGCCAGACCCAGGACGGCCACCGTGCTTCCGTAGACCTCTGTGCGCTTCTCCAGCAGCTCTATGACCCTCCTCGGCTGCCGTTCGTTGACCGATAGCGTGGAATCCAGCATGTCGGTGCGCACACCCAGTTCCCGCGCCTGTGCCCGGATCGACCGGACGTCCTTGGGGAAGCAGGAGCCGCCGAAGCCGCAACCGGCCTTCAGGAACAGTGGTCCCACCCGAGGGTCCATTCCCACTCCTTCGGCAACTTTACGGAAGTCCAGACCCAGGGACTTCGACAGGTTCCCCAGCTCGTTGACCAAGGATATGCGGGCGGCCAGGAAGGCGTTGGAGGCCATCTTGATCATCTCCGCCGTGGAGGGGTCGGTGCGCAGGACCGGGGCCTGCAGCCTTTCGTACAGGGAGGCCACCTCCTCGTAGGTCCTATCGTCCGAGGCCCCTATGACCACCCGGTCCGGGTTCAAAAAGTCCTTTACGGCCATGCCCTCCTTCAGGAACTCGGGGTTCATGGCCAGTCCCAGGTCCTCCGCGGACCTTCCGGACGTTCTCAGCAGCAGCGGTCCAACCACGTCCGTCGTGGTGTTCGGAGGAACGGTGCTCTTCACCACCACGGTATGCCTTCCCTTCTTTTCGGCCAAGGCCTTTCCTAGATCCTCCGATGCCCTCAGGAGATACTTCAGGTCCAACGACCCGTCCTCGTTGGACGGGGTTCCCACGCAAAGGAAGGTGATGTTCGTCTCTGGAACATGAGAATAATCGGCGGCGGCCTTGAACGCGCCGGAGGCCAGATGGCGGTGCAGCATCTCTTCCAAGCCCTCCTCGAAGATCGGCGGCACCCCGGCGTTTATGCTCTCCACCTTGCTCTTGGCGGTGTCAACGCAGAGCACCCGGTGGCCCAGTTCCGCGAAGCATAACCCGGATACGAGCCCGACATAACCAGAACCGATTATGGAGATGTACATTTCCCTCGCCTGAATTGGGAACGTGCTCGCATTATTTAATCTGCACCAGCCTCGCCGGTCCTGGTCCTCTCCAACATCAGGTCCGGTCAGCTTATCGTCCAGCACCCGAACGTTCCGGTCCTTGGCAGGCTTCCCTATAATCTATAAATTCTCCCTGGCCCTTAAGGTAAAAAGTGGATAGGACTTGAACGAACTGCAGCATGTTCAGCTCTCCATCCTGCAGGAGATGGACAGGGTCTGCCGAAAGAACGGGATCAAGTACTTCCTGTTCTCAGGCACCCTGCTGGGAGCGGTCAGGCACAAAGGTTTCATTCCATGGGATGACGACATCGACGTGGTCCTGCTCAGGGACGAGTACGAGCGTTTCGTACACCTTCCGCAAGAGGAGTTCGGGGCCAACTTCTTCCTGCAGACCAGCACCTCCGATCCGGAGTACCATAACGTCTACGCCAAGCTGCGGCGCTCCGACACCACCTACGTGGAATCGTATATGGAGGACAAGCGGATCAATCACGGGGTCTTCATCGACGTTTTCCCGTTGGACGGCGTGCCGTCCAATCGCGTCACGCAGGCCGTTTTCTGGTATCCCATCTCCGTTCTCGGCTACACCGCCAGCCTAAAGGCGTTCAAGAAGGAGCCCAAGCCCCACCTGGTCTTCCCGTTCGTCCTCTTCAAGATGCTCAGCCCTTTGAGCGGCGGGACCTTGATGAAGGCGTACGGCAAGCTGATGGGCATGTTCCGCATCGATCGCACGGACAAGGTGGGCTTCCTGACCCATGCCGGCTTCCCCCTGCACCACGTGATATACGATAGGTCGTGGTTCGACCGCACGGTGGAGCTGGAGTACGAAGGCCTGCCGATGCCAGCGCCGGGTGAGCACCACAAGGTCCTGACGCAGCTCTTCGGGGAGTACATGAGCCCTCCCCCGGTAGATAAAAGAAGTTCGCATCACGGGGCCACGCTCATCGACCTGGACCTTCCGTACAAGGAAGCAATCCACGAGATTTAATTATCTGGAACGGGATTGTCCCGCGTACCATGATAGTGACCGCGATAATCCTGGCCGGCGGGGTGGGCGAGCGTTTCGGGACCGAGGTGCCCAAGCAGTTCGTCAAGCTCTCCGGCAAGCCCATAATCGGGCACACCCTGGACATTTTCGAGGGCAACACCTCCATAGACCACGTGGTCGTGGTGGTCAACCGCAGGTACTTGGAGCAGACCATATCTTTGGTGAACGAGTACGCCCTGCGGAAGGTGAGGTCCGTCGTTCCCGGCGGCACCACCCGGCAGGCCTCCTCGTACGAAGGGCTCAAGGCCTGCCCGGAGGGGACCACCCACGTTCTCATTCATGACGCCGTCCGTCCGTTCGTGGACGATGACATCATCGACCGCTGCGTTTCCTCCCTCCAGGACCATCAGGCCGTGGACGTCTGCCTAGCCTCCACCGATACCATCGTGGAGATCGACGACGACCAGGACATCTCGGGCATTCCACTCCGTTCCCGCCTCCGCCGGGGGCAGACCCCGCAGGGATTCCGTCTGCCGGTGATCCTAAAGGCTCATCAGCTGGCCCTGCAGGAAGGGGTCACCGATTCCACCGACGACTGCAACCTGCTGGTCCGTTCGAAGCTGGCCCCGGTGCACACCATCGACGGTTCAGCGTACAACATCAAGATAACCGATCCGCTGGACATATTCCTGGCCGAGCGGATCTTCCAGCTGCGGAGGAGGAACCTGTCCTCGCTTTCCCAGGGGGAGCTCTCGGCTTTCCTCGAGGGAAAGGTGCTGGCGGTCTTCGGCGGCAGTTCCGGTATAGGTAGGAGCATCTGCGACCTGGCCAGGGAGTGCGGGGCCACCGCTATATCGCTGTCCAGGGCCAATGGGGCGGACATCACCGACGCCGGCAAGGTCCGCAGCTCGCTGGAAAGGGTGGCGGAGGAGCAGGGCCGCATCGACGCGGTGGTCCTGTGCTCGGCGGTCATGCATCGCGGTAAGCTCTCCGAGGCCGAGGACCGCCACGTGCTGGACCAGGTGCAGGTGAACCTGGCCGGGAACATACTGGTCTCCAAGTACGCCATTCCATTCCTCGTCAAAAGCAAGGGCAAGCTGGTGTTCTTCGCCTCCAGCTCCTACACCAAGGGGAGGGAGGGGTACGCGGTGTACAGCGCCACCAAGGCGGCCATCGTCAATCTGATGCAGGCTCTGGCGGACGAACTGAGCGGGCAAGTGGACGTCATAGCCATCAACCCGCAGAGGACCAGGACGCCTTTGCGCCGCTCCAACTTCGGAGCGGAGGACGACAACACCCTGCTCACCCCGGAGTTCGTGGCCATGCGCACCCTGAGCGCTATGGCCTCCGGGCTGACGGGAAGCGTTTTCGACGTCTCGCTTACGGACGAGACCGGCAAGGGCAAGTGATCCGCGTCCGGTGTCCAGAAGGAGGTAGCTACTCCTTCTTCGCCTCCGGTTCAGGCTGTTCGGCCGCCTCTTTCTTCTCCGCCTTAGCGGCCCGCTTCTCTTCCTTCGCCTTCTCCTTGGCGGCCTTCCTCTCCTCCTTGGCCTTCCGCACGGCTTCCTTGCGAACCTTGCGCTCCTCGGACAGGTCCTTGGGGAAACCGCTATGTTTCCACTCCGGGCGGTAGAGCAGCAGCTCCAGTACGTAGTAGACGATCCACAGGGCGGTCCCGACCATTATCAACAGGAGCAGCTTGGAGAAGTCCAGGATTATAGAGATCTCCTCGATGGAGTCGAAGACGAACCTGCCCTCCAGTCCCAGCACCCATATCCAATAGAGGGTGAGCAGCACCATGGCCACGGCCGGGATGAAGCGGGAGAAGGAGCCTTTGGGATAGAACCCCTTGAAGAAGGCCAGGGCGGCCATGGGGACGCCCAGCAGCAACATGAAGTAACCGATGTCGTCCAGGTTGGACATCATCGAGTCCACCTCCTCCACGTTCAAGGAGGAGAATCCCGCCTTCAGGAGGATTATGATTATCAGGGGGATGACGACGAAACCGATCAGGGTGCTCCTGGTCAGCTTTAACCCGTTGTACAACGAGCCGTAGCGAATGCGGAAATCGTGATAGAAGCGGTGGTCCCTGGGGTCCTCCCACACTTTGACCTCGGCCTTCCCATCTTTCTCCAGCCAGATCCGGCGATAATCCACGAACTCGCCGAACTGCATCAGCACCGCCAGCAGGGCCGGGAAGAAGTACAGGACGAAGATGGCGTTGAGGTCCACCTCGAAAGCCTCCCGGGAGATGATGTCCTGGGTGCGGCCACCGAGCAGCAGGGAGAAGACGTAAGCGATCACCAGCACCGCGGCGGTGATGCCAAAGGCGAAGCGCGAGTAACTTCCCTTGGGGTAGGCTCCCTTGAAGAACCCTAGGACGGTTAGAACGATGCCGAAGATCAGCACCAGGGTCCTGATCTCCGTGAGGAGGTCGGCCACCCGCTGCGGGCCGTCCATATCGCTGAGCGCCATCAGCAGGATGGTGATGATCGTGAGCGGAACGACCAGGTACTTTAGGGCGCTAACGAAGGCTGAGACCGCCCCCTTGCCAGGGGAGAAGTGCTTCTTGTCGAACTCACCAAGGTTCATGATCACACCCCCCAAGGTTCGCTGTAATCCTGCTCGACGATGCCGGTCCAGGATTGATAGGTCATGGTGACCTTTACATGGACCATCTCGTTACCATAGTAGACGGTTTCGTAGGCTTCCGGGGTTAGCCCGATCTGAATCTCCGCCCAACCGTTCTCCCACAATTGCGAATACAGATAAGTGTTGTTGTAGAACCCATGGGAGTCCCAGTATTCGACGAACACGTCGGCGAATTGCCCCTGGTGGGCGGGGTCGGTCTGGAAGCTGACCCAGAGATTGACATAGTACCGATCGAATATTTCATACACAAAGGAGCCGCTCATCTGCAGCTGAAGGTTCCATATGGGGTCTCCATCGCCGCCCCCGCCCTGGTTCAGGTATCTTTCGTCAAAGGTGGAGCAGTCCAGGAAATACAGGGTGGTGCGCACAGTGGCGTTGGCGGTGCCGTTCATCAGGCCGTCGTAAGCCTCCTGGGAGATGGGTATCTTCGCATTCTCGTTCACCTCCTGCGATAGGTAAACCAGCTGGGTCACGCTGCTGTTGTAATCGTCCCCATCCCAATATTCGGTGAGCGCGATCGCCTGAAGCCCGTTCAGCAAATCGTCGGCCCGGAAGGAGAAGGGCACGTTCAAGAAATGATCGTCTCCCTCTTCTGTGGCCTGGGCGTTCCACTCCTCGACCTGCAGGTCGGTGATGAACGGCCCCCATCCCATGTCGCTTCCCGCCTCGACGCTCAGCTGCACCATGTCCAGGGTGTATTTGGCGGATATCTCCGCATCGAACATCATCTCCGTGCCGTTGAATATAAGGTCGGAACGCACTTGCTGGTCCAGGTCGAGCAGGTCCAAGGCTAGCTCGATCGAGACCTCGGTCTCCCTTCCGGCGGGGATGTCCATGGGCTCTCCTTCGCTGACCGCCAGCACGTCCCCGTCCTCGTTCATGAAGGTGAAGGACACCTGCAGGTCATTGATATCGAAGAACCCGTCGTTGCGGACGACGATCGGCATCTGGACCCGGATGGTGGTGTTCTCGAGGGTCATTCCCCCTTCGCTTTCACCGTCCAGGTCGAGGCCAATGCCGCCCGTGAGGAGCGGGAGTATGCTCAGAACAACGATCACCGCCACCATAAGCTTGAAGGCGACGATGATCAAGCGGGTGGCCATCAGGGGCAACTTCATGCAAGAGCGCAGGTGCGTGATGCATATTGAACCTATGCCACTGCCAGTCGTCATCCGGTAATCGGGGCGTAAAGTTAATTGGCATCATGACCATAGGGACGGGCGTGAGCGAGATCAGGGTAAGGAAGCGCAAACGGCTTCGGGAGAAGGAGCTGAAGGCACTGACCGATGCATTGCGTTCGGCCACCGGAGTGGACATCATCGGTCCCAAGGACACGGTGGACACCGCCGAGGGTCCAGAATGTGAGCTGATAATCATCAACAATGTGATCGAGGGTATGATGGTGGACGGCAGTCCATTTCCTACCATCCGCGGGCTCCTGAAGCAGAAGGCCACCAAGAGACACGTCACGGTGGACATGGGCGCCGTGCCCTACGTCACCAACGGAGCGGACGTCATGGCCCCGGGAATAGTGGAGGTGGACCCGGACATAAAGGAAGGGGACCTGGTCTGGATAAGGGACGTCACGCACAAGCGGCCTCTGGCGATAGGCAAGGCGTTGGTGCCGGCCGAGGTCATGTCCGCCAAGGCCCCGGGCAAGGCCATCAAGAACCTGCACTTCGTGGGCGATAAGATCTGGAAGTACGATGAAAGATGAGCTCCCGGCCCTCGCTGGGGTGCGATTCAGATAGATTAATATTGATTAGATGCCATAACTCTGCCATTCGAGGGATGCAATGCCGATTCTAAAGAAACCGCTGGGAAAAGGGAAGGAAGACGTCAAGAGCGTGGAGACCGACCAGTACATCGATCTCGGTGCGCTGTACTTCCAGGAGGAGAGCACCGTCTCCGCCGGAGGCATCAAGATCGCCGAGATATACCGGTACGAGGACGTGGGTCCGATCACCCAGCCGGTCTACCAGGGCAACATCCTCATGATCGACTACTCCCCCATCGCCAATGACCAGAACACCCTGAAGCGCATCACCAACGAACTGAAGTCGGTGGCTAGGGACACCAACGGGGACGTGGCCGCCATCGGCAACAACTTCATTGTCGTCGCGCCAAACGGCATCCGCATCGACCGGAAGAAAATAAAGGGCGGCTACCAGTAGACCCCCGGCCCCCATCCCGGGGCCCCAGCTCATTCTTTCATGTCCGGGTCCGAGCAGAAGATCATCCATGACAGCGTGCACGGCAGCGTCATGGTGGATGGCGCTTTTCTAGAGCTTCTGCACCGCCCCGAGATGCAACGGTTGCACGGGGTCAAGCAGCTCGGCCTGGCGCACCTCGTGTTCCCGGGGGCCAACCATACCCGCTTCGAGCATTCCCTGGGCACCTATCACGTGGCCGACCTGATGTGCCACGCGCTCGGCCTGGGCAAGGAGGACCGCGATCAGGCCCTGGCCTCGGCATTGCTGCATGACCTCGGCCACGCGCCCTTCTCGCACACCCTGGAGGAGGTGCTGGAGAACCGCTTCTCCCTGGACCACATGGTGATCGGCGCCTCGCTCATCGACGGCCGGAGGGGCATATTCCGGGAAGGGGAGGAGGACCTGATCGGCTGCAATGAGACCATCTCCGAGCTGCTGGAGCGGCACGGCATATCGGCGGAGGCGGTCGCCGATATAATCGTCTCCCCGGGGCACAAGGCCCGCCGCGGGCAGAGGATGTTGACCGAACCTAGCGGCCAGTCCCACTTCAATTCCCACGATTACCTGAACCAGATGCTGCACGGTCCGGTGGACGCCGACCAGATGGACTACCTCCTCCGCGACGCGCACTACACCGGAGTGGCCCACGGGACCATCGACATCGACCGCATAATCCACACCATCGCCTTGCACCACGGCGACATCGTGGTCCGCAAGAACGGCATGGTGGCCGCGGAGGGGCTGATGGTCGCCCGGGCGCTGATGTACACCTCGGTGTACTTCCACAAGACCGTGCGAATAGCCGAGATGATGCTGTGCAAGGCGGTGGAGGCGGCGGACGATTCCATCGCCGACGGGCTGCAGATGGAGAACGACGCCTCGCTAATAGAGCGGCTGGTGGCGCAGGGCGGCCGTCCCCGGAGGATCGTCACCCTGCTCCGCTACCGCAAGCTGTACAAGCGCGCCTATTCCGTTTACGTCCCGGACATGAGCGAGGAGGAGGCCGAGAGGCTACTGCCCATCACCGAATACCGCCGCCGCAAGTCAGTGGAGGCCATGATCGCCGACCGGGCCGGCGTCGATCCGTCCGAGGTGATCCTGGACGTTCCTTCGAGGGAGCTCATAACCGGCGAGGTGCGGCGGGGCAAGACGGAGGTGCCCATCCTGAACGGGGAGAGGGTGAGGCCCTTGACCCGGCTCAGTCCGATAAGCAAGGCGCTGCAGTCCCGCGGGGTGCACGACTGGGCGGTCATGGTGTCCTGTCCGCAGCGCTGCCTGGAAAAGGTGGAGAAGGCCGCCGTTCGGACCTTAGGGGACCTCTAACCCTTCATGACCCCGATGGGCGTGAGCTTGGCCACCGGGCGGGAGAGCCCGGCGCCGACGACCACCCGAATGACGTCATCGATGTCCTTGTAGGCCCCGGGCGCCTCCTCCTGGATGCCGTCCTTGGTGCTTCCCTTGAGGTATATGCCCTTGGCCTCCATCTCCTGGGTTATCGATTTTACGGAATAAGAACGGATGGCCGCCTCGCGGGACATGATCCTCCCGGCGCCGTGGCAGGTGGAGCCGAACGACTCCTGCATGGCGCGTTCCGTGCCGACCAGGACGTACGACCCAGTGCCCATGTCCCCCGGGATCAGCACTGGCTGCCCTACCGAGCTGTAGACCGACGGCACTTCCGGGTGCTCCGCCGGGAACGCCCTGGTGGCGCCCTTGCGATGCACGTATACCTTGCGCCGCTTCCCCTCGTAGGTGTGCTCCTCCACCTTGGCTATGTTGTGCGCCACGTCGTAGACCAGGTTCATTCCCATGTCCTCGGCGCTGCGGGCGAACACCTTCTCGAAGGATTGACGCACCCAGTGCATGATCATCTGGCGATTGGCCCAGGCGTAGTTCGCGCCGCAGGCCATGGCGGCGTGATAGTCCTGCCCCTCCTTCGAGTTGATGGGGGCGCAGGCCAGCTGCCTGTCCGGCAGGCGGATGTTGCGGTCCTTGACCGACCTTTCCATGACCTGCAGGTAGTCGGTGGCGATCTGGTGCCCGCATCCGCGTGAACCGCAATGTATGGAGACGGTGACTTGCCCTTCCTCCACGATGCCGAAGGTCTTGGCGGCTACGGGGTCGAATATCTTCTCCACCCTATCCACCTCCAGGAAGTGGTTGCCGGAGCCCAGCGAACCCACTTGGGGCACGCCGCGCTGCTTCGCTTTCGCGGAGACCTTGGAGGCGTCGGCGTTCTTCATGCGGCCGTTCTCCTCGGTACGAACGAGGTCCTCCGGCCAGCCGAATCCTTCGGCCACGGCCCATTCCGCTCCCTCCTCCAGGATGCGGTCGATCTGGTTGGCCGCCACGTCCACCACGCCCTTGGAACCGACCCCCGCCGGCACGTTCTGGAACAGGGTGTTGATGAGCTCCTTGATCTTCGGCGCCACGTCCGGGACGCGCAGGTCCGTGGTGATGAGCCTTACCCCGCAGTTGATGTCGAACCCGATGCCCCCCGGCGATATCACGCCCACCTCGGCGTCCATGGCCGCCACTCCGCCTATGGGAAACCCGTAGCCCCAGTGGATGTCGGGCATGGCCATCGACCTTCCCACGATGCCGGGAAGGCAAGCGACGTTCGCGCACTGCTCCGGCGAATTGTCGGAGACGATGGTCTTGATCATCTTCTCGTCCGCGAATATGACGGCGTCCCCGTTCATGCACTCCTTGTAGGAGCGGGGGATCTTCCAGCGATAGTCGTCTATCTTTTCCAGCGGACCGTTCCAGCTCATTCTTTCACCTCAAGCTCAAAAACCCATGCAGCTTCCCGGATTTATAGGAAACCCCCAGGGTGGTTCCCAACTATGATAATCGGCGGACATCATTAATAGCCATTGGATTCATAGTTCTGCAAATTCCATGGTAGAGCTAAATATCCTCGCGCCTGCCTTCCTACTGCTGGCGATCTCGGAGATCGCCCTCGGGTCCTACGTACTGATGAAGGGAAGGCTTTCCCCGGTCAACCGCTCCTTCTTCACGCTGACGCTCCTGGCCGGGGTGGGGAGCGTGTTGGACCTTATGGTGTACAGCCTGGGTTCCGAGGAACAGGCCATCTGGACCTTCCGGTCGTTGATGTTCCTGCTCATCGTGGAGATGGGCGTGGCGTATCGTCTGAGCACTTTGGTGCCGCACCCGGTGCCCATGCTCGTCTTCGGCAAAAACCGGATGGCTTACGAGCTTTGCGTGCTCGGCGTCTCCCTGGCCACGGCCTTCTCCGTCGGAGGTATGGTCAAAGACCGATACGGCTGGGTGCCGGAGAGCGATATCCCCTTCACGATATTGGCGATGCTCCTGATCGTTTACCTGGCGCTGCTGACCGCCACGCTGGTCCGGAGGTGGAGCGGCCTGAAGGGTCTGATGAAGCGGCAGGCCACCGTGCTCACCAGCGCCCTGGCCATACCGGCCGTGGTCATGATGGCCATCATGGGCCTGTCGGCGGCGGGTACCGAGGTCCCCCGCATATACGGGCTGGGCGAACTGATCTCGATGGTCATCGTGGCCTTCGGGATACTGCGCTTCCAATTGCTGATCCCTCCCCGGGTGGTGGAGCCGGCCGTTACCCACTGTCCGGTGCCCGCCCTGATCAAAGGAAGGGCATACCTCTTCGAGTTCTCCTCCCCCGACCGAATGTTCGAATCGGTGGCCCAGGAGATGGGTCAGGGGACGTCCGCCTTCATTATCTCCCGCACCCACCCGGACCGGTTGCGGGCCAGGTATCAGCTGACCCAGACCCCCATTCTCTGGCTGGCGCAGAGCCCCGGCCCGGAGCGGGTGGACCCTTCCAACATCCAGCTGCTGACGCACATGACCATGGAGTTCGTGCGGAAAGGTCCGTCGATCATCGCCCTGGAAGGCCTGGAGTACCTGATACTGAACAACGACCTGAACAAGGTCCTCAGGTTCCTGGGGCAGCTGCGGGACGAGGTCATAGTGGAAGGCTCGATCCTGCTGGTCTCCGTGGACCCCCGTACGCTCACAGAACGGCAGAAGGCCATACTGGAGCGGGAGCTGGAAGTGGTGAAGGAATGAAAAAGGGGCCGAGACCGCGATTTGAACGCGGGTCCGGGGATCCACAGTCCCCAAGGATAACCAGGCTACCCCATCCCGGCCATGATGGGAGTTCAGCAATGCGTCAAGCTTAATAAATATTCGCCCGCTCACTCGAAGGGGAACACCGAGTAGAGGATGGCGAACTTTGGCCTCCCTTCCTCTGGGTGCTTGTCCGAGAGCTCCTTGAGGCGATCGTCGAGGTCGGATATCAGCTTTTCAGCGTCCTGGGCGGCGGAATCGCTCACTGGCAGGATGACGTAGTTCGCTCCGAAGGGATAGTTCGGACGGTCGGCCACGTTCATGAAGTAGTCCTTCCGCTCGTCCATGGTCCTGATCCCGCGGTTCAGTATGCCCTTTATAGCGCCCAGGGCGGCGAACACTATGTTCAGCCTTTCGGCGATGTCCACTGAACTGACGCCAACGGCGTCCCCCATGATCCCCGGCTCGAAGGCGGAGCGGTAGTACTTCTCCACCAGGTTCCCGATCAGCTCGGTGCGGGTGGGGACGATGAGCTCGGCCTCCAGAAGCTTCTTGATGTGGTACTGGGCGTTCTGCACGCTCAATCCCAGGAGGTCGGATATGGCGGTGGTGGTCATCTCTCTTATGGTAAGCAAGGATAGTATGGCCAGACGGTTGGGGTCCGACAGCACCTTGATCTGTTCGACGCCTATCTCGTTCATTTGGCACCACTAAAATCATTTTTTAACGTTGTAGTAGGAAGATAATGATTAAATATTATTTCAATCATCATTCAAATGCGATTATAACGATAAGAAATCATTAAAGAGGTGAGTTAAATGAAGAAGAACCTAGTCCAGCCGAACTTTGTCATAGTCAACGGTAACATATTTTTCCTCCGCGCGTAATCCCGCTGCCAATGAACAATCCTCCTTTTTTTTATTTTTTTCAACTCACCAGACGATAGTAATTAATCATGTGCCTTCGATGAAGGGCGGATGCGGGAAAAGGCTGGGCTGCTGCTTCCGATATTCATCATCGCCCTAGCCGAGGCGTTCTACTTCAACGGATGGACCGAGAGCTGCCTGGGACTACACGCCCTTAACATCTTCATCTGCATCCTGCTCCCGATATGGGCCGAGAAGCGCATGCTTCTCTACCAGTCCTTCGCCCTGGTGTCCCTGCTCCGCGTGCTAAACATAGGCATGCCGGTGTTCTTCACCGAGACCCTGCTGTGGATGCCCTTCGTGTACGCGCCGATAATCGTGGCCGGCTACATCGTGTGGCGGCAAACGGTGGTGGACGCGGACAAACTGCACTGGCGCAATCTCCTGCGCTTCCTCAACGGTCAAGGTCTGCGGCCGGAGGTGCGGTGGAAGTGGGAGTACCTGCTCATCGCCATAATATTCGGATATCTGATCTCCAACCTGGAGTACTTCGTCCTTGACAACGACGCATTGGTGAGGGACCTTGGCCCCCTGGACCTGGGCAAGCTGTTCCTGGTGATGGTCGTCTTCGTCGGTTTCGGGGAGGAGCTGATCTTCCGCGGGCTGCTGCAGAGCTCCGTGGGAGCCCAGCACGGCAAGTACGTCGCCATCTTCGTTTCCGCCCTGATGTTCGCCATCATGCACTCTGGCTACCACAGCCTTCCTTATCTGCTGTTCGTATTCGGGGTCGGGCTGGTGCTCGCCTATGCCTACGAAAGGACGGGCAGCCTCGGCCTGGTCGCCCTCATGCACGGATTGCTGAACTTCTTCCTGTTCTCCTTCCTGCCGTTCGGTTATGGTCTGCTGCCTTGAACCTCCTCCGCGTTCGTATAAGAGCGGGCGGAGACCGTCAACGGACATAAATCCCTGGCTTTGTTGATTCCGAATCATCCACTTTATAATCGAAGGCGGAATCCTACAGAATCCCGGCGATAGCAATATCTTCGCCCGGGTCAATGTTAACGACGGTGCTACCGATGAAACGCGACCTCACTACCATGCTGGACGTCCAGGACGATATACTGGACATATTGGATACGGCCGAGGAGATGAAGAAGAAGCGGGATATGGACTCCCAACCGCTCAAGGGCAAGGTCCTGGCCATGATATTCGAGAAATCATCAACCCGCACCAGGGTGTCCTTCGAGGTGGGCATGATCGAGCTGGGCGGTTTCGCGGTCACCCTGAACACCAAGGACCTGCAGATGGGCCGGGGGGAGACGGTGGCGGACACCGCCCGGGTGCTCTCCCGATACGTCGACGGCATCATGTACCGCGCTTACGAGCATAGCATGGTCATGGAGCTGGCCAAGCACGCCACGGTCCCGGTGATCAACGGTCTGGACAACTTCGAGCATCCCTGCCAGATCATGGCCGACCTGCTGACGGTGAAGGAGCACAAGGGCAAGCTGAAAGGGATCAAGATGGCCTACGTGGGCGACGGCAACAACGTCTGCAACTCCCTGATGCTCGGCTGCTCCATGGTCGGCATGGACCTGTCCTGCGGCTGCCCCAAGGGCTACGAGCCGGACCCTGGGGTCCTCAAGAAGGCCAAGACCATCGCCAAGAGGAACGGATGCAAGCTGAAGGTAATGGAGTCCGCCAAGGAGGCGGCCAAGGACGCGGACGTCGTCTACACCGACGTCTGGGTGTCCATGGGCCAGGAGGAGGAGCAGAAGCTGAGGGAGAAGATATTCAGTCCCTACCAGGTCAACTCCGACCTGATGTCCGTGGCCAAGAAGAAGGCCATCGTCATGCACTGCCTTCCGGCGCACCGGGGCATGGAGATCACCGACGAGGTCATCGACAGCAAGGCGTCCGTGGTCCTGGACCAGGCGGAGAACCGCCTGCACGCTCAAAAGGCGATCATGGTCGCCCTGATGGGTTGAAGCGGGCCAGCTGCCCGCCCACCTCCTCGTCCAGGGCCTCCAGGAACTTCTTGATCTTCTTCTTGGGGATGTTGGCCCCGGCGGCCACGTCGTGCCCGCCACCGCCCCCGCCCACCTTGGCCGAGGCCTGGCCGATGGCCTTTCCCAGATTGATCCCCTTGGAGGTGAGGTCCCGGTTCATGCGCACGGAGACCTTGACCTCCGGGTCCCTGCCGTTCTCCGCCGTGCCCTCCTTCTCCGTGAGGGCCACGATGGGCTTGCCCGGATCGACCGGCAGGGCGCTCTTCCCCTTCTGGTCCAGGACCATGCCGGCTATGATGCCGAGGATGGTGTCGTTCACTCCCAGGCAGTAGCTGTTCTTGCGCTTGGGCAGAAGGTATTGGACATGATCGAGCTGCACTACCCTGTGAACCTCGCCCACCCCTTCGCGGATGCGCACCTTGTGGTCGTCCATGTTCTGCAGGGCGGACTCGGAATAAACCTTGGGGCTGAGGCAGACGTTGATTATCAGCTCCCCCCGTTCATCGTTCCCCTCTCCGTTCGGTGTCAGTATGTAGCGCCCCGAGCCGTTCAGCAAGGTGGCGAACTCCTTGGCCTCGTAGGTGGGCGAGCCATGAGGATGGTCCGGGAAGAGGTAGACCTCCCCCAGCATGCCGTCCAGGGCGGCGCCGTTCAATCCCAGCTCGTCCAGGCGTCCCCGCAAGGTCGCCTTCATGATGTTCCTTTCCGGCTGGGTCAGTTCGGACCAGCTGCGCCAGATGGCGCCCTCCTTGCGCAGGGGCGGACCGGACCTCTTCAGATGCACTCCGGCCTCGAAGAACAGCGAGGAGACCTCCTTCATGCTGTCCGCGTAGCCTAACGATCGAAGGTCGTTGGAGAAGGCCACCATGGCCGCGGCCGAACGGGTCACCCAGCCGAAGAAGGGTAGGTCGTCACGGACGATCTCGACCATGCCGTCGGCGTCCTTGAGGACCTCGGCGTGCAGCGGACCGTCCAGCCGCCGGGAGGCCCGGTCCTGCATGTCTCCCACCGCCCCCACGATGGCCAGATATGCCAGGTCGACGTTCCGCCGGTCCAGCTCTCTGGCCAGGAAATAGGTGTTCCCCGCCCCGCTGAGGTAGGTGGAGCCGTTCATTCCGAAGAGAAGGGGGTTGAGCATATGGTCCATACTGCCGAACAGATCTAGGCTGGACTGTCCCCCGGTGAACACCTGGTGATGATCGGTGATCACGCAGCGCATCCCTTTGGTGCGATGGCTGGAACCGGCGCCCAGGTCGCAGACCCATATCACCTCCTCCTGGAGCTTGGAGATCATGGTCAGCTCCTCCTCGCCTAGTGACTTCACGAAATGAACCCGGTGGGGTATCTCCAAGCGGTCCAGTGCGCGTACGGCGACGGCAGCGGAGGAGATGCCATCAGCGTCTATATGAGAGACCACGGCCACCGAGCCGGCGGCCAGCACGACCTCGGCCAGATGCTTGGCCCGGTCCATGAATCCCTTCACATCCTCCTTCACCGAACGCACCCCCGCTCCAGGCCTTCGGCCAGTCTTCCGTACACCACCTCGGCCAGGGGCTCGAGGTTCCTGGTGTCCTCCTGGTTGTAGCGGCGCAGCAGTCGCAGGGCGTTCTCGCTGCCCTTCCTCTCCCAGAGGTGCCAGAGGTAGACCGCCTCCTCCCCGGTGACGTACTCCACTTCCTGCGGGCGGCGGTAGCCGAGCAGCACCTCCACCTGCTTGAGCCCGCCGCGCAGCCCTACCTTGGGGCAGGCGTGGCGAAGGTCGTAGTGAGGCACCTTGGGGACGGCGAAGGGGAACTCCCTTTCGATCATCGGGAGGTCGAACGAACTGCCGTTGAAGGTGACCAGCATCTTCGTTCCGGAGAGCGACCTGGTCAGGTTCTCCGCGTTCAGGTCGATGCCCCTGGTCAAGGTGGTCGTCCCGCCCTGGCGGTGGACGGACACCATGGTTATCACGGTCCCGGGCCCAAGCCCGTCCGTCTCGATGTCCAGGTAGGCGGTGTCCTCCTTCAGCCGGCGGTACATGCGCCAATGCTGCCCGCTGGGCAGAAGCCTGGTGAAATATTCTGTGCGCCCGCGGTCCCAGAGCTCCACCGCCGTCCCCAGTTCCTGGTCCAGGGACTCCTTCCGCTTGTCGGAGATCCCGTCAAGATGCCCCCTCTCGAAGAACTCCTCCCAGGAGAGCACCCCGGTCTCCCAGAGCCTGCGCTCCTTCAACTGTCCGATGCCCGGAAGAAGCAGGAAGGTGCGCCTTATCATTGTCCTTTCAGCGGAGCGTCCATATAATATCCTATCGCCCCCAGCTTCGAAAATGTGCAAGGGATTGATATCCCTCCTATCTCCTTCCGGTAAGCATGCTGCATATCGATGTCGCGCCCCACTTAAGGATCATAAACGAGCGGTGCGCCATGCTATTGCCCTCTCGGACATTGGTCCTGGGAGACCTGCATCTGGGCATCGAGGCCAGCCTGGAGCTGGATGGATTGCAGCTCCCCCGCGCCCAGTCACGGGAGATGAGGCGGAGGGTCGAGGAGGTGGTCAAGCTCCAAAATCCCAACAGGATCGTCCTGCTGGGGGACCTCAAGCACGAGTTCTCCCGCAATCTGGACCAGGAGTGGTCGCAGGTGAGGGAGATGCTGGAGCTCCTAGGCTCCCTGGCCGAGGTGACCGTCGTCCGGGGGAACCACGACAACTATCTGGCCACCATCACCTCCCGCCTGGGCGTGGGGCTGGTGGACGAGGCGGTGGTGGACGGCGTTCACCTATCGCACGGCCACATCTTCAATCCCGGACGACCGCTGGTGCAAGGGCATGAACATCCGTCGGCCCGCCTCTTCGACGGCGTGGGCGGATACGTTAAGTTGCCGGCGTTCCTGTATCATCGGCAGGCGGAGGTTCTCATACTTCCGGCCTTCAGCCCCCTGGCCGCCGGGAACGACGTGAGCACCCTTCTCACCGGTGACATCCTGTCGCCGGGCCTCAGGGACCTGGACATGGGCGAGGCCGAGGTCTTCGGTTGCACCGACATAGGGCTGATAAGGCTGGGGACCGTCCGAGACCTGGGAAAGGGACGGCGGCGGGCATAGGTTCAATAGCGTTCATGGAATTCCTGGTCATGCCCAACATGCGAACCATAAGAGGAAGAAGGATTCTCATCACCGGCGGTGCCGGGTTCATCGGCTCCAACATCGCCCAGGCCTTGTGCGGCGAAAACGAGGTATTGGTGCTGGACGACCTCACATCAGGGAAAAGGGATAACCTGGACGGGCTGGACGTAGAGCTCATCAGCGGAAGCATCAGGGACGCCGACAAGGTCCGGGGGGCCATGCAAGGAGTGGATTACGTCTTCCATCATGCGGCCATCGCTTCCGTGCCGCGAAGCGTGGAGGACCCCATCTCCAGTAATCAGGTCAATGTCTGCGGCACGCTCCGGGTGCTCATGGAGGCCAGGGAGGCCAAGGTGCGCAAGGTGGTATTCGCCTCTTCCTCCGCCGTCTACGGCGACGCCCCCTCCGAGATAAAGAGGGAGGACGATCTTCCCGCTCCAATATCCCCGTACGCGGTGACCAAACTGACCGGGGAGATGTACTGCCGCAACTTCTGGCTTAACTTCGGATTGCCGACCTGCAGCCTGCGTTACTTCAATGTGTACGGTCCCCGCCAGGACCCAGCTTCCGATTACGCGGCGGTGGTCCCCCGCTTCATCTCCGCGGCCAAGGACGGCGGCCCCCTGACCATATTCGGGGACGGGGAGCAGACCCGGGACTTCGTTTTCGTTAAGGATGTGGTGCAGGCGAACATACTGGCCGCTACGGACGAGAAGCACCACGGAGAGGTCTTCAACGTGGCCAATCAGCAAAAGGTCTCGGTGAACCAGCTCGCATCCATGGTGCTAAAGACCACCGGGCGGACCGATGTCGAAATAGTTCGTCGGGAGGAGAGGAAGGGGGACGTAAGGCATTCCCTGGCCGACATAGGTAAAGCACGCCGGATGCTCGGATTAGCTCCCGAGCATGACCTGGCGAAAGGTCTATCCATAACGGTGGCCAGCATGGAACGGGGATCTGCCCTGCGCTGCTAGAGGTCCTTCCCAATTTTATGATTCGGACCGAAACTTAATTACCGTTCGAACCCCTATACAATTCAGAGGGTTAGATTGGTGGAGTGCATCGTCTGTGGATGTATTTTGAAGAAGAACCAAGACAAATGCCCTGTTTGCGGTGCGTCCCAAAACGAAGATGACGATTATTGATCCCCGGTCGGTAGGTGGGCCTCGGCCGGCGAGATGGGGTGTTCCAAAAGGAACCAGCGTGACCTGCGATCTCTGTCCGCACCGCTGCGTCATCGCCGAGGGAAGGCTGGGCAGATGCCGGGCCCGCGGCGTGCTGGACGGGGTCCTGGTAACTTACACCTATGGCCGCATCTGCGCCCAGATCATCGACCAGATCGAGAAGAAGCCGATCTATCATTATCGGCCGGGCTCCAAGCTACTGTCCATCGGGACCTTCGGCTGCAACCTGGACTGCGATTGCTGCCAGAACGCCGCCCTGGCGTCCTCCGGACCGGCGGGGCGGAACGAACCGGAGATATCCCCGGATGAGGTCATTTCCCTGGCCCTGGAAAAAGGGGCGCAGGGGATCGCCTTCACCTTCAACGAACCAGTGGTGTGGAGCGAGTTCATTCTCGACGTGGCCAGGCAAGCCAGGCAAGAGCGGCTATATGTGATGATGAACACCAACGGGTTCGTGGAGGAGGGACCGCTGAACGAGCTCCTTAGCGCTGTAGACGTGTTCAAGGTGGACGTCAAGGGATTCACCGATGATTTCTATCATGACCACTGCGGCGGCTCGCTCCAACCGGTGCTTCGCACCTGCGATCGGATCTGGAGCGCGGGAAGGCATCTGGAACTGGCCTATCTCATCATCCCAGGTCTGAACGACGGGAATGAAGAGCTTGACGAATTCTTCCGTTGGGCCGTGGGCCTTGGGAGGGATGTACCGGTTCACCTTTACCGGTTCATGCCCGCCCACCGCCTCTCCCACCTAGAACCTACGGGCATGGAGGCGATGAGACAGGCCAAGGCCATGGCCAAGGCCCGCGGCCTTAGGTTCATCTATCTCAGCGGGATGGTGGAGGGTGATGAGCACCGAACCCTTTGCCCCCAATGCGGAGCATTGGTGATCGACAGGGCGGCAAAGGAGGTCTCGGAGAAGGTGGTCTACGAGGGCAAGTACCTTAGCAAGTTCTGTCCCTCTTATTCCGAGATAGACGACCGTACCAATGAAGGGCGATGCGCTACATGCGGGGAAATTATTTACAAAAATCCATGAATGTAGAGCATCTAAACAGCCTTAACGATAGTGCATGGCACTTTGGCATGGATGTATAATCCATCCATTGAAAACCGTATGGATGTCTCATCCATCCATCCAAGGGTTTATTAGTCTCAATTGAAATTTGGACGCAGAAAACTTCTTTGGAGGAAATCTAAAATGGCAGACATGGACCTATTGATTGACATAGTGGTAAAGGGGAGAATCAAGGAAGCCAAGGGAGAGACCCAGAAGCTCCTTGACGCTGGAGTCTCCGCCAAGGAGATCATCTTCAACGGTTTGAGCAAGGCAATGGAGATCGTCGGTGAGAAGTACGAGAAGAAAGAGTACTTCCTGCCCCAGGTCCTGCTCTCCGCCCAGACCCTGTACCAGGGATTGAACCTGGCCCTGCCGAAGTTGGACACCGCGTCCGCCGAGGCTGCTGGAAGGATCGTTATCTGCGTGGTCGAGGGAGACGTTCACGACATCGGCAAGAACATCGTAAAGGCTCTGCTGACCGGCGCTGGCAACACCATGTTCGACCTGGGCCGCGACGTGCCCCTGAAGGACATCGTGCAGAAGGCCAAGGACGAGCACGTCCAGATCATCGCGACCTCCACTCTGATGACCCCCACCCTGGCGGGCATGAAGGAGATCGAGAAGATGTTGGCCGAGGGCGGCATGAAGGGCAGCGTGAAGACCATGGTTGGCGGCGGTGCCACCTCCGCGGACTTTGCCAAGAGCATCGGTGCAGACGGCTGGGGCTACGACGCCAACGAGGCCGTCCGCGAAGCGATCAGGCTCCTGAAGCACTAAAGGGGCTCAGCCCCCAATTTCTTTTTTTTATTTCGTTCTATTAAAATATACATGTTATAATAAAAAATCTCGTGCATTTTTTTATACGCCTTAGTCATTATGATGCATCGGTGCAAGATGTCCTATAAGGATGATGGTGTGGAAAAGGAGATCGTCCACCTCAAGCAGAAGGTGGAGGAGATGGGGCAGGAACTGCGCTACATAAGCGCGCTACTGCAGAGCTCACAAAGCCCTGATCTCGGAGGCCTGGAGCTCTTCGATCTGCTTAAGGACGAGGCGCGGCAGAAGGCGGAGAGCCGGTTGGACGCGGGAATGGCCAAAAGGTGCGAGATGCGGCCGGAGTGCCGTAAGAGGTTCATGGAGCTGCTCGACGAGAACCTGCGCCTTCTCGACCAGCCCCGCATATCCGAGGAGGACATTGATCGCCAGGCGGGAAAACTGGATTCGCTCAGGTCCAAGGCGGTCGCGGGGAGGTGTGACGGTTGCTTCCGTGAGGTCGGTTCGTTATTCCAGGACCAGACCGGGCTCATGCGGCAGCTTCGTCTGTACCGCAGCCGGGAGGAGGTTCGGGACAGTATCGAGATCATGCCGGAGGAGACGGTGGTCCGCGATATCCTGGAACCGCTCTCGAACCCTCAGAGGATGCTCATCATGAAGGCGCTGAGCAGGTCTCAGCGCTCGTTCACCGAGCTGTCCTCGCTCACCAACCTTCGAGGGGGCAATCTGCTCTTCCATCTGCAGAGGTTGACCGGCACGGGCATGGTCTTCCAGAAGGGCGGCCGTGGCGATTACGCCCTTACTCCAAAAGGCCAGAGGTCCTTGGAGGCGGTGAACGACCTGTACGTCCGGACCTTCAACGCGGAGAAGGAAGATGGGGCAGCAATAGGCGCCAGTGGCCGGACGGTTATGCCCACCAGGGCGGAATGACTGCGCAACTTGTATAATCAAAGAGAATGGTATCTCAGAAATCGGGGAAGCGAATGAAGGGCATATCCAGCCGGACACTGCAAGGGATCCTCCTGGGCTGGGCCATCGTCTTTGAGGGCTTGTTCGCCCTGAGCATAGCCAACGTGACAAGCATCGACGGAATCGGCACCATAATGGCCAGCACCTTTCAGTTGGCCGCGCTGCAGCTGACCACCCTGGGCGTGTTCATCTCCGTGGTGTGGGCCTTCAAGATGGCCTTCCCCGAACTCGATAGACCGGTACTCATCAAGCTCATCAACATCCTGACCTATCTGATCATGTTCCTGGTGGTCATCGAGGGTATCGCGATCGTCGTCATGGCCGGTAATGTCATTATCACCGAGTTCGGCGGCGTAGGCAAGAAGTGGATAGTGCTTGTTGGAGCCCAGCTCTTCGGCATCGGCGTTCTTTCCCTCCGCCTCTGGAGGCTCCGCAACACCGAGCCGGATAACTGGCTCACCGATTCTCTGGGGCAGTCGGTGGCGGCGATGGTGGCCGTGGAGGGACTGGTCGCCTACGGTATCGCCGGGACGACCAGGGTCATCGGGGTGACCGGTTTCCAGGAGAGCACCATCGCCAACGGGGGCCTCCTGCTGATGGCGGTCGGGCTACTGGCCTTCGCCCTCTGGACCGTGGCTTACGATCCTTGGCTAGCCCCGCGGCTCCCCAAGGCCCTCATCGGCTGGCTGAGCACGATCACCATGACCGTCCTGGGAGGTCTTGTCGCGGTCGGATGCATCGCCGCAACCTATTTCGCCGGACCGGTGGCCGTGGAGGGGGTGGGCAGCGTCATCAAGATAGTGGTCGTCGCCGGGATATCCCAATTGTTCATGCTCGGACTGGCCACCCCGATGCTCTGGACCATCCGAAAGGAACCCTTGGACCGGCACTTCATAAGCATTCTTCTGATCTCCCTGTCCTTGGCCGTGCTGGCCTTCGAAGGCGTTTTCGCCATGGCCCTGGCGGCCAACACTTACATCGAAGGGCTGGGGGGCATTCTGCAAAGCACGTTCCGGCTGGCCGGAGCGCAGTTGTTGGTCCTGTCGGTGATCGGCATCTTCACCTGGCTGATAAAGGACCATCCCCGACTGACCAAGTGGCCGAAGCGCCTGGTCTCCTCGGCATTCATCGTTGTCGTGGCCATGATCGCCCTGGAGGGTCTAGCGGTGATGATAATGGCCGTCAACATCCGCATTGACGGGTTCAGCGGCGTGGGGGAGAGATACGTCCTGATGGGAGGTGCCCAGATGGTGCTACTGGCGTCCGTGACATTGCTATGCTGGGCTAGGTCCCGCGGCGTTACCGCCCATTTCAAATTGGCCGGTACCGCGGCAGCGGCATTCATGTTCCTCATGATGCCCATCGCCCTTCTGCTTTGATCCTATCGCCAATTCTTATATCTCGGACTTCGTTCATTCGGCGAGAGATAGACATGGCGGCAAGACAACTGGGATTGGGTCTGGACACCGGCGGTACCTACACCGATGCGGCGATCGTCGACATGAACACCCTCGAGGTACTGGCCAAGGGCAAGTCCCAGACCACATATCACGATCTTTCCATTGGTATCCTGGGAGCGATAGACGAAGCCCTGTTGAGCGACGCCTACGACCGGGCGGACATTCAGTTCGTTGGACTTTCAACAACGCTGGCGACCAATTCCATCCTCACCGGCAAGGGTGGTAAGGTCGGTCACATCGGCATCGGATGGACCCCCATGCCGAACTACAGGTCGGGGGCGAACATGGACGCTTACATAAAAGGCGGTCACGGGGTATGGGCGCAACAGCTCGCCCCTCTCGACACCAAGGCCCTGGAGGAGGCCATCGAGACCATGAAGGCGGAAGTGGATTCCTTCGTGGTCTCCGGCCATTTCAGCGTCTATAACCCGGCTCACGAGCTCGACGCCGCCCGCATGATCAAACAGCTCACCGGACTGCCGGTGGTCCTGGGACACCATCTGACCTCTCAGCTCGGGGTGCCGGAGAGGAGCGTCACCGCAGTGCTGAACGCCCGTTTGCTACCGATAATCTCCGATTTCCTGGACGGAGTGGAGAGGTCCCTGAAGGAAAGAGGGATCGACGCCACCATCCTGGTATTCAAGGGCGACGGCACCCTGATGAACATCGAGAAGGCCAGGGAAAGGCCGGTGGAGACAATCCTCTCCGGACCGGCGGCCAGCCTCATGGGAGGCAAGCTGCTCTGCAAGGAGGACAACTTCATAGTGGTCGATATCGGAGGAACGTCCACGGACATCGCCTATCTGGATGACGGGTTCCCGCGCATTTCCAAGGAAGGGGCCACGGTCGGCCACTGGCGGACCAGGGTCCGGGCCATCGACATCTGGACCGTGGGGTTGGGAGGCGATTCGCACGTGGTGTCGGACCAGCGCGGATATTTCAAGATCGGACCGGAGCGGGTGATCCCTCTGGCCGTGGCCTCGGCGTCCAATCCCGGGTTGAAGGATAAGATGAACGCCACCAGCGAGACGAACTACTACCTTCACGTGGAAAGAAGCACCGCCAAGCTTTCCGCCAAGGAGAAGGCGGTGTACGAATTCGTCAGGGCCCATCCGATCTGCACCCTGGAGGAGGTCCGATTGGGGAATCCAGAGGTCTACACCTACCGGGACGTGGTGAAGCATCTCAAGGACCGCGGCTTCCTGCAGATGACCGGCCTCACCGCCACCGACTTCATGCACGTGCAGGGCTACTTCGACCACTTTGACGCGGAGGCCGCCCGCCTAGGCGTCCAGTTCATGGCCAATTGGTGCCACAAGCCCTTCGATGAGTACGTGAGCTCTTTCCAGCAGGAGTTCATCACCCGGGTGGGCGAGGAGGTAATGCGCAAGGTGGTACTGGATGAATCGGGGGATATGCCCGACAGCCCTGGATTCAATTACCTGCTGCGTTCGATGATCAACGGCAATCCTGGAAGCAGTATTCGGACCAACACCGGTCTGGACCGCCCTCTGGTGGGCATAGGGGCGCCGACCCACATCTACATGCCTCCTCTGGAGAACAGAATGGACCTGAAGGTCATCATGCCCAAGGACCATGATGTCGGGAACGCCGTGGGAGCGGTCTGCAGTCAGATATCCGAGACGATCACCGCCCAGGTATTTCCGAACATGGACAACGTGTTCTTCGTCTTAGGTCCCTTCGGCTCCCCGGTCAGCTACGGGCACGTGGAACAGGCCATCAGCTCCGCCCGCCGGCAGGCCGAGGAATACGTGAGGAACCGGGTGTACGAAGCTGGAGCGACAAATATCCGGGTGCGCAGTGACATCTACGAGAAGAAGTTCTACGGCGGGGACAACGTGGAAGGGGAGCAGACCGCCTGGGTGGACATCGTGGCCCGGGCCACCGGGGACCCATCGGCCAAAGCGAGGAAATGATCATCAAGGAACATCTTCGGGAAACGCCAAGGGTTCGATACCTACATTCCCTTGAAGCGGTTCCGCAGAAAGATAATGATCTCGTCCCTGGTCTGGCGGAACGCCTTCAACCGTTCCTCCTCCGTCCCCTCCACGGCTGCGGGGTCGGGGAACCCGGCGTGCTCCTGCTCCTTTGCTCCCGGGAAGAAGGGGCATATCTCATTGGCACCATCGCAAACGGTAATGACCAGATCGAAGGTCTGACCTTTGAACTCGTCAAGATGCTTCGATCTGTGCTTGGAGATGTCAATTCCTATCTCGCCCATGGCCATGATCGCCAGCGGATGGACCTTTCCGGGGCGGGTCCCGGCGCTGGAGGCGACGATGCTGTCCCGGAACAGATGGTTCGCCAATCCTTCGGCCATCTGACTTCTGGCTGAATTGTGCGTGCATATGAAGAGCGCTCGGAGGGCCATGTGTGGGGTTTGGCGCAGGTGTTATTTCAGCCTTTTTTTGTCAAATCATCTATCGACCGATGATTCTTGAAGTTCCCCTAATCATCGAACCGATGGCGAACATCGGCATCGATCAATGCCCGGACGATTAAAAAACCAAAAAATGAAAAAGGAAAAGAAAAAAAAGGGATTTGAGGGCTTTTAGCCCTTTACGGCCTTGACCAGAGCAGCCAGGTTCTCGTCCTTGATCAGGGCGGAGAGGCCGCATCCGGGAGACACCACATCGAAGCCGGCGGCAGCGCAGCGCTTTCCGTGGGCTAGGACGTCCTCGGGAGTTCCCTGCAACAGAGGGTTGACGACACCGACGTTACCGATCAGGGCGGCGCGGTGGTTGACGATCTTGACCGCCTCTTCCGGAACGACCTTCTCCTCGATGGACAGGGCCTTGCATCCGGTGTTGATCATGTTGTTCAGGATATCGGTGGTGTTCCCACAGATGTGCAGGACGCCCACAGCTCCCTTGACCGTGGCCAGGCTGTCAGCCACGTATGCACCTGCATATTCATCGAACATGTCCGGCGAGAGCAGGTCGGTGCTTGCAGAGGGCTCGGACATCTGGACGACGTCGGCGCCGGCATCGGCCAGGGCCTGGCTGTATCCCTTGCAGAAGACGTTGGCGGCCTTGGTCCACTTGTGTACCAGCTCGGGATCGACCATGATGTACAGAACCAGGTTCTCGGTGCCCACGAGGTGACCGGCCAGGGTGAACGGTCCGGTGTTCCCGGCGATGACCGGGTATTCGGCTCCATAGACCTCCTTCATCTTGGTGGTGGCTTTCTGGCAGAGAGCCGCACGACCAGACTTCAGGAAGGTTTCGACATCCATTAGGGCTGGGTCATCCTCCATGGTCGCGGAGTGTCCCTTGACCATAGGGGTGCGGTCCTTGCGGCCCTTGTCAACGGTCATTCCCAAGCTCTCGGCCTCCACGGTCAGGCAGAACGGTGCCCTGACCGCTTCGAATCCGAAAATCTTGGCCTGTCCTCCGCCCAAGGTCACCATCTTATCGATGTCGTAGTGGGCTTCCGGCCAGGCTACGCCGAGCCTGTCCATCTGTCCCATGGTGGCGCTCTGGGTGAAGACCGCGACCGGCGGCCTGTCGTGCTGCTTGCCCTTAAGGGCATCCAATACTCTGTCCCTCGGACTCAATTTTTCAGACAAATTTCATTCCCCCTATAATCCAGTTGGAATCGAACCTGCACCGAGTATCTTATTTACCGTACATTAATCTATCGGGGGAGGATGTGGAGGGAGCATCCATTAACATCGGTTAAATTTTCATATCTGGCTCATTTCAATTGAATTGAAACAATTGTAAAATATTTAACAAATGTTCAACCATCGTTCTTGGTTCCGATGTAGTGCTTAGCGGCCGCCTCCCGGAGGGCGATTATGTTCTCGACAGGGGTCTTGAAGGCCATCTCGCATCCCGGCGCGATCATATATCCTGGGGAATCGCCCCAATCGGTCATCATCGCCTTCACCTCCGCTTCCACCTGAGCGGGGGTTCCCTTGAACAGAAGGAACATCTGATCGATACCGCCTATGACAGTGGTAACGGGACGGAAACGATCGTAGATGTCATGGCGAACCTCGGTCTTGGGGGTGAGGTGCAGGGCCTCTATCTTCATATCAAAGTACCCTTCCAAGTATGGGTTCACTGCGCAATTGTGAACAATGGACCTCAACCCGTTAGAACGAAAGGAGGACATGACCTTCGATAGGCAACCAAGGTCAAATCTCTCCAGCCCCTCTACGGAGTTCACGTCCGGCGAACAGGTGCCATCCTCAATGAATATGTGGCCTATGCCCATGCGCGCCAGATGTTCGCCGTACATCGCTGAGGACTCCAGCAACCGGTCCATGAGCTGCATGGCCAGGTCAGGCTCGGACCAGGTGGCCATCAGCAAGGCCTCGTACCCCATGACCTCCCCGCCCATCATCATCGGTCCGTTTATGCAGCCGACCACGGCCACCTCGTTACCGTAACGTTCTTGCAGCAGTCCCGCGGCCCGCAGCGGCACGGACCAGAACTCGTCCTTCATAGGATCGACCGGTTGAATTCGGTCCAGCTCGGCCAGGGACGATATGGCGTAGCCGTCCGACCTGGGATAGTAATCCTTCTCCGGCCATCTCCAACGGGTCCCATGGGCCTTCGCCTCCACCAGAATGTCCCCCCATCCGGCCATGACGTTGTCGAAACCGGTGATCCGTTGGGCCATGATGCAGATCTTGGCGAACTTCTCCGGGTCGTGGAACCCTTCCCGCATGGTGAGCCCGGCGGCGTTCAGGACGGTCCTCGCCGCACCAAGGTGCTGGTACATGATCGGCGGCCTGTCCACCGGCGTACTATCAAAAGCTGCCTCGAACCTTTCCCGCGGGAACATGTCCCCCCAATGGGTGTGCGCTTTAGATATCCTTTCCCGCTCAGTCCTTAACGCGCTTCTCCTTTTCGTAGAAGTCGTTGATCACTTCATAATCGATGTTGCGCTCGGCCATGAACATCTTGGCGAACTCCAACGACGTCTCTCGCACCTGAGGGTCCCACATGCCGTGCACGATGACATGGACGATGAGCTCGCCGCGGGTCATCTTGGTGCCGTCGAAACGGTTCTGCACGGTCGGCGGGATGTCCATGTCGATGAGGCTTACGGAAATGGTGGAGCCTCCTTCGGCGGTCAGGAAGGACTTGATGTGACCGATCATGTCCGCCCCCTGGGCGAAGCATTCCTCGGTGATGCCGTTCATCAGGTCCAGGACCATCCTTTCCGAGCGTTCGCCGTCCAGAGGGTCCTTTATGTAAAGCCGGAGCCACATGGAGAACTTGCCCAGTTCGTCCGAGGCCCGGTGTGTTAGGATTTGTCTTTCCTTCTGGTCCAAGAAATCACTCCCCATACTTCCTGTCGAAGCGGTTCTCGGCCTCGCTCAGGTCATATTCCACCACCTTGCCCTTCACCATCAGGTCAGCGACCTCTGCGACCCCTCGTCCCGTTCGGGACGAACCGTAGATCAGGCCGACATCGGGGTTCAACGCCCTGACCATGTCGGTTATGCTCTTTAACCGTTCCTCGCTGACCGCATCGACCTTGTTGATCAGCACAGCGTCAGCCTCGATGATCTGGGTTTCAACTAAGCGCCTTACATTGTTCATGAGCTTGTCAATTCTCATGGCGTCCACGAAGGTTACGATAGGGGACTGCTCCAGGATCTTGGGCATCTTCTTGATCGTCTCGGCGGCCGCCTGTTTGAGCCCTAGGGGAATGGCCACACCGGTCGGCTCCACCAGTATGATGTCCGGGCGGAAGCTCATGTATATGTTGGTCACGGTGGTGGTCAGCGTACCCTGCACCTCGCAGCATATGCACCCTCCGGATATCTCCATGGTGTCGATGCCGTGCACTTCCATGCACTTGCGGTCCACGTTGATGTGGCCGACGTCGTTCACGATGGTGGCCACCTTCAACCCTCGCGAGTTCAGCTCCTTGGCCACCTCAATAAGGAAGGTGGTCTTGCCGCTCCCCAAGAAACCTGTCACCTGGGCGATTCTCATAAAATTCACACTGAGCGGCCTAATGCGCTATCAGATATATTTTCATTCCTCTACATGGTATTATGAAATGTTTTGAAATAGGTGGAGCCTGGAACTATTCGATTGTTATGTGGTTTAGGGGACAGGATTATAAATGGGATAATCGCTTTCTCCTCCCCGAGGTTATCCATGGCATTGGGAGTCGCGCTGGATTTGGGTACTAGCGGTTACCGGGGGCACCTGGTGGATCTAGACAAAAAGGGAAAGATTCTGGCCACGGCCATCACCATGAGGCACCCGCTACCGGGGGCCAACATCATGGACCATCTGCACTTTTGGATGGAGAACGGGCCCGATGTCGGTCATCGCATAGTGATCGAGACGGTAGACAAGCTGATCGCGACCTTGGGCGCCAAGCCCGAAGAGATCGATCGGGTGTCCGTGTGCGGAAACCCTGCCCAGATGTCCATGTTCGAGAAGATCGAGGTACGGGACCTAGCTTTTGCCGGCCAGTCCATACTCAGGAGGCTGAACGTCAAGATCCCCGAGCGAAAGGCCCATTCCATCAAGGCCGAGGAGCTGGGAATGACCTCTGTAAAACGCACGGCCGAGGTTCGCATTCCTCCGTCCATTCGCCATGAGATAGGCGCCGATGCCCTGGCCATGATCATGAAGACCGGGCTGATGGATAAGAAGGAGACCTGCATGGTCACCGACTACGGCACCAATGCCGAGATGGGTCTTTTCTACAAGGGCGAGCTATACACCGGTTCCGCCGCGGCCGGGCCGGCCATGGAGGGTCAGTCCATCGACTTCGGGATGCTCGCGGCGCCACAAGCCATCTCCGACTTCGTGCTCGGCGATAACGGAAAGTGGTATAACATCGTGCTCAGCGACAAGCTGCACCCGGTGAGGTCTGCTCTGGTCGATCCGCGCACCGGGGAGGAGCAGCGCCTGGACGGGATCATCGCCCGGGGCATTACCGGCACTGGCACCGTGGCCGCCATGGCGGTCGGGCTGGAGACCGGGGTGATAAAATTGCCCTACGTGGACACCCCCGACCGCAAGATACACATGACCAACGGTATCTATTTCGGTGAGGCGGACGTCCGCGAGGCCGGGAAGGCCATAGGCGCGATTCGGGCCGGGCACCGCGCTCTCATCGAAGAGGTCAACGTCGAGGACGAGGAGGTCAAGACCATGTACATGGCCGGGGCGTCCGGTACTTATGTTGACCCTATCAAGGCTCAGACGGTCGGTCTGATACCCCGTGTTCTGGAAAAGACGGTCCAAGCCGGGAACACCTCGCTGATGATGTCCTATGATATCCTGGTTGACGATGATGGGCTGGACAAGATGCAGGATGTAGCGAATGCCATATCCAGCAAGCACATAATGTTCGCCACCAGCAAGATATTCGAAGACTACTATATCAACGAGCTCGCATACTGGACCGAGGGTATGTCATTGACGATGTACAACGAGATGGTGCAACATGCCGGGTTGCGTCCGTTGCCCGATATCGTACGTCCAAAGGAGACCATACGCCTCGTGCTTTCCGATATCCCGGTGATAGGCGCCCGCGGCCTGAAGACCTTGGACGATGTGGGCGTATATCTAATGGGCTCGTTCGAGGGCTGCATCGGGTGCAAGAAGTGCCAGAAGGAGTGCCCAGAGTGCGCCCTGCAGGTATCCACCGTCGGTGAAAAGAAGTACCAGGTCCGTATCAACACCGAGCATTGCCTGGGAACGGCATGCAAGAACTGCCAGACCGTGTGCCCTGAGGATGTCTTCGACTTCTCTGGTCTTAAGATAGTCAAGAAGGGAGAAGCCTAATTGCGTCTCACCTGTCTGGTCGACGATAACCCTGGTATCGCAAACCCTTTACACTCTATCACCAAGGCCGCCGGCGACTTCCTGGCCGAGCACGGCCTTTCCATTTTGGTGGAGACCGATAATGGCAAGAGGGTGCTGCTGGACACCGGGACCTCGGAAAAAGCGTTCCTGCACAACCTCGATCTTCTGGGACTCCGACCCAAGGACATCGACCTGGTGTTCATATCCCACGGCCACTACGATCACTTGGGGGCCCTGCCCCTTCTGCTCAGGGAAGGTGTGCCGGTACACACCCATCCCCGGACCTTCCAAGGAAGGCGTTTCGTCGAGGCGTCAGGCGTGCGAAAGGAGATAGGGCCTTCCGCCGAGCTCCTTGCCCTTCTAAAGAAGAACCCCCCGGTCTACGACGATCGGCCGAGGGAGCTGGCGGCGGGGGTTTGCACCACCGGTGAGGTGCTCAGGAGGACGGACTTCGAAGCGCCCTCTTCCTTCTTCCTCGAACAGGATGGATTGACGGTCCCCGACCAGATAATGGAGGAGCAGGCGCTCTGCGTTTCCACAGGACAGGGGCTGCTGGTACTGACCGGGTGCGGGCATCCTGGAATTGTGAACATACTGACCCAGGTGCGAATTCGCAGCGAGCGCAAGCCGTTCATGGCCGCCGGAGGGTTCCACCTGTGGAATGCGGAAGCGGATGTTCTCCAAAGGACCATGGAAGGGGTGAGGAGCATCGGCGTGGATAAGGTGGCGCCCATGCACTGCTCGGGCCTCGCCGCTACAAATTTGTTCTCTGACCGATTTCCGGGGTTCCTGCTTATAGGGGCCGGCTGCTGCCTGGAGATCTAGAGGTCCTCAACCGCCTGTTCCATCATTTTGTCGGCGAAGGACGCCACAGGCATGGCGCGCTTGGCATATTCCATAGGTCCATAGACGACGTAATCGGCTCCGGCCATGATGCTTATGGCCACCGCTGAGCTGTCCACGTTCCGGCGCACCTCCTTGGGGTCCTCCATCTTCTCAAGGTCCAGGCACTCCACCGCATTGTGTAGGGCGCATCCGGTGGGCAATCCCCACTTGGCCTTGGCCACCAATATCGAGCGCAGGGCGGAACCGGCGCTCAGGTCAGGGGAGGTCACCGCGGTGTCGATGAGCAGGTTCTTGATCCCCAGGCCCTCGGCCATCGGGATGAGTCCATCCGGAATAAGGTCGTCGCCGCTCTCCAGGATGTATATCCTTCCCTTCACGTCATCCCCGCGCGGGTTAAAAGCAAGCATTACCGCATTGACCGGCGGGCAAGCCCGAAGCTTCTCCGTCTCCTCGGTGGATAGCCCTGCGTTAATGGTATTATAGATCACCCGGTCAAGTACGCCCATTTCTTCCGCTGCTTGAAGGAAGGAAAGTCTGACCTCGTAACTGCCGGAATCAGCGAAAAGCGGACCAGTTACCTTATCGCAGACCGCCTCGAGATAAGCCCGGGCCGCCTTCTTGCTTTCGGCATAGAGCATGAGCCCGGCCGGACATTCGCAGGTATCGGTCACCTCACGATAGCTTGATAATCGGGACTCGAGCTTGTCCAGGTCTATTCTGCCCTCCCGGGGGTCCAGTACGACGGTGTGCCTGGGATAGAACAATGACCCTATCAGCAAGGTCCTTTTATGGCCAGGCTGTCCTCCGAAGGTCGCCTCCCCGATCGTGATCTGTCGCTGTTTTGTCTGGAACTTGTACATCTCAAACCCCCGTCAGATAACTTCTCAGTCTCAATGCCAGCTCTACCGATGGGACGATGATGGCCCTTCCTTGCATGGGCTCCAACAGGACACCGAACTCCTCGGAGATGATGATCATGCCCATATGCGTGTTGAGGGCGTCGGAGGGCAGCCTCAGCATGGGCGATATGAAGTCGTCCGAGGCCAGGTGCATCTGTTTGGCTATCTTGGTCCCATCGCCGGTAATGGCCTTTGACCTGAACACCAATGGTTCATCCGGGTACGGCTCGAACGTCTCCTCGGCAAGACCTCTCAAGGTGCTTTCCAGTCGGTCTCGGTTATATGTATCGAACTGATAGATCGGGTCGTAGGCCGCTATCTCCTGCGCCGGGGAATCGTCCATGATGTCGATCAGCCTCACCTGCCTACGAAAGCGCTCGATGACCTCCATCGACAGGTCGCACAGGAATGGAATAGCTGACATGGGACATTTGATCCTTCTATGTTCGTCGACGCCATTGTCCATCAATCCATGTATGGCGACCGCCGGGAAATGGCCGAACTCCTCCTTGCCGCAGAGGACCAGCACCCTGATCCGAGGATTGGAGACTATGTTGACGATTACCTTCTCCAGACCGATGTTCTCCGTCTTGAGAATTCCTTTGATGCAATAAAGCTCCGGCGCGACCTCCACCGCCCCCCTGCCGACGATCAACACCGCGACAGGCGAAGCTTCGTTGCCCAATACGTAATCACCGCTGGCTATCGGCCACGTGTCCGTTCCTTCCATTGCCATTTCCCCTCCTCATCTGATTACAACAATATTTAAAATATAGCTTGGCCAGCTGGTACCCGTTAAGCACTTTTTGCGGAAAAAGATCAATTTCAACGTTAGAGGGGTAAGCGATATATACCGCTCTTTTTGTAATACGCGGCAGGAAGGGATGAAATTGGGAGTATCAATTGCTATATGCGAGATAGACAGCGACAGCGCCTTGTGCAAGGTGGGCAAGACCACCCTGCTTAAGGTGAACCTGAAGGACGTCTCCGGCTTCGAGGACCTGGCCGAGTTCGATCTAGTGGTGCCGATAAGCCAGGCCAAAATGGTCATGGGCGCGGACTGGGAAGTGTTCCTGAAGAGGAACCGGCTGGACCCGGAGATGGAGACGCTGTACCTGGAGAAGGTGAAGAACGAAGGGGACCGCCAGTTGCTGACGGCCGAGAGCCAGAAGCTCTACACTGGATGGATCCCCCTGGACAAGGTTCCCGCCGACCGCCTGGCCGCCCTGATGGAGAAGGCCGGCAAGGATGACCGGCTCACCGGCTGGGACATGCTTTCGTTCGACGAGATGGCCGCCGCCTGCGCCAAATGCCCCCTGTCCTGGGATGAGGGAAGAGGGTGCATGGGCACCTTCGGGCCGGAGAACAGCGCTCTGCCCGGCATAGCTCAGAAGTACAACTGCGCCATAGTGGCCAGCGTTCCGTCCTCCGTGGAGAGCAAGAAGCTGTTCTCCGTCGAGGACGCCGCCAAGCTCCTGGAGGAAGTGAAGGTCCTGAGGGAGAAGCTCCCGGACGAGGGAAAGGTCATGGTCCGCCGATACTCCGGGGTCCTGGACCGCCTGGAGAAGATGGGGAACGTCTGCATCACCTACAAGACCCGGTTCTACTTCCTGTAGACCGAAACCCTTTTTTCCCCATTCACCTTATTTTAAGAACTGATATGAGCGGCGAAGGTTCCAAGCTCAACTGCATAGACTGCGATACCGGGATCTCCCTGAACGAGGGGGAGAAGCTGCTGGTCAACGGGCAGCTGGTGGAGATCGCCGGTCTGGACGATATCATGGAAGAGGTCCGCAGGCTCAAGATATCCCAGCGCAAGCAGGTGGCCGACGAGCTGCTGGCCCGTGCGAAAGAGCGCCAGGCCGTTCCGGAAGGTTCGGAACGGCAGTACCGCGACGCGTTTATGGACGAATACGACAGGCGCTTTCTCAGCGTGATGTGATCATTCCGTCACTCGAAGATTAAGGTTCAGGCTCTGGACCTCGTTCTCCACCGCTCCGATTATCCTTTCCTCAGCGGAGGTTCCGGTGTAATCCAGCATCGGGATCGGGGCGAAGGGAAGGGCCGGAACGTCATCCTTGTAGAGGAGGAACCAGAGCTTGTAGTTGCCCTCGATGGTTACGTTGAACTCGTAGGGCAGCTCCCACTGCGCCTGCCACTCCCCTTCCAGATCGACGTCGGTATGCTCCAGGGTGATGTTGAAGGAATCGAAGAAGTACATGGCGTGGACCTGCGTGGCATTGTCCACGAAGCTCATGTTGACCAGCCACAGCTCGACCTTGTAATCGACCGTGCGATGCTCGTGGTTGGCTATGCCTATGATCACCGAGGCGTTCTGCCCCACCGTCAAGTTCCTGGGGTACCCGGTGGCGTTGCCCTCCGGTCCCAGTATGTAGAACTCGGTGAAGCTCTCTCCCTGGCGGGGAACGGCCACCACGTAGACCAGGGCGATTACCGACGATAGGATGGAGATCACCAGAACGATCGTCAGCAGCTTGTCCACGCCCTTCTCGGCCTTGAACTGCGATGAATACCTCTTCCAAACCAAGGCAGGATCGAAGGGAAGGTACGGGGCCTCGGCCCGGTCGCGCCGGTACAGCCCGCCAACGCTGAGCGCCACGTTAAGGGCGGCCAGGGAGAACAGGATCGGGGCGAGCCGTATGCCGAAAGGAGTGTAGTTGAGACCGAAGCCGACCAGGGGGGATATGGCTATGCTGAGGCCGAACGACAGCGCCACCCTCTCGATGATCTCCAGGTCCTTTCTCTCTGGGAAGAGCACCGAGAGCGCGGAATAGCCCGGAAAGAACAGTATGAAGGGCAACCCGATGGCGATGCGCAGGACGCTGTCCGGGAGCGCGTATATTATCAATATGAGTATAAGGGAAAGGATCCCGATGGACCAGAGGTCCCAATCCCTCCTGGGCTGCGCTCTCATCCCTATCGGGGAGTGAATGAGCGTATTTATCGGTTTGTGGAGGCGAGCGCATCTTTGACCAGTTATTAATAATCCCAGCTTCGATACCCGCTCGCCATGGCGCTGTGCGAGCTGTTCGACCTCGATGAACTTCGGCTGCTGGAGAACTCCGTGGACGACCTGGGCAACGAGGTCTTCCTGGCCCAGATGCTTCGCGGCTCGGACAAGGTCCGTCTGCTCATATCCCACGACGAGACGCCTTTGGCCATGGCCAGGGAGGACGGGGGCTGGAAGGCGGTCAGCTTCCTGTGGAAGGAGCCTTCCGAGGAACTCATCGAGCTTCTCCCGGAGATGGACATCGAGGTGTTCGCCTGCGATACGGAAACCTACCGCGAGGCGGTGTACGATCACTTCTCCCGCAGGATAATGGACGAGGTGGAACCCGCATTGGACGACGTCCCGGAGGACCGGGCCAAGAAGGTCTCCGACCTGGTCTGGAAGGAGTGGGACTTCAAGCCCGGCGAGCTCTGCTACGATTGCTGCTGCGGGTCCGGGGTCGGCAGTTTAGCGCTGACCAAAGTGGGATTGCGCTCCTTCGCCTTCGATGTGGACGCGTCGCTTCTTTCCCGCGGTCTGCAATCCGGAAGGCTGGAGACCTGGAGCACCGCGCAGCTGGACGCCACCAAGGCCTCCCAATACCTGGAGAGGGCGCCCTTCGCCCTGATGCTCATGGCCGGCGACATCAACGTCGGGAATACCTGGATATGGCAGATTATATTCGAGCAGGTGCTGATGATAGGCGACCGGGTCATGGTCACCGTCGGCACGGAGGAGGAGGCCGAGCTCCTGAGGTCCTGGGCGGTGGCCAAGGGTAGGGAGCCCAAGGTGTTCGAGAACGAGAGGGACCCCTTCTATGACCGTTGGGTGTGCTCCGTTCGATAGGACGCTAAGGGTTAATACCAACCATTAACTACGTTAACATAGATTTTCTACTAGGTGTTAAAACGACCGATTACGCCAACTGTTCCCGCATCATCATGGAGGTCCTGGAGCTGCCGACCGAACCAGTGGCGGTCACCCTGGTCAAGAGGGGCCAGCCGCTGCCCGATGGCTATCAGGTGCCGGAAAAGAACATCAGGCATTGCCAGTCCGTCATGCGGGCCCGGCGGGGCGAGAAGCTGCTTCTGACCGGGGACAAGCACGCCTGTCACGTCGGGGCCTCCGCCCTGGGCCTCGTGCCCATCCCGGACAAGGTGCTTTCTGGGGAGTTCCACTTCAACCTGGGCATGTTCGACAGCGTGGAGGCGGCCAAGAGGATGATCGACGAACGCCCCCAGCTGGATTGCGGGAGCGTAATCGCCACGGCCCTGTCTCCGCTTAGCAAGGCGGAGCTTCCGCCGGACGTGGTGATAGTCACCGGTACACCGGAGCAGATGTACTGGCTTCTACCGGTGGCGGCCAAGTTCTTCCAGGGCGGCAAGATGATCGTGGAACTGGAGCCCTTCCAGGCCAGCTGCGCCTATTCCACCGTATACCCGTTCATGCACGACACCCTCAGCATGTCCATTGGCTGCTACGGCTGCCGAAAGTCCACCGACCTGGAGCCGACCGAGATGCTGGTCGGGATACCGGCGAGCAAGCTGGAGGCGGTGGTGCAGGCCCTGCAGAAGATAAGGGCGGTCAGGGAGAAGGGCAAGATAAAAAGCGGATGATCTCGTACATTCTTACAAAAAATTTTTACTTTTTCATCATTTTTGAAACAAAGGTCAATATAATGGCGTTGTCAATGGTCTGCTTGCAATTAATTTGCAGGCCTTACCATGGACCTCATCGATCTAGAGATACTCAGGATGTTGAGGAAAAACGCCCGGGAGAACCTGGGGACGATAGGCGATCAGCTCGGGGTCTCCAAGGCCACGGTCAGCAGGCGAATCTCTCGCCTGGAGGAGGACGGATACGTCAACGCCTACACCATGCAGGTCAACACTGGGAAGCTGGGTCTGATGCGCGCCCTGATCGGGCTGCAGGTGGTCGGTTCGCCGCTGAGCGCGGTCATCGACGATCTCAAGAAGTTCCCGGGGATCCAGTACGCTTACAAGGTCTTCGGCGACCATTCCCTCATCTGCGAGGTGTACTCGAGCAGCGTGGACAGCCTTTACGATCTAATCCAGGATAAGATAGTCAACATCCCGAGCGTGCAGCGGGTGGAGGTGGACATCCTAATTGAAAGGATACCGATAAACGAGGATGCCATGTTCGATCTGGCGCTTCCGATGGCCGAGAGCGAGGGGTCCCGGGACTGAACACGCAAAAGCTTTTTGATTCTCCGGAGGTTCTCCCCACCCATGGAACTCCATCCCGTCCCTAAGACCTACACCAAGGACGGTCACCGGGCGATAAGTCCCACGGCCACCCTAAAAAGGGTGGAACCTTTGCTCGCCACTGCCGGTATAACCCGCGTGGCGGACATCACCGACCTGGACCGCATAGGGATCCCGGTGTTCTCCAGCATCCGGCCCGGCGCGAGGGAAGGGGCCATCTCCATATACAACGGCAAGGGCGCCAGCAGGGAACAGGCCCGCGTGTCGGCCATCATGGAAGCCATGGAACGCTATTCTGCGGAGCCTAAGGACGAGAAGGTCCGCCGGGACCTGATGGAGAACATGCTGTCCTCGGAGAACGCCGTCGATCCCCGGACGCTGATATTGCCGCAGATGATCAACGTTCATGTCAACTATCATCCCATCGCCTGGGTCAAGGGGTACGACCTGATCGAGGGCGAGGACATCTGGGTACCGGCCGGGGCCGTGTACCATCCTTACGAATCCAGCAAGGACCTGCAGCTGTTCAGGAGCAACACGAACGGTCTGGCGTCCGGCAACAATTTGGAGGAGTCCATACTTCACGCCATGTGCGAGGTGGTCGAGCGCGATGCCTGGTCCATATGCGAGGCGAGGCGCAAGCCCCGCGGCGAGATCATCGTCGAGGACAACTGCCCGGTGGTCAGCGACCTTCTGAAAAAGTTCAGCGAACAGGGGGTGGAGGTGCATCTAAAGGACCTCACCAGCGATGTTGGCGTTCCTACCATAGCCGCCGCCGCGGACGACGTGCGGATGAAGGACCCCGCCCTGCTCAACTTGGGCGTCGGCACCCACCTCAGCCCCAGAGTGGCGGCCATTCGGGCGTTGACCGAAGTGGCGCAGAGCCGCTGCACGCAGATCCATGGCGCCCGCGAGGACACCACCAAGGCCGACCTGAATCGCCCGCTGGGCTATGAGCGCATGAAGCGCATGAACTCCATGTACTTCTCCCCCTCCGAGGGGGTGAGCATGAACGACTTCCCAGAGTTCGACACCAAGGACCTGCTGGAGGACATCGAGGTGGTCCTGGACCATCTGGTCGAAAGCGGTTTCGAACGGGTGATCGTGGTCGAGCTCACCAGGCCGGAGCTCAAAGTTCCCGTGGTGCGAGTGGTCATTCCGGGCATGGAGATATTCGCCATGGACATGGACCGCATGGGCCCGAGGCTGGTGGCATGAGGCCGGTGGTCTATCTAGGGCCGAGCCTTCCTCTGGCCGAGGCGAAGGATATCCTTGACGCTGATTACCGCCCCCCGGTAAAAAGAGGGGACCTGCGCGACCTGGCGGAAGCGGAGGTCGTGGCCATCATCGACGGCGTCTTCCTGCAGAGCTGTTCGGTCGGTCACCGGGAGATCCTGAGCCTGCTGAACCGCAACATCAAGGTCGTGGGAGGGGGGAGCATGGGCGCCCTTCGGGCGGCGGAGATGGGGCATTACGGCATGATCGGCGTAGGTCTGATCTTCCAGAAGTACGTCAGCGGTGAGGTCCAAGGGGACGACGAGGTGGCACTGGTCTTCGATCCGGAAACGATGGAAGCGCTGTCCGAGCCATTGGTGAACCTGCGATTCCTTCTGGACGCGGCCTGGGTCGCTGAGATCATCGATTCGGCGCAGAGGAACGGGATACTGAGCGAAATGCGGTCGATCTACTATCCCAGGAGGACCATTCCGGTCTTCATGGAGGTCGCTCATAAGTTACTTGGTGATGGGGCGGAGGCATTCGACCGGTTTTTTGCGGATAATTACCGAGATATTAAAAAGGAGGACGCAATAACCGTTCTCAAATCACTTAAGTGAGCAGGAGAACTGCGATAAGATTTATTATTGTGGTAGTTGAAAAAAAATTAAAAATCAGAAAGGCTATTAAATTTTTAATAAGCAATATTAAAAAATTTTACCACGTTAAAACCAGGCGACTTTTGTCTGGGATGCGACTAAAATTAAGCTATTGTTTAACATGGATGGATTCTCCATCCATCATCAAGCTTATATTCTAACTAGACATTGTCGAGTCCGCAAGGGGTACCGGTTTTCTCAGGATTGATGTAAATCTACTTGAGGAGACCGAGCTATTGAAAGGAGGTAAAAAATGGCAAAATACAAGGACAAGGTGGACTTGTATGACGACAGAGGCAAACTAATCGAAAAGGACGTGCCTCTGGACGCTATAAGTCCGTTAAACAACGCCGCCATTAAGCGAACCATCTCTCTGACGAAGAGGACGATCGCAGTCAACCTCGAGGGTATTGAGAAGGGTCTCAAGACCGGAGCGGTTGGCGGTTTGACCGTCCCTGGCAGGGGATTGGATCTCGCTGTCGTGGCGAACGCTGATAAGTTGAAGAAGAGAATCGCTGACACCGTCAAGGCCGCTAAGGACGATGATACCGAGGTCAAGACGCTGGAAGGCGGCAAGAGGATGATCGTCACCGTTCCAACCATAAGGATGGATTCCGGTGCCGAGTACACCACTGGATTCACCACCGTTGCCGCAGCTGTGACCGAGGCTATCATCGACCAGTTCAATGTGAACATGTTCGAGGCTTCCATGGTCAAGGCCGCTGTCTGGGGGAGATACCCGCAGACCATCAACATGCTGGGATCCAACCTGAGAACCATTCTCGATGTCCCGCAGCTGAACGAGGGTACTGGATACGCCCTTAGGAACATCATGGCCAACCACATAGTCATGCTGACTGGCAGGAACGCCATGAACGCCGCTGCTCTCTCCTCGATCTACGAGACCGCCGCCGCCTATGAGATGGGTGACGCGATCGGCAACTTCGAGAGGCAGCACCTGTTGTCCCTGGCCTACCAGGGCCTGAACGCCAACAATCTGGTCTACAGCTGGATTAAGGAGAACGGCAAGACCGGCACCGTCGGTGATGTCGTCGCCTCCATGGTCGGCAGGGCCTTAGAGGACAAGGTCATCAAGAAGGGAAAGAAGTTCCCGTCCGGATTCGTTGAGTACACCACCAACGACTTCCCGCTGTGGAACGCCTACGTTTCCGCCGGTATGCTCGCCGCTATATGCGTGAACATCGGCGCCGCAAGGGCCGCCCAGGGTATTCCGTCCACCATTCTATACTACAACGACCTGGTGGAGCACGAGACCAGCCTGCCCGGTGTAGACTACGGCAGGGCCATGGGTACTTCCGTCGGAATGTCCTTCTTCAGCCACTCCATCTATGGTGGTGGCGGTCCGGGATTGTTCCACGGAAACCACGTGGTCACGAGGCATGCTAAGGGCACTGTAATACCCGTCATCGCCGCCGGTTGCGCTCTGGATGCTGGTACCCAGTACTTCAGCGCTGAGAACACCTCCTTGGTGTTCAAAGAGGTCTTCGGCGACATCGCGGAGTTCAAGAGCCCATTGAAGACGGTCGGCAAGGAGGCCAAGAAGCTGAAGGAGCTGGTCTGAACATGAGTACGCCTGCCTCCGAAGGAGTCCCCCTACCCGAGATCCAGATCTTCCCGGAGAGACTGCTGTCGGCGTCCACCACGGAAGTGCTGCTGAACAAGCTCTACGCCGTGAAGAACGTCAGGCAGATCAACATCCAGGGCGAGGGCCTGCCGGCAGTGATGAAGGCCGGTCCCGGCACTGGAGGTCCGGTGAACCACCCGGAGCGGAAGAAGATCAAGGTCAAGGGAGAGGAATTGGAGCTCACGGTCCAGGTCGGACGCATTTTCGTTGAGATATGCGACATCGACTTCGTCCCGCAGGCTCTGAAGGACATTGAGGAGGTATGCAAGGAAGTGCTACCCTTCAGTTTCACTCTGGAGGTAGGTCGCTACAACAAGTTCAAGCCCACTACTTCGGACTATAGAAAAGGATTGGTGAAATAACATGGCTAAGACAAAGTACAAGGCACAATTCTATCCTGGCAACACCCTGCCCGCCAAGAACCGCAGACGCTTCTTGGACCCCAGCGTCAAGCTGGAGAAGCTGCGCGACGTTCCGATGGACGATGTGGTCAAGATCCTGGGACACCGGGTCCCCGGTTCCGACTACGCCACCATCCACCCGCCGCTGGCTGAGGGTAACGAGCCCGACTGCCCCATAAGGGCGTTGGTCGAGGCCAGTGATGGTGCAAAGAAGGGAGACAGGGTTAGGTACGTTCAGTTCACCGACTCCGTGTACTGGGCCCCCATCGTTCCGTACGTGAGGGCGCAGATGTACATGTGCAGATACAGGGGAATTGACACTGGTACCCTGTCTGGAAGGCAGATCATCGAGATGAGGGAGAGGGACGTCGAAAAGGTGGCCAAGGAACTCATCGATGGCGAGACCTTTGATACCGCTAGGACCGGCATCAGGGGAGCCACCGTGCACGGACATGCCGTCAGGCTGGACGAGAACGGATTGATGTTCGACGCCTGGCAGAGGTTCCGGTGGAACGCTAAGAAGGGCGAGGTCGAATACGTGAAGGACCAGGTCGGTGTCCCGTTGGACAAGCCGGTCCCGGTCGGAAAGCCGATGCCCGAGAAGTGGTTGAAGGAGCACACCACCATGTTCCGCGCCGACGGCGTGGACATGAGGGACGACGAGGAGGTCATGAGGCAGAACCTTAGGATACACACCCTCAGATCCAAGTGCGGCTTCAAGCCCTTCGATGTCAAGGAGGACTAAATATGGCGAAGGAAAAGGACAAGATGTTCATCGCCGCCATGCACAAGAAGTTCAAGGAGGACCCCACGGAGGTCCGCTCCAAGCACTATTCCTACGGAGGCTGGAGACAGTCGAAGAGGAAGCGGGAGTGGGTTGAGCAGTCCAACAAGATTGCCAAGTCCCGTGGAATCCCCATGATGAACCAGGACGTCGGTGTCGCGCTCGGCCAGAGGGTATTGATGCCCTACCAGCTGTCCCACACTGACATCTATGGCGAGGCAGATGACCTACACTGGGTCAACAACGCTGCGATGCAGCAGGCCTGGGATGACATCCGCAGGACCGTCATCGTCGGTCTGGATGTCGCGCACAATGTTATAGAGAAGAGGCTGTCAAAGGAGGTCACCCCTGAGACCATCAACCGCTACCTGGAAGCTGTTAACCACACCATGCCGGGCGGCGCAGTGGTTCAGGAGCACATGGCCGAGCTTTGCCCCGAGATCGTGAAGGACTCCTACGTCAAGGTGTTCTCTGGCGACGACGAGTTGGTCGACGAGATCGACAAGTGCTTCGTCATTGACATCAACAAGGAGTTCCCTGCGGACCAGGCCAAGCAGCTGAAGGCCGCTGTCGGCAAGAAGCTGTGGCAGGTCGTCCGTGTTCCGTCCATCGTCGGACGCGTGTGCGACGGTGGTACGATCTCCAGGCACTCTGCGATGCAGATCTCCATGGCCTTCATCACCGCGTACCGGCTGGCTGCCGGTGAAGCCGCAATCGCCGACTTCGCCTTCGCCGCCAAGCACGCCGCAGTGGTGGAGATGGGTACCATGATGCCCGCCAGGAGGGCCAGGAGCCCCAACGAGCCCGGTGGAATTCCGTTCGGTGTTATGGCCGATATGGTCCAGAGCACCAGGACCAAGCCGGACGACCCCGCTAGGGCAGCCCTGGAAACTGTCGCCTTGGGTGCAGTGGTGTTCGACCAGATATACCTCGGATCATACATGTCCGGGGGTGTCGGGTTCACTCAGTACGCCACCGCCGCCTACACCGACAACATCCTGGAGGACTACACCTACTGGGCCGTGGACCACATCAAGGACAAGTACGGCGGGTTCTGCAAGAGCAAGCCGTCCTCCGAGCTGATCGAGAAGCTCGGGTCCGAGATCAACTCCTACGCCCTGGAGATGTACGAGCGCTACCCGGCCGCCATGGAAGCCCACTTCGGTGGGTCCCAGAGGGCCACCGTCGCCGCCGCCGCTACCGGTATCGGTGTGGCAATGGCAACTGGTAACGCCAACGCGGGTGTCAACGGATGGTACCTGTCCATGTACCAGCACCGTGAGAGGCTTGGAAGGCTCGGGTTCTACGGATACGACCTGCAGGACAACTGCGGTGCGTCCAACTCGTTCTCCTACAGGAGCGACGAGGGTCTGCCGCACGAGCTGCGCGGTCCGAACTTCCCGAACTACGCCATGAACGTGGGTCACCTGAGCGGATACGCAGGTATCGCCATGGCTCCCCACGCCGCTCGCGGAGACGCCTATGCGTGCAACCCCCTGATCAAGATCGCGTTCGCCGACAAGAACCTGCCCTTCGACTGGGCAAACATAACCAAGGAGTTCGGCCGCGGCTGCCTCAGGGAGTTCGTGCCCATGGGTGAGAGGACCGCCATCATCCCCGCTAAGTAAGGTGTCCGATGCAAGTAGGAGACTTCGCGAAGTACAGGGTCACCGGGACGGTGGGAAAGGTACTGGAAGTGCGAGAGCGCGACGGGGTGGAATGGGCTCTGCTCGACACCTACGACCTCTGGTACGTCTCCAGTCTCCTGGACCCCGCCTCGGCGGACGAGTACAAGCGGACCTCTTACAAGGAGAGGACCCGGACGGTGGTGCTGGGAGAGATGCAGGGCTTGACCAAGGAGGTCGAGGCCGACATCTCCACCCTGACCCCCAGCGGGGGCGGTTGAGTTCGCCAAGACAAACCCTTTACCATTATCTTCTTTTTTTTCTGTTCTTTGATCTTTCTAGCCTTACACATTTTTTTGGAAATGGAAAACATCAGCGATCATATTCGAACGACCTCAGGGCCGACCTTATCTTGGAGACGGTGGCATCGGACATGCTTGCGTTAACCGTAAGTTCGCCCACCCCCCACCCTCCCTCGAGATATTGCAGGCTGAAGCCCAGGCCTATTAAGCTCTCCACCAGCTCCGCGCTCCTTTTCAGGTCCTGATGCCCCAGGGTCGAGAACGGGGGAATGAGAAGGAACATGACCTCGATGGTGGCGCGACCGTCGGAACGATCGACCTTTCCGAGCCTCATCCTCCGGTTCTCGACAATAAGTTGGATTTTTTCCTCACTTGGCATGCGCATCAGCAACCTGGGGGGCCATTCCCTTGGTGAAGAACCTCACGATCGGCAGGAGAAGCATCGAGCGGAACCTCAACCCCAGTCCGATCCTCACGTCATAATAGTAGCCTTCCAGGTCCTTGTAGTACTCATGATCGGCCGGCAACCATTCCCTTGCTTCCGAGGACGCTCCCTTGAAGAACAGGAATCGCATGTAGCTGTTGAAGCTGGGCGTCATGTCCTTGGACAGCACGGCCTGGTGGAACCTATCGGCCGCCCTCTCCAACCGCTCTTGTCGTTTCCTTATCGCGCCCTCCCGCATGGGCCAGGGCAGCTGCATATAGGCGAGTTCGCTGACCACCTCAGGTCCCCCGATGGTCACCCTCAGGCCGTCCAGGGTCTTATCTAGACCCGAACCGCCGTTGGCCACCAGCATGACCTTCTTCCCGAAGAAGCGAGGTCTGTGGTTAGTATAGGCCATGCGTTCGATGAAGTTCTTCATGAGCCCGCTGACGTTCTGTACGTAACCCGGGGTGATCAGGATGATCCCGTCCGCGGCATCCATCCGCGCCTCAATGGGCTCCATCTCCTTCCGCATCGGGCAGTGGCTCTCGCCTCTGCTTATGCACTGGAAGCATCCCTTGCACAGGCTCAGACCGGCGTCCCGGAGGTTCAGGACGTCCAGCTCCACATCTCCGTGCAGGGACATGCGGGACACTATCTCCTTCAGGACCTGGGATCCAGTTCCGTTCCTTCTCGGACTGCCGGTGATGGCGATTATCCTCATCACACCACCCCGCCGATGGACGCCGTCCTGGTCATCGAGCCTTGGATCAGGGCCAGGATGGCCACCAGGTCGATCACCGGGCCGGCCACCATCCAATCGTTCCAGAAGGCGGCGATGGTGAAGAGCGAGAGAACGCTCGAGGCCAACGCAACGGTCCTCCAGGGTAGCCTCTTGATGAAGCCGAAGAATCCCAGCGACGCCGCCATCCATCCCACTGCCGACAACAGGACCAGGGCGGTTCCGATCACCTCTATCGAGGAGGCCTCCATCCCCAGGCCGCCGAAGAGCCACGACGTTCCGTTCTGAGTTATGAAGTTGCCCGGCCCGCCATCGGTCCTGGGGGTGTTCAATAGGAGGGCATGCATGACGCCGTGAGCCATCATGAACGTCCCGGTCAATTTCCCTACCTTGCCGTCGCTCCAGCTTCCGGCCAAAGTTCCAATTTTCATGGTCATTATTTTCAACCCGTGACGGGCGTTCCCTGCCCGCCTATCCGCTCGTATCCTTGGAGGGGTGATATTCCTGCGTTCACCTATCGGTTGATGATTCCGGCAGCAGGTACGATGAAAATGGGGTCATCCTCAACGGCATGATTGAATTATCGACGCTCCTGACCTCATCGGGCGAGTGTCTGGCATATGATCATGGAGCTTTGGTGCCATCCATGGCCATGAGGTCCTTCCAGGTAGGATGGTACCAGCCGGTGAAGATAATGTCTGGAACTGCCCTGATGACCTCCTTGTCCTTCAATATCTCCTTGGTCAGGACCTCCAGTTCCTTCAGGGTCTTGGTCCAGGAGACGCAAGTGAACAGGGAAGGTAGGTTGCTGAAGGTACGATAGTATTCCACGGTCGCCCCATGCTCCCTTCTCATGGACGCTACCTTGGCGGTCCGGTCCGTTCCATCGGCCAGCTCTACGGTGATGACCGCGGTCACATCGCCTGAGAAACCGGGATGCAGGGCGATGGTGTATTCCACAGCCCCGATCCGTTCCAGCCTTTCCAGGCGTCGGTTTACCGTGGCCGCGGTGACCCCCAGTTCAAGGGCGACCTCCGCCGACGACCTCCTCCCGTTCTTGGCAAGGCAAGATATGATGCGTCGGTCCAGGGGAGTCAGAGGCTGCTCGCGAATGCTGGATGGTTCTTTACCTGTCGCCGTGACGCAATCCAGGCCCAGCCAGGCATCCTTGAGCTGAGCTGCCTTCTTCACCTTGGATAACAATCCGTCCAGCTCGCTGCTGTGGCGGAGCATGCAGTAGACGTAGACGATGCCTCCGCTGCCGAAGAGTATCCCCGAGACCAGGTCGCTTCCGCTCAGTCCTTGGACGACCTCCTCCCTGGTCCGGCAGAGGGACCTCCCGTAGATCGTCACGGGGACCGATCCGAGGTAGGAGGGGCTTATGCTGGCGGAGAATCCCAAAATGATCTTGGCGTCCATGAGCTGCTGGACGCGGCGGTGCGCGGCCTGGACGGATATCCCCAAGCCGTCCGCCAGGTCCCTGTAGGTGGCCCTAGGGTCATGGACCAGGAGATTGATGAGGCGAAGGTCGCTCTCGTCCATGGTACTGGGCAACGTCGCCATCCGATTTACATTGTTGCCCGAAGCAGTTATGGTGCGATGCTCATCAAGGTGATAGGTCGAAACCGACCAGTATGCTGGCTAGCTTCGGGTCGTCCTCTAGTTCGTAATAGTTCTTGATGATCAGATCGCCCAGTGGCGAGGGGCTGCAGGACACTATGTTGGTTACGCCTGGTATCTGCTCCAGCTCCGGGAACGATACGGGGGGCATTAGGAAGAACTCCTTGGTCTTCGGCACTTTGTCGGTGAAGACCACGAAGTCCTCTCCCAGCCAGCAAATGTTATCCATCTCTTGGAAGTGAGAGTGCTGCCCGGGGAGTATCTCCGTTCCGATGACCATGTCCGAGTCGCCCATCATGAGCACGGTCGGTTCCGGCGGAGGGCGGAAGCGGGTGTCCTTAATGACGCAGATGACATGTTGCCTCCTCAGGCACTGGTTGACGCCCTCATTGACCACGTCAAGCCCTATCTGGGACTTGATGCTGTCCTCGATCCTCTGCACCGCGGTGATTACCTCCGGGCTCAGCAGGAAGGCCAGGCGGGTGCCGGTCATTCCCTTGATGATCTCGACCGCTCTCTGCTCGGGTTGCACGCCGCCCCTAACGCCATTGTGTTAGAAAAAGATTGTTTTCCGGCAATCGTTAATATCCCCACTGACCGATTCACTCTCCATGAGCCTGGAACAGATGGCCGAGCAGCAGCCTGAGGTCATTCGAGCCATGTATCGCTTCAAGAGCGAGGTCTTCAAGGACAACAAGCTGAGCTTCAAGGAGAAGGAACTGATCGCCGTGGCCGTCACGGCGGTCCTGAAGTGCGACGAATGCTTCAAGCTTCACGCCAATAAGGCCCGGGAGGCCGGGGCCACCAAGGACGAGATAAGGGAGTCGCTGTTCGTGGCCATGTACCTGGCCGGACCGAGCGCCGTGGTGGGCATGCCTTCGATAGACCAGATACTGTCGGAGTGATCAGGGTACGAACTCCACGGTCACCGTCTTCTTGAGCGCCAGGTCCGCCGCGGCCTCGGCGCACTTTATCATGGCCATGGGCACCGGGCATGAGGAATGCTTAAGCACTTCGCCGCACAGCTGGTAGACGGTGTTCTCGCCGAAAGGCATCCCCATAACGTCCCAGATCTCCATCCGCCTTAGGACGTTCCTCAGATTTCGAACCTGAGGGCAATCGCTGTGCAATATCTCGAACTCCACCATCATTCCGTCGGTGCGGGCCTGGATGGTGCTGTGCAGGCGGCAGACACCAGGGTCGACCTTTACCGTGGCCTGGAGAGGGAGTTCCACTTCGTCGAACATTCCACCCTCATCGCCATCGTGCCAGATAATCGTATGCCCCGCCCAGGGGAAACGATAAGTAAGATGAGCCTCTAATGATAGCTGTCGCACCCGGGACGATCTCTTTTACAGTTCGGTATGGGCGGCGAAGGTGAGGTTTATGCGCAACACAAGGACCCCAGCGGAGTCTTCCCCGGAAACCGGAAAGAAAGTGAAGGACCTAGGGCAGGCCCTTCTCTGGATGAGCGACCCCCAGTTGCACGCCGCCCTTCGATCGTCGGATGATGTGGAATCGGCTCGAACCGCGGTCATGGAATTGATGGCCGGTAGGGAAGCGGCGTTGCACTCTAGGGATTGCCATGCTCACCCCCTGGAGCGTTCGAACTCCCTTCATTGCGTTCGGGTGGTTAGGAACTTCCTCTCGCCGAGGAACGAGAGGGTGAGCGAGACCTCGGTCATCCAGCATCTTTTCGACCTCTCGAACGGCACGGGGGAGGGCGTTCATATGGCCTTCGTCAGTGACATGATGCACATCATGAAGGGCACCACCGGGGAACCCGTCCTGGACCTGCAGGAGGCTCCGGACTTCGCCACCCTTGATGGCCGGGAAGGGGGCCGGTTACGCTCCGATTACCTTGACGGAATGGCCGGGGCGGTGAGCGAGTGGATGCAGCGGTACCCGAGCGGACTGGGACCGGACGCGGTCCGGAAGCGCCAGGAGAACCGTTCCCGGGTCCTGGACTACCTGAGCGCCGACCTGGACGATTGGAACGACTACGCCTGGCAGATGAGGAACGTCATGCTGAGCCATGAGGTGATCGGCGACCTCATCGAACTGACCGACGAGGAGCGCGAGGCCATATCTCTCTGCCACGAGCATCGCATCCCCTTCGGGATAACTCCCTATTACCTATCGCTCATGGACCGGGAACCTTCCCGCATCTGCGACCACGCGGTGCGCGCCCAGGTCATCCCGCCGCTGAGCTACGTACGAGCCGTACTGAGCTCCAGATCGGACCCTTCCGCCAGCCTGGACTTCATGTTGGAGGGTCAGACCTCCCCGGTGGAGCTGGTGACCAGACGCTATCCCATGATAGCGATATTCAAGCCTTACAACACCTGCGCCCAGATCTGCGTCTACTGCCAGAGGAACTGGGAGATCGAAGGCGTACTTTCCGAGAACGCCATGGCCTCGCCGGAGAAGGTCGATGCGGCCTTGGAATGGTTCGCGGAACATCCGGCGGTCAGCGAGGTCCTGATCACCGGGGGAGACCCGGCCATACTCTCCAACATGCACCTGCGCTCCCTCCTCGGCCGATTGGGCGATATTCCGCACATCAAGAGGCTGCGTCTGGGCACGAGGGTCCCCGTGGTTTTGCCAATGAGGATAGACCGCGGCTTCCTGGGCGTTCTGGCGGAACTGCACGACCCTCCCCACCGGGAGGTCGCTCTGGTCACCCATTTCGAGCATCCCTACGAGATCACGCCGGATTCCGCCAACGCCGTTCGGTCCCTTCGCTCCTTGGGCATCTCCGTATACAACCAGCAGGTCTTCACCTTGGAGAACTGCCGGCGTTTCGAGACGGTCGCGCTGCGTTCGGCCATGAAGGAGATCGGGGTGGAGCCCTACTATACCTTCAACGCCAAGGGGAAGGAGGAGACCTCCGAGTACCGGGTGCCCATCGCCCGGCTCCTACAGGAACGAAAGGAGGAGGCCAGGATGCTTCCCGGGCTGAGCAGGACGGACGAACCGGTGTTCAACATCCCCGCATTGGGAAAGAATCACCTGCGGGCATGGCAGCATCACGACCTGATATCGCTGACCCCTCGCGGGGAAAGGGTGTACGAGTTCCATCCCTGGGAGAAGAACATCGCGGTGGCGCCGACCTACGTTCACCGGGACGTGCCGATAGCGGACTTCCTGGCGGCCCTTGCCGAAAGGGGCGAGGACCTGGAGCAGTATCGCAGCATCTGGTACTATTTCTAGGAGCGCTCGGCCAGACGGGTCAGCAGCTCCGAGGGCGTGCCCTTCCCCAGGTCCATGGTGGCGATGGTGGCTATGGCCTCTCTCTTGCGCATTATGGGGACGGCAATGATGGGCATTCCGCGGTACGGACCGCTGGTGGAAACGCGCCGAATGATCATGCCCTTCTTCATGGACTCCTCTAGCATGGGGCCGGTGAAGTGGGTGTCGATGACCTCTCCCTCCTCGCAGCGCACTCCCGGATGGTTCTTGCTGCGCATGGTGACCGGCAGCCGGCCTAGAAGTTCATGGATGGCTAACGCCAAACATCTCAGGTCGTCCGCCTCGGTATCCTGGCTTAGGATGTTCGTCCCCTCGTTCCAGCACCTGCGGGAGATGTTGCCGAGAGAGAGGGCGGCGGTCACCGCCCCCTTCTCCGCGGCGTCGTAGCTGAAGGCGGAACCGATGATGATCACGTCGCCATCGTCCATGCGGAAATAGTTCTTCAAGGGCGCCACCAGCGATTGGTCGGGAAATTCCTCATCGCCCGGGAAGACAATGCGGTCATTGCTGACCACCAAGGTGGTGGCTCCGACCGCCCCGGCCCGCACCGCCTCGTCCCGCTGCTCGCATCCAAGATGCACCCTTCCCGCCGCCTCCTTGATGAGCACGGCGCAGTTGAACTTGCCCAGCGTAAGATCGGACAGGTCGATCTGGTGCACCTCCACCCCGGAGTTGTCCAGTTTGCGTTTTCCCCTTTCGGTGATGGTTATTCCCAATCGAGAGCTTTCGATCGAGCCCTCGCGCATCATCTTGTCCAAGATCGTCCGGGTGCTTCCCTCCCCGATCTGTAATATCCCGGCCAAGGCCTTCCGGCCGATGGGGCCTTCCTTGGCCACCACCTGATGCGCCTTCCAAATATGATAGGCGTTGAACTTGGGCGTCGGACCCCCTGCGAAGTAGGAGTTGAAGGACATTGGCATTGTGGGATGGATATATAATCCATCCATAAATATCTTACATCAGCCAATTGTTAAAGCCAGGCATATTAAACGGGGTAAGTATTATATCTGCAATAATCGTTGGCAACCAGGTATGCCCGAGGGTTCAGAGGTTCTCATAATATTGGACAAGGTATCCAAGAGCTTCAATGGAAACCAGGTGCTGAAGGACATCTCGACCACCGTACGCACCGGAGAGGTCCTCGGGCTCATCGGCAAGAGCGGGAGCGGTAAGTCAGTTCTCATCAACGCCATGCGCGGGAACGAGGAGTACAAGCCCGATTCCGGGCGTATCATCTACCGCGTGAATTATTGCGAATCCTGCGGCTGGATAGACCTTCCTTCCCCTGGTGCCAAGTGCAGCAAGTGCGGCAAGGGCACCAAGATCACCGAGGTGGACTTCTGGGCGTTGGACGAGAGGGACCCGATGCGCATGACCATGCGCGGGCGCATTGCCATCATGCTGCAGAGGACCTTCGCCCTTTACGGCGACCTTAGCGTCATAGAGAACGTGTTCGAGGCCATGAAGGAGAAGTCCGACGAGAAGAAGGTGGAACAGGCCATCAAGTTGCTGGAGATGGTCAATATGACCTACCGCACCATGCACATCGCCCGCGACCTGTCCGGCGGAGAGAAGCAAAGGACCGTGCTCGCTAGGCAGCTGGCCCGCGAACCCCTCCTGTTCCTTGCCGACGAACCCACCGGCACCCTGGACCCGGAGACGGCGGACATCGTGCACAAGGCGCTGATCAAGGCGGTGAAGGACACTGGCATGGCCATGGTGGTCACCTCCCACTGGCCAAAGGCCATCGAGCTGCTGTCGCACCGGGCCATCTGGCTGGAGGACGGGATGATCAAGGCCGAGGGCGAGCCCAAGGAGATCACCAAGTCGTTCGACGTAAAGTTCGTCAAGGACAAGGAATTGGACGTCCAAGTGGGCCAGCCGGTCATCCGTGTCGATGCCGCCAAGAAATACTTCTATTCCATAGTCCGCGGTGTGGTCAAGGCCGTGGACGATGTCACTTTCGACGTAAGGGAGAAGGAGATATTCGGTCTCATCGGTCTTAGCGGGGCGGGCAAGACCACCCTTTCCCGCATGATCTCCGGCATAACTCCGGCCACCCACGGCGACGTCCTGGTGCGCATCGGGGACGACTGGGTCAACATGTCCGACATGGGGGAGGAGGGCAGGGGCCGCGCCACCCAGTACATCGGCATCATGCACCAGGAGAACGCACTATACCCCTTCAACACCGTGCTGCAGAACCTGACGGTGTGCTTGGGCATGAAACTCCCGCAGGAGCTGGCCAAGATGAAGGCCATTCAGGTGCTGCGCGGGGTCGGCTTCACCGCCAAGGAGGTGGAGCGCATCCTTTACGCCTATCCAGACGCCCTGAGCGTAGGGGAGAAGCAGCGCATCGCCCTGGCCCGCACGCTCATCATCGAGCCCCGCTTCGTCGTCCTTGACGAGCCGACGGGCACCATGGACCCCATCACCCGCCAGGCGGTTGCAAAATCGGTCCTGCACGCCCGCAAGGAGCTCAGCGAAACGTTCCTGATCGTCAGCCACGACATGGACTTCGTGCTGGCCTGTTGCGACCGGGTGGCGCTGATGAAGGGCGGCAAGGTGGTGGCGCTAGGTACCCCGCAAGAGGTCCTTAAGGACCTGACGCAGGAGGACCTGGAAGGGGACGAGTCCGAGGTCTGCGAGGTCTGAACGTGAAAGATTCCATCGGCCGCAAGACCCGCTTCGTGGAATGCCGCGAGGCCCGGGGGATGGGCGTGGGCGGAAGCTTGGCCCAAAGAGCCACCATCTCGGATAGCGGCCGCGACGTGGTGGCGGTGGCCATGGGCCCCGGCAAGAGGCACATCACCAAGCCGGTCTGCGAGATCACTTATGGGCTGAGGGAGGAAGGAATCGACACCTCGGTCATCGTCATAACCGCCGGTTCCGGGGTCCCCTCGGACGCGGTGGACGTCTCCACCAGCTCCCTTTTCGGATTGGACCCCATCGAGGTGGCCCGCATCCAGCAGTTCAAGGTGATGCTGATCCACCTGGGGAACGTGAGGAACCACATCATCTATAAGGCCCGACTGATCCTTAGGAACGTGGACCTGCCGGCGGTGATATGCTGCCAGGCCCCGGTGGACTTCGAGGATTTCGCCCGCATCGGCTGCAAAACGCGTCTCGTGATGCCCAAGGACGAGGACATCGGGACCAAGGGCACCATCATGGAGATCGTCACCGGCGTGGTGCGCGGAACCACCGTGAGCCAGGTCAAGCTCGACGAGATAGTGGCCAAGATCAAGCGCACCATGCCTTAGAGGTCGTAACCGACCAGGTGTGTCCAGCACTTGCTGTCCCCGTAACCGAGCCGGTCGCGGATGTAATCATCGGACACCGTGGATATGCTGGCGCTTACCAGTTTTTTCACTCCAGGCATGCCGTCCAGAGGGGGAAAGGACATCGGGGGTATCAGGAAGTACGGCTCTCCCACGATGTCGACGTCCCCGTAAAGTACGAAGTCCTCGCTGAGCAGGTAGGCGTTCTCCCTCAGCTCCACCCCTTCCCTCTTGCCTTCCGGAAGGTATTCGCCGATGACCTGCCCCTTCTGGTCCACTATATGCACCAGATGCTCCTGGGGGTGAAGCATTTCCACGTGCGGCCTGGCGACGATGACGAAGACCTCCTGCCTGGTGAGGACATCCCAGACGCCAATGTTAACGAAGGCCATCAGACCGCCGACCGCCCCGTTGCCCTCGGTCTCCCTTTCCCGCCGTTCCAGCTCCTGGCGGAAGTCCTGGTCGAGGTACTCGATGGCCTCTATCCCCTTCAATGCCAGGATCCTCTCCCGCACGGCCGAGCGGATGGCGTTCATTTCCACGCCAGGTCTCAGCGCCTTACGGCTATTCAAAGCTTGCACCTTTTTCGATGTTCGTCCAGGACGATGATGGCAGGAAGCTAGAAATCCCTAGCCAGATGGAATCTTTCAGGAATAACCTTATAATTGCCGCACTGCATCCATGAGGGGGACAAGATGAGAGCTGTCGTGAACGGTAAGGAAAAGGAGCTGCCTGAAGGCGCGTCGGTGGCCCAGGCCATCGAGGGGGAGCCTTACGTGCCGGGCAGTTCAGTGGCCCTGATCCGCCCCATGGACGCCCAACGCAAGCTGACCAACGAATATATGGTCAAGACCCCCCGAGGCTGCTTCATAATCGAGCTGAACGGTAGCCAGTACGGCGAGGCCTGGAAAAGGCTGTACCAAGACATAATAGGGCGGAACCTAAGATGGCAGACCAGCCGGCTGCACGCCTTCGGGTCCTTCCCTACACAACTGGAGAAGTCCCGTGGCACCAGCTCGTACAAGCGCTATGATTGCTTCTTCGCCTTGGGTGGATATGATGTCAACACCACCTATTTCATGATCGCCAGGGTGGACATGAGCGACGACCTGGGCCTGCAGGACGCCGTCTTCGGACGGGTCACCAGGGGAAGGTACGTACTGGAACTGCTGGAGGAAGGGGATATCATCGAGCACATCGAGCCGGTGGTGCTGCGCATGACCTCCCAGGACGCCTTCTCGGTCACCGACCTAAACGTCCCCGTTGAGGACGGAATGATGATCGAGACCTTCGTCGGGGTGAAACTGGACGAAAGGTCGCCGCTGTGCTGCGAGCACTTCCTGGTGGTCACCAGCGAGGGAAGCCTGCCCATCGACGAGAAGGGTTTCAGCTACACAGCGAGCGAAGCGAACATGGACACCTCCCTGGGGCAGGAGTACACCAACGTGCGCCATCCGGACACCGTTACCGTGCGGCACAAGGGCTACCAGGTCGGTAAGATATACTTCTACAACCAGGTCCGCCAGCTGAACCGCTCGCACAACATCGTTGGGCAGGTCACCAACGGGCATAACCTGGTGCACCTCGTTCCCTTGAAGGGGAGGGTCCTGGTCCGACCGGACCCCCAGAGGATAATGACCATCGGCATGACCCAGGCCGAGGCCGAGGCGTTCCTGAAGTCCATTGGAAAGGTCCAGAAGCGCACCGGGGACTCGGCGGACGAGGCCATCATAGTGGAGCAGGAACCGGAGATGACCATCTACGCCTCCAAGGAGAAGGAGATCGAGACCTTGGGCGTCCCTAGGGAGAAGGTGTTCCCGCTCACCATGGACCCCAAGGCCTCCCCGTGGACCGTCCGCTACTTCCGCAAGGTCACCGGAATGGACCACAAGCCCATCGGCACCATGAAGGTGCACTTCACCTTCGAGGGGATGCCCATGATAACCTTCGAGGGAAATCCGAAGCTGGCCGCCGACCTTTATCCGGAAAGGACCTTCGAAGGGCGCTCCGGCCGCGGCGATGTGGCGATTACCAACATGTCCCGGCCGCAGCGTGGCCTCATGGGCATACGTCTGGAGGAGAGCGAGGAGTTCGGTCCCACCGGGGAGGAGCCCGAGGGGACCAATATCCTGGGCCGCTTCGTCGGCGACCTGGAGGCCATGATGTCCAGCATCTCCGATGGAGATATCGTCTACGTCCGGCGGGCCACCATAGATGAGTCCACGCCGAAGAAGGCCAAGAGACCGGTCAAGGAGCCGGCGAAGAAGAAGGCGGAGAAAAAGAAATCCGCCAAGAGGTCCAAGCCCAAGGAGGCCTGAGATGGACAGCAACATCGAGACCAGGATAGTCTTCATCGCACCCACTTCCGACCTCACCCCGGACCGAGTCGCCCGCTTCGCGCACAATCTCGGCAACGAGGTCTCGGTCAAGGAAACATGCTATGGGGTGGTGCTGCAGGGCCCCAAGGACGATGTCAAGCGCACCTTGGATGAGATCCGCAAGCTGGACCCCAACCGCATCTATTCCAAGATCCGCGCCTTCCCCATGGGGGACATCCGCCGCTGCCGGGCCCATCACGGCTCCCGGCCCGGATTCGCCCAGCTGGAGAAGGAATGGAAGGACCTGTGCCTGGTGGAACAGGGACTGATATGCGTGGAGAAGGGCGAGAAGCCCCCAACACCCAAGAAACGGGGCAAGATCCCGGTGAAAGATCTAAAGAAGCTCATCGACGAGGTGTCACCATGAAGATATTCATAATGCCGCCGAACAGCCTGATCCTTTTCGATCTGGTGGAAAGGTTCGGCCACGAACCGCTCAGCCTGATGAAGGCCCTTCGCGACCGGGTCACGTCCAACGAGATCGAGGCCCCGCCTTTGAACGTCACAGTGGACGATGTCAAGATGGGCCTGAAGTACGCCGGGATCGAGATACCATCCGGAATACGCGGCCGTTTGGCCATCTACGGCCCGCTCATTGACGAGGCGGAGGCGGCCATATTCATGGAGGACGCCCCTTACAGCTTCGGATGCGTGGGGTGCCAGAGGACGAACGAACTGGCCAAGCTGCTGGTCCGCAAGCGCAAGGTGCCCATACTTTCCCTGGACTACCCGGCCAACGAGGACGAGGCCAAGGACATGGTGGTAAGGGTGAAGGAGTTCCTGGAGGGACTGAAATGATCAAGATAGCCCAGCTTTCCTGTGGGACGGAGTATAGCGCCGTGCAGGCGGAGATAGAGCACGCCGCTGAGACAGTGGGGGCCAAGATGGTCTACCCGGACGTGAACATGGACAAGATCGACAAGGCCGTCCAGGAGTTCGGTTTCAACCCCAACAGCCCCCAGCTGAAGCTGATGATAGCCCGGGCCATCGAGCTGGCCGACAAGAACTACGACGCGGACGCGATATTCATCGCCACCTGCTTCCGTTGCGCCGAAGGCGCTCTGGTGCGTACGGAGCTGAGAAAGTTCGTGCAGGAGCATGTGCGGCTTCCGGTGGTCACCTATTCCTTCACGGAGAGGACCAAGGCCGCTCAGCTGCTGACCAGGATGGAAGCGTTGGTGACCATAGTGGAAAGGAAGGAGCTGCTCGCCCGGGAAAGGCAGGTCGGCCTGACCGCGGGACTGGACTCCGGTTCGTCCACCACCAAGGCGGTGATCATGCAGGACAACCAGATCATCGGTAAGTACTGGTTGCCGACCACCGATGTCTACTCGTCCGCGGAGACCGCCCTCACCAACGCCTTGGCGGAAGCGGGGGTGAAGATCGAGCAGCTGGAAGGCATAGGCACAACCGGCTACGGGAGATTCACCCTGGGTAAGAAGTTCAAGGCCAAGCTGGTGCAGGAGGAGCTGACCGTCAATTCCAAAGGGGCGGTGTGGTTGGCAGGCAAGCAGAAGGGCGAGGCCACCATCATCGACATCGGCGGGATGGACAACAAGGCCATCACCGTTCGTGACGGCATACCGGACAACTTCACCATGGGCGGTATATGCGCCGGGGCCTCCGGCAGGTTCCTGGAGATGACCGCTAAACGTCTGAAGGTGGAGATCACGGAACTTGGCGCTCTGGCGGACCAGGGCGATCACGGCAAGGTCAAGATGAACTCCTACTGCTCGGTCTTCGGCATTCAGGACCTGGTCACCTCGTTGGCGGCAGGCAACACCCTCGCCGACGTCGCTTCCGCGGCCTGTCACAGCGTGGCCGAGCAGGTATACGAGCAGCAGCTGCAGGAGATCGAGGTCCGTCAGCCTATCATCCAGGTCGGCGGTACTTCCCTCATATCAGGCCTGGTCACGGCCATGGAGCACACCCTCGGCCATCGCCCCATAGTGCCAAAGGACTCCCAATATATCGGGGCGGTCGGCGGGGCGCTGCTAGTATCCGGTCTGCTGGGGTGAGATCTTGGTGGAATTCGAGCTGGAGGGGACCGAGCGATATGCCCTGGAGTCTTACCAGTGGTTGTTGGAGCGCATCCTCATGGACATGGGGATCAGCACCTTGGTGGAGCAGGTGCATCTGATAATCCGTCCGGACCAGACCCTGTTCATCATATCCATGCGCATCAAGCAGTCCGGCAGCAAGCGTCCGGTGTACGACATCGCTGAAATGGAATCCAAGGAAGGGGGGACCTTCATCAACATCAAGGACGAGTCCTACGCTCCCCGGCTGCTGTCCAGCCTCTGGCGTCTTTACGGCAGGGAGCGCGTGCAGCAACTGACCCGCCTGGAGATATTCGTGGAGGACGTTCCCAAGGAGGAACTGTCGGACATGAAGCTGGACCCGGAGGAGGAGGTCCGCTCGCAGCTGCTGGACGCCATGTGGCGCCTGCTGCCGGAAGGCCTAAAACTTAGGAACGAGTACTTCAACGACAATGTCATGACCATCGTCGCCACGGAGCATGACATGACCGTGGACTTCCTGGCGGAAGCGCAGAAGGTCCACGAGAAGATGATCAAGGGCCCGGAGGAGGACTGATGTACGAAGTTCTGATGTACGATGGCGGGGTCCACAAGATCGATGAGCTTCTGGACCTCATCGAGGACGTGGGCGGGTTCGTCCTCCAGCGGACACAGGTTCAGGTGATGATCACCCTGACCATCGCCATTCCGGCCGAGGACAGGCCTCTCATAGAGAAGAAGGCCGCGGAGCTCGGAGGCAAGATAATCGAGGTGCCCTTGGCCGGTACGGAGATAGCGGTCATCGGTCCGACCCTGGGCAGGCATCACATGCCTCACCCTATCTGTGACATCGCCGAGCATCTGCGGAGGTATGGGGCGATAACCATCGTCATGGGGTTGGCCCGCGGCCGCGGACGGAAAACGTGCCAGATCTCGGCGGCGGAGAAGGCGATCATCGAAGAGTACGATGCGGCCATCTTCATGCTCGGAAATTTCAAGGAATGCGTCACCCACGAGAAGATCGACCTCTACAAGGACATACAGATACCGGTGGTCGCGGTCATCGGACCGGAACTGGAATCCCTGCCACACTGCGAGGCCCTGGTTTGCGGTGTCGGTCGGAAGGTGGAACGCATGCGGCGCTCCGAGGAGATCGCCAAGCTGGAGGAGATCGCCGACCGGGTCAAGGAGGTCATCGACAAGCGCAGGAAGGAGATCGAGGAGGACCCCCTGTTCGTCCACCCTTCCGAGGTCAAGGAGGTCCTGGAGGACATGGACGCGGTACAGGAATGCCTGCGCCCGGCGCCGGTGGTGCTGCACGTGGACGGTCTTCGGGTCAAGATCCCCTACAAGAAGCACTTAAAAGAGATGGAGGAGCTGGAAGTATACGGCCGCAAGCTGAAGGACATCGCCATCATCTCCGACTGCCGACTGGGCGACAGCACCATCATCAAGATCAAGACCAAGGCCGAGGTGGAGGGCAAGGTCCGCTGACCTGGGGAACATGCCCTCGTCACCGGGTGCCTACGTCCTGGTGGTCCTCCTTCCTTCCCCGACGAGCGTACGGGTGGGAAGGCTGGGGCATCTGCACTTCGGGTCCGGGCACTATCTTTATTGCGGCTCCGCCCAGGCCGGGCTGCTGCCCCGCCTGGCCAGGCACATGCGCCCGGATAAGATAAAACACTGGCACATCGATTCGTTGACCGCCGAGGGGCAGGTCCTGGGTGCCCTGGCCTTCGAGGGGGGCAAGGAGACGGAATGCCGCTTGGCCGAGATCGTTTCCGGCATCCCTGGGGTGTTGCCGGCCGCCCCGGGCTTCGGCTCTTCGGATTGCCATTGCCGCACTCATCTCTTCCAGGTCGGCAGCGAGGTGCCGCTTTCCCTGGTCCTCGATGTCCTCCGCTCGTGCCATAGCTTGATGGGGAACTGATAATCTATTTAACTGAGATGGGACGATATTATTCTGGGAGATGCATGTTCGGCTTCAGGAAATCCAGGCTAGAGGCCAAGATCAAGCAGCTCAACGCCCTGCGGGCGGAATACCGTGACGAACTGGACGAAGCGGAACGCCTTCACAGGAAGAGGGAGATGGGCGAGGAAGAGCTGCAGAGGATCCGCCGAAGGAGCCAGGCGAAGATGGACGACATCTCCGAAAAGGTAAGGGCGGCCCGGTCAGAATTGGATTCGCTAAAGGAATGAACGTCCCCTTATTTTGCAAATCCAGACATAAAAACAATCTATTTATACCGAGAACGACCAAGTATATTGTTGCCCGTGGAATGGAGAGGGCAGGACCTGCGGATGCATCTCCGCCCGCCTTCATCGGCCAACATGGTCTGCCGTGCGCGTGCAGCTAACAACTGCTCGATCGCGCCGGTTCCCCCCGCGCCCTATGTGCGATCGGCGGGAGATGAAGGGGTGGTCGCCCGAGGAACTTCTCCATTTTGAGGAATGGGTCGGACCGAAGGTCGCCTTCCTCCTCCCCTCCGCCCGGGCACCTTTGACTTGAACTATTTCATGTTCTAGCTAAATTTTATTAATATTTAAACAATAATATTCTGGCTAATGCATTTAACGGACAAATTTATAAATACTAATGAGTGCAATAGTAATTATTGCCCGAGTCGGAAAAGCTGTTGGGAAACCAGGATGGATCCAGCATGATTTGAGGATCATGCCCGTAGGAAAAGGTCCTGTCCGCGCGCTCCTTCGGGAGCGGGTCCGCCCATTCGCTTCCTGACTTAAGACGGGAAAGTGGTGTGACGGATGGCGATCGAGACCCTCCGGGGCTTCGAAAGCTAGGTAGGACGTCATCGAGATGGCAAACCCCTCATCTGCAGATGTGAGGTCGCCAAGTAGGGACGAAGTACCTTCGAGCACCGATCTCGGGCACCCTTCTACATCTGGTTCTTGAACAATTCCCATTTTTCCTGTATGGCTCAGGAATAGGTTTAAAATACTTCACGGACTTCAGGGTATAATCTCATTTATATCCTGGTAACAGAGGTCTTCACATGTCAGCTGAGGAGGAAAATGTGAGCAAGGCTATGGCACCCGTGGTGTCAAAGCTGCAAGATGCGATCGGTAGAGAGAACGTAAAGACCAGCAAGATGGAGAGGCTTCTGTACAGTCACGATCTCGCGCCGCTGCCCAGCCTCGCCCAGATAGCTTTCAAGAACCTTCCGGACATCGTGGTCCGGCCTCACACCACCGAGGACGTGGTCAAGATCGTCAAGATCGCCGCTGAGGAGAAGGTCCCCATAACCCCGCGGGGAGCTTCCACCTGGGGCTTGGGCGGTTCCACCCCGGTTTTCGGCGGCATATTGATCGACATGTCCGGCGGAATGAACAAGATCATCAAGATCGACAAGGAGAACCTTTGCGTAAAAGCGCAGGCCGGGATCACCTGGAAGGAGGTCTACGACGCCTGCCTCGAACAGGGTCTGCTGCTCGGAGGCTATCCTAGCTCCTTCCCCTCGGCCACCCTGGGCGGCTGGATATCCGTCAACGGTGTGGGCATCGGTTCCATGAAGTACGGGACCAGTGGAGACCTGGTCCGCAACATGGAGGTCGTCATGCCCGACGGCACCATGGTGGAGACCGGTTACGATCTGATCGTGGACAACGAGACCGGCTACAACCTGAACCGCCTCATCGTAGGGGCGGAAGGGACCTTGGCCCACATCTGCACAGTCACCTTCAAGCTGGAGCCCGCCCCGGAGGTCATGAAGTCCATCACCTACGCCTTCCCGACCCTCAGAGAGGCCGGCAAGCCGCTCATGGAGGTCTGCCGCTCCCGCGTCAGGCCGCTGCACATCGGGTTCAGCGATCCCAACCACTTCGAGCTTCTGCGCAAGGCCGGCAAGCACGCCATCGAGGACGGCGCCGTGCTCAACGTGCAGCTGGAGGGCGACAAGGAGATCGTGGCCTGGGAGGAGAAGAAGGTCGACGAGATCATGGCCAAGCACGGCGGCAAGAGGCTGTCGGACGAGGTCGCCTCCCACGAGTGGGACGAGCGCTGCTATGAATACCGCTGCCGCGAGGTCGGTATCGGCAGCATTCCCGGCGAGGCCGTGCTCCCTCTGAACAAGTTCGAGGAGACCGTGGACTACTGCTACGACCTGCTGAAGGAGCTGAAGATGACCGGAGCCATCATTGGTTCCGTGGTCGACCGCAACACGGTCATGTTCATGCCCTACTACCTGTTCAACCCGGACGACCTGCCCCAGATGACCGCCTTCGGCTTCAACGCCAAGTTCGCCAACTACTCCATGACCATAGGCGGACGCCCGCTGGGCTTCGGCGCCTTCTTCGCTTCCAACCTGGACCCCATTAGGGGAACGGGAGCGAAGTACATCAGGGACATCAAGAAGCTAATCGACCCGGACGACATCATGAACCCTGGGAAGCTGACCGGCACCACCCTGCGCTACGGCATAAGGATCCCGCCCGCCCTGTTCAACGTGGGCATGGGCGCCATGGGCATCATCAAGAAGATGATCCCCACCGAGGACGTCGTGGCCGACCGTCAGGAGGCCTACGCCCAGGAGCGCGCCAACCGGGAGCGGGATGGCAGGCACAAGGGCCACTGAAACGCTAACACGGGCCTCAGGCCCGTCCTCACTTTTCTTAAAAAATATGATCGAAGGGGTTTCTTCTTAGTTCTTGGCGTACTTCTCGGGGTTCGCGTCGAACTTCTTCTTGCAGCCAGGGGCGCAGAAGTAGTACTTCTTGCCCTTGTGCTCGGAGGTCCACTTCGCGCTCTTCTCATCGACCTCCATCTGGCATATGGGATCTATAGCCGTTCACTCACCTCCCTTTCTCTTGATCTCTGGCGTGTAGCGTTTCAGCAGCGCGGCGTTCGATACCACGGATACGGACGAGAAGGCCATGGCCCCCGCCGCGATTATCGGGGAAAGCAAAATTCCCAGTAACGGGTAGAGAACGCCCGCGGCCACCGGTATGCCGGCAGTGTTGTAGCCAAAGGCCCAGAACAGGTTCTGCCTTATCTTGCGCATGGTCTGCCTGCTGAGCTGGATCGCCGCCACCGCGTCCCGAGGGTCGTCCTTGATGAGCACTATGTCCCCGGCCTCCACGGCCACGTCCGTGCCGGACCCGATGGCCATTCCCACGTCCGCTTGGACGAGGGCGGGGGCGTCGTTTATGCCGTCGCCCACCATGGCGACCTTACGGCCCTCGGACTGTAGGAGGGCCACCTCTTTGGCCTTGTCCCCGGGAAGCACCTCCGCCAGCACCTTGTCGATGCCCAGCTTCTTCGCTATCGCTTCGGCGGTGCGCCGGTTGTCCCCGGTGATCATGACCACTTCTATTCCCATGCGCCTCAGCTCCGTGACCGCTTCGGCCGAGGTCGGTTTCAGGACGTCGGCGATGCCGATGGCACCGCACAGCCTGTCATCCAGAAGCACCAGCACCGCGGTCATGCCCTGTTCCTCCAGGGATACCACCTCCTTCTCCACCTCACCGAGCGGTACGCCCATCTCCTCCAGGAGACCGCGGTTGCCCACCACGATGTTCCGACCGTTCACGGAGGCCTTCACGCCCTTGCCCGCCAATCCCTCGAAGTCCTGTATGTCGAAAAGTTCCAAGCCGTCCGCCTTGGCCTTGCGGACGATGGCTTCCCCGAGCGGATGTTCAGAGCCCACCTCGGCGCTTGCGACCAGGGAGAGCATGTTCGGGCACGACTCGTCGAAGGAAAGCACCTCTACCACCTCTGGTCTTCCCTCGGTAAGCGTCCCGGTCTTGTCGAAGACCACGGTGTTCACGGTACCGGCCACCTCCAGGGAATCACCGCCCTTGATCAGTATACCGTTCTCCGCACCCTTGCCGGTGCCGACCATGATGGCGGTAGGCGTCGCCAGTCCCAAAGCGCACGGGCAGGCTATAACCAGCACGGTGATGAATATGGTAAGGGAGAAGGTGAAGGCCGGCTCTCCGGAGGCGAAGGCCGGAACCCCTAGGAAGTACCAGACGAAGAAGGCCACCAGGGCGATGCTTATCACCGTAGGCACGAAGACCGCCGATACCCGGTCGGCCAGCCTTTGAATGGGCGCCTTGGCCACCTGGGCATCCTCCACCAGCTTCACTATCTGCGCCAGGGCGGTGTCCTTGCCCACCTTGGTCGCCCGAATCCGAAGAAGACCGCTGCCGTTGATGGTGGCCCCGATGACCTCCGAGCCCTCCTCCTTGCTCACCGGCAGACTTTCCCCGGTAATGATGCTCTCGTCCACGGAAGAACGGCCGTCGACCACCACACCATCCGTGGGTACCTTCTCCCCTGGGCGCACGATCATGACGTCCCCCACGTCCAGATCGTCCACGTCCATCTCAACTTCCTGACCGTCGCGGATCACCTTGGCGGTCTTGGCCTGCAGCCCCATCAGGCGCTTGATCGCCTCGGAGGTGCTCCCTTTCGCCTTGGCCTCCAGATACTTACCGAAAAGTATGAGCGCGATGATCATGGCCGAACTGTCGAAGTACACGTGCTGCAGCGTCACCAATCCAGGGGCGAACATCACCGCCACGCTGTAGAAGTAGGCGGCCGAGGTGCCTACCGCTATCAGCGTGTCCATGTTGGCGCTGCGGTTGCGCAGGGCCTTGTACGCCCCGATATAGAACTGGTACCCGGCGATGAACTGCACCGGCGTGGCCAGGCCGAACATGATCAGGTTCCCCCATTCCATCAGGAAGTGGTGCCCCAGGTCGGTGAAGTCCATGGTCAGCATGATGACCATGGTGGGTATCGCCAGGGCCAAGGAGAGGAGCAGAAGCCTCCGCTGCCGGAGGGTCTCCTTCTCCCTCACCTCCTTCTCCAGGTCCAGGGTCTGGGCTTCGATGACCTCGTAACCGGCGTCGACCACGGCCTTCTTGATCTGAGCGACGCGCACCCGCTGCGGATCGTAGCGAACGGTGAGCTTCTCCGTGACCAGGTTGACCGTGGCCGACAACACCCCGTCCAGTTCTCCGACCACCTCTTCGATGGTGTTGACGCAGGAGGCGCAGCTCATTCCCCCTATGGACAAGGTGAGCTCGTTCAAAATGACACCATACCCGGCGTTCTCCACGGCCTTGCGCATCTTGGCCACATCGACCTTCTCCGGATCGAACGTCACCGACGCTCTTTCGGTGGCAAGGTTGACATCCGCCTGCAGAACCCCTTCCAGTTCGTTCAAGGAATCGGCGATGGTCCCCGCACAGGTGGCGCAGGTCATGCCGGTCACGGGAAAGGACGCGCTCTTGCGCTTGGCCTCGGGGAGCTTCACCGGATCATCGCTCATCTATCGTTTAACCTAGTTCTTCGCAGAAATAGGTTTTGCCAGAACTATCGCACGGCCACGACGTCGATCTCCACCGCCGCCCCCTTGGGCAACGCCGATACCTGGACCGCGGTCCGCGCTGGGAATGGGTGAACGAAGAAATCCGCGTAGACCTTGTTCACCTCGGAGAAGCAGGAAAGGTCCGTCAGGTACATGGTGACCTTGACCGCTCGGTGCAGCGAGCTCCCTGCTCCCCGGAGAACGGCATCCAAGTTGTTCAGGGCCTGCCTGGTCTGTTCCATTGCGTCTTCGGCGAGCACGCCATTGACGGGATCTAACCCTAATTGGCCGGAGCAGAAAACCAGGTCCCCATGGACGATGGCCTGCGAATAGGGGCCTATGGGGGCGGGGGCGCCGTCCACCCTGACCTCCCTCATTCCAGCCCCTCCAGGAGTCCGGGCAGCTCGGCCACGCTCTCCATGATCACTTCAGGGTTCAGCGCCTCCCACATTTCCGCGGAGAAGGAACCGGTGAGGACGGCGGCGAACGGGCTTCCAGCACCTTGCGCGCAAAGCAGGTCGGTATCATGGTCTCCGATGAACAGACATTCGTGTCCGCTCAGCCCTAAGGCCGCGTACACCCTGCGCAGCGCGAGCGGGTTCGGTTTGGCCTCGGTAAGCGGGTGGTCGTCGCGGCATAGGACGACATCGAACTTGTCATGCAGTCCGGCAGCCAACAGCGCCTTCTCGGTGTAGGCCCTGCTCCCTCTGGTCAGCACAGCGGTGCGGATGCCTTTGGATCGCAGGTAGCTCAGGGTATCGGCGGTCCCGGGGACCTCCCGACTCTCCTCGACCCGAGCCATCTCCACCTCCTGGGAGACGCGGTTTAGGTCCCTCTCCAAAGCTTCCGCCCAACCATCATGGCTGTGGACCTTGAAGTAGGAATAGGCGCGGACTATGCTCTCGTTCACCTTTCCGCTAGGGTCCAGGATGTCCTTGGGCAGGCCGTGCTGCAGGAGCGTGTCGGCCACTCCCTGGTTCATCTTGCGGAAATCTATGGTGCTACGGATAAGCGTCCCGTCCATATCGAAGATGACCGCCTTCAGCCCGTTCGAGCGAAGGGCGTTGCGCATTATGGGGCTCATGGTCGGGGTGCATCAGGCAATGTTGATAATTAATAATTACGTCGTGCGGAATCGACGACAAAGACGGACCATCCAGCATCCTAGATTTATCGACTTTCACGATTGTAAATATAAAAGCTTAACGGTAGCATGCTCAAAAACCCATTTTATATGCACAAGTGGAAACAGGTCGCATAATAAATCATAGGTGTTGTAGATGATGGTGAGGAACAAAGTACTGATAGGGGTGGCGGCTCTGTTCGCCATTTCGGCCTGCCTGTTGATCGGAATGAGCGCGTTGTCGTTCACCGGAGTGCTGTCCATTCCGTTCATAGACCCGCACGCAATTCCGTTCATCGACCCGCATGCGATACCCTTCATAGACCCGCACGCAATTCCGTTCATCGACCCGCATGCGATACCCTTCATAGACCCGCACGCGGTTTCGATCTAAGCTCTAAAATAAGTGCGCCTCAGGCGCACAACCTTTCCCTATTCTCTCTTATCTTTTCCAGCAATTTCTGATGTCCGATCCTGGTGGCGATGACGCAGGCCTCGTCGAGCAGGTCCCTTGCTTCCTGGACCTCCCCGTTGTGCACAAATATTTCGGCAACCTCCATCAACCACTGTCCCAAACGGGAGGGCATGTCGATCTCCCTTAAGATGTCGAGGGACCTCTCGAAATGCGGACGGGCCTCCTTCCACTGCTTGCGCCCAGTGTGTATGTAACCCTTGTGGAAGAGGAGTGTGGAGGTCATCAGCGGGTCGTTCAGCTTGGCGGCGATGGGCAGGCACCTGTCTATAAGCTCCTCCGCCCCATCCAGGTCGTTCATGGTCAGCCTGCACCCTGCCAGATTGGACAGGGCATAGCCCATGGTGCTCAGGTCGCCCACGGCGTTAGCGAGCTCGATCGACCTTTCCAGATAGACCTCTCCCTCGCCGTTACGGTCCAGGGTGCACAGGTCATTGCCGATGCTGATGCAGGCCTTGGCCATCATGGTGGTGTCGCCCCTCCGTTCCAGTATCGCCAAGGCTTCCTTCTTCAGGCTTACGGCCTTCTCATATTCCCGCAGGGTGGACTGCGCCCTTCCCAGACCGTAGAGGGCCTTGCCCAAGGCCAGGTCGTCCGAGAATTCGGAGGCGATCTCCCTGGCCTTCTCGAATCGGTCCAAGGCCTCGATGTTCATGCCCCGGCGCTCCATCACTCCACCCATATCGTATAGGATGTCGGCCGCGGTGGTCCGGTCCCCGGTGCGAGTGGCTATGTCCAGCCCCTCCTGGAGCAGAGCCGCCGCCCTCTCGTAATCGGCGCGGTTCAGGCAGATGACGCCCATCATCCTTGCCACCTCGCTCAATACCCGGCTGTCGATCCGGTCCGGGGAGGCGGCACGCAGGGACCTCAGCACCTCCAACGCCCTGTCCCATTCACCCTGCAGGTAGAGCACCTCCCCCTGCAGCAGGCTTATCTCCACCAGGTCCTTGCGGTCCGTCCCGTCCATGTCCCGCACCAAGCGGTCCAGCAGAGGGGCGAACTGCGTGGCGTACCCCTTGTTGATGATCGACCGTCCGTCGCCGGCGGCGATGGAGGCGGCGGTCTGCAGGTCCCCGGCCATGAGCGAATGGTACAGCCCTTCCACCCGGGCGGGGGCCGAACCGTCCTGCAGATAGTATCGAGCGGCCGCTCTGTGATACACCCGTCTCTGTCTAGGGGTGAGGCGGGACAGGGAGAACTCCCTCAGCAGGTCGTGCATGCCTATGAGCCGTCCTACCGACTCGTAGATGATGGCCTTGGACAGCAGCGAATCGACCGCCTCGTAGCTGACCGCGTAATCGGTCCCTTCCAGCTCGATCTTGTCCATCCCCGCGGCAAGATGGATCTCCTCCTCCATTATGAAGAAGGCGTCGATGAGCACCGGATAACGGAACACGGCGGCGATGCTCATGATCTTCCGCTCCGCCACTCCCAGCCGGGAGAACACCTCCTGCTCGATGAATATCCTGATGTTCTTTCCCAGGGCGAGCTTCGGGTCGTCGATGAGCTCCAGGAACAGCGGATGCCCGCTGGTGACCCGGAACACCTCCTCCACGTCCCCCGGGGAGAGCCCGCGCGAGCGCATCATCAGCATGCTGCTTTCCTTGTCCAGCCCTTCAAGGTTAAGTTCCTCCACCAGTCCGCGGAACACCGCGCTCCGCGAATAGAAGGAGGGCAGCTCCCGGGCGGTGCACACCGCCCTCACATGCTCCATCCCTTCCATGATCGTCAGCAGGGCTCCCAGGAACTCCAGCACGGAAGGCTCGGCCTTGTGCACATCGTCGAAGATCAAAAGCACGGAAACGTCCCCCAGGTCGGTCTCCAATATGTGCGTGGCCTCCCCGACCAGGGGCGCCTCGGTCTGGTTGAGGTACCATTCCAGGTTCCTGCGGCCCATCTGCGATAGGAATTCGGCCAAAGGCCTGAGCAAAGCCTTCAGATTGGCCCACTCATGCACCTTGTACCAGAACACGTTGGTGCTCTCCCGCACCATCTGGGCGAACTTTGCCAGCAGAGTGGTCTTCCCGATGCCGGGAATACCGTTGATGACCACCATGCGCTTGCTCTCGGAGGTCAGAAGCCCGGACAGGACGCCCATCTCCCTCTCCCGCCCGTAGAAGGAGCGCACCGCCGGCTTCTTGTCCGTGAAGTCCACGTACCTCCGTTCCTCGCGCATGCGGTTCTCGTGAAAGTTCCGGCAATCGATGCTCCCTTGGACGATGCCGTTCACCAGTTCCAGGAGGTCATAGCGCTTGGGCAGATAATTCCCGAGCCGGCCGATCTCGTCCTGGGTGCGCTGACCCTGCAGGTCGATTATTTCCACCGTGGCGGACTCCACATCCTGCTTGATGGCCTTGGCCTTCTCCAAGCCCTTCACGCTCAGGAAGTACACCTTGCGCACGCTCGGCAATCCCTTGACATGACGGGTGAACGACTCCACGGTCCCTTCCTTCATCATCTCCGCCAGGACCTTGGCCACGTTGTTCCGCCCGACCTCCACGGCCTTGGCCACCCCTTCCTGCGTCACGCTCTTCGGGGAATCGGAGTCCATGACGAAGCGCTGCTGGAACAGCAGATGGAGGAAAACCCTCTCCTTGACGGTCAGCAGAGCTCGTCCGGGGCCGTGGTTCACGAGGAAAAATCACTTTCCCATATCAATAGTCTTCCACCCGCCATGCGCTCCTTGATTCTCACCGCGCAAATGTAGCATGCTCAAAACTCCTTTAAATACCGTTAAAGCGAAGATAAGGTTCAAGCAACGGAGGAATGCTGCATGACAGGAACGATAGATGCCAAGGTCTCCCTTCTGATGGAAGGCTATCCGCGCAACGGATTCACAGTGTTCTCGAACTATCTCGGAAAGGAGCAGGGAGTGTGCATTACCCGCCTCCATCCGGAATACGTGGTGGAGAAGTACGGCCTGAAGAACTCACGCTTCCACTGGCTCAGCGGAGTGAAGCAGCAAGGGACGTTGTCGCCTAAGAACGTCTCCGGACTGGTGAAACAGGTGAGGGGGGAGATCAAGGACGGCCGGCGCAAGTTCTTCCTGGACGGGCTAGAGTATCTTCTACTCTGGAACGACATGAACGGTATCGTGTCCTCCCTTAAGGAAATAGAGAAGGAGCTGGAAAAGGCCGAGGGGAGCATGATAGTCTCCATAGACCCGCTGACCTTCGAGGAGAAGGACCTGAAGAAGCTGAAGGAATCCTTTCCCCCCATGTCCGACGCGATCAGCGCAGGATCTCCGCAAACCGGCGCAGACGAGCCAGCTGACAAGGGTCGAATAGGCGCGGATCTACTGGTAGCAAGAGGATTGACCGCGACGCCATGACCACGTCGTTCAATTCCTCCAAGAATATGTTCAAGGTCCGGAAATCGGTGAAGAGTGAGATGTACTCTATGCCGTCCAGGACCGCCGCGGCGTTCCTGCGGGAGGAGACGAAACTGGTTATCTCCTCCACTATCTTTTCCAAATGATCGGGTGACACGCGCGGGCTGCTGCCCGTCTCGCTCAGCCACACCCCCTTGATGTTCTGCAAGGGATATCGTTCACGAAGCAGGTCCGGGTGCATCCTGCTCACGCAAATTATCTCCTTTCCGGCGGAGGCCAGGCCGTTAATGAGCGATAGGGTCTTGTCCAACCGCTCGTTGATGACCATGTAGATGCGTCCGTGGTCCAGACTGAAAAGGCCGTAGTCTGAATGAACGTCAATGGAATAGAACTTCCCACTGAATTCGATATCGGCGTTCATGCGATCGGCTCGGCGCGCTTCCCCACGCGCTGTAGGGTAATGGCGGTGGAGGATAAATAATGGTATTCAATAAAATACGACGATTTGAAAATAAGTTGAAGGGGGCGAAGCCCCCTTGTTTTCAGACCATGGTCCCGCTGAGGTACTTCTCGTAGGCGGTCATGTCCAGCAGCCCGTGCCCGGACAGGTTGAAGACTATGACCTTCTCCTCGTTCTTTTGCTTCGCCTCTCTGGCCAGGTCGACCGCGGCTGCTATGGCGTGCGTGCTCTCCGGGGCGGGGATCACGCCTTCAGCGTTGGCGAACATCACTCCAGCTTCGAACGTGGCCTTCTGCTCCACCGCCAACGAACGGACGTAGCCGAGGTCCTTCATCAGGCTCACCGTCGGGGCCATGCCATGGTAGCGCAGTCCGCCGGCGTGAATGGCCGAGGGTATGAACTCATGTCCAAGGGTGTACATCTTAAGCAAGGGGGTCATCCCGGCGGTGTCGCCGAAGTCGTAGCGATACTCTCCCTTGCTCAAGGAGGGTACGGATGCCGGCTCGGCAGCGACGAAGTCGGTGTCGATCTTGCCCTGGATCTTCTTGGCCAGCATGGGGAACGCGAATCCGGAGAAGTTGCTTCCTCCGCCCACGCAGGCGACCATGTGGTCCGGGACCACGTCCGCCATCTCCAGCTGTTTTATCAGTTCCTGTCCGATGACGGTCTGGTGGAGCATGACGTGGTTGAGCACGCTGCCCAGGCTGTACTTGGTGTTCTTCTCGCTGACGGCCATCTCGATGGCCTCGCTGATGGCGATCCCCAGACTGCCCGGGGTGTCAGGGAACTTCTCCTTAATTTCACGGCCGAACTTGGTCTCGCCGCTCGGGGACGAGTAGACCTTGGCTCCGTAGGTCTCCATGGCGAAACGCCGGTAGGGCTTCGAATCATAGGAAGAGCAGGTCATGAACACCTTGCAGCTGATGTCGAACATGGAGCATGCTAGCGCCAAGGACATTCCCCATTGCCCGGCACCTGTTTCGGTAGTGATGTGCTCGGTCCCAGCCTTCATGTTGTAGTAGGCCTGAGGGACGGCCGTATTGGGCTTGTGCGATCCGCAGGGGCTGAGGTCCTCCCGCTTGTAGTAGATCTTGGCCGGCGTCTTCAGCATCTTCTCCAATCTCACCGCCCTTACCAACGGGGAGGGGCGGTTCAGCATGACGTAGGCCTCCCGCAGCTCATCAGGTATGTCGATGTAGCGTTCCGTGGAGACCTCCTGCTCGATAAGATTGCGCGGGAATATCGCCTCCAGGTCCTTGGGGCTGACCGGCTCGTTGGTGGCCGGATTGTGCGGCGGGGGAATGGGGACCGGGGAGTCGGCCGCGATGTTATACCATTGCTTCGGGAGATCGTCAATGCCCAGGGTGAACTTCACATCCTGTCTCATGGAAGATGAGGAAGTTGAAGTTGATATATATCATTTATGGTCATTAATGCACATATATGCTCATTTTTATGTTTAATGGGAGGGCAGTGCGCTCCTCTCACCTCATCATAAAAACGAACGCTTCCAGCAACGTTTAATACCGATCGCTGGCCTATTGATAAAGTTGAGGGGGAAGGGGTCTGTCCATCATCAGCTGCCAGGAGGTCGTGAAGACCTACGTGACCGGGGATATTCGCGTGGAAGCATTGAAGGGAATTTCCCTGAAGATCGAGAGGGGGGAGATGGTGGCGGTCATGGGGCCATCTGGTTGCGGCAAGACCACCCTGCTGAACTGCCTATCGGGGATAGATGATGTCAGCTCCGGCAAGGTCCAGATCGAGGACGCCGAGCTCACTGGAATGAATGACAACGCCAAGACCCGCTTCCGCGCACGAAGAATGGGCTTCATCTTCCAGTTCTATAACCTGCTTCCCGTACTTTCCGCGGTGGAGAACGTGGAGCTGCCGCTCCTGATCTCCGGCGAACCCCCCAAGGCGGCCAGGGAAAAGGCCCTCGCCCTTCTGGACACGGTAGGATTGAAGGACCGGGCCATGCTGCGCCCCGCCTCGCTTTCCGGAGGGGAAAGGCAGAGGGTGACCATAGCCCGCGCCCTGGTCAACAAGCCCGCTTTGGTCTGGGCCGACGAGCCAACCGGCGATCTCGATAAGAAGACCGCCGACGAGGTGGTGGCCCTCATGCGCCAGTTGAACAAGGACAACCAGCAGACGTTCGTCATCGTCACCCACGACCCGGAGGTGGGGATGAAATGCGACCGTATCATCCACATGAGGGACGGGGAGATCGTGGACGATAACGGCAAGATGACCACGGTCTGCCAGGACATAATCGAGAGGGGCTGAGCCCTTGCCGCGTGCGAAAGGCCTTCTGAAGGCCGCCATTGTCATGATATTGCTGGTCCTTCCTTGGGCGTTCCTAGGAACGGCCACATCCTTGGTGATAGACATCCTGGTCATCGTGGCGGTCATCCTGATGGACGCCTACAATAACAGGCTGGTCTCGCTTATGGCCATGAGATACGCTCTTCGGCGCCCGGCCACGACCGCCCTGGTGGTGGGCGGCCTCCTGGTAGGCACAGCGATAGTGTCCGCCACCTTCGCGGTCAGCGACACCATGGACAACCTCATCGTCGGGCAGGTCACGGAGGGCCTGGGCGAAGTGGACATGGTCATAGCCTCCGAGTTCGTTTCTTCGTACGTGTTCGTGAACGAGACCGAGCTTGACGAGGTGTCCGCCAACCTCACCGCCCTGGAAGGGTTAGAGCATGTCCATCCGGTGGCCACGGAGAGCGTGGTCATACTCAATACAAGGACCGGCCTTTCATCTTTGAGCAACACCGCTCTGGGCTTCGAGAACGATTCCACGGGCGATTTCGGCGGCTTCCATTCCAACGGTGTCGCCTTCTCGAACGCCCCTTCAACCGGTCAAGCCTATATCCCGACCAACCTGGCCCTGGACCTGGATGCCGCGGAAGGGGATGTTATCGTCCTGATCAGGGGGAACAACAACCTGACCTTGGTGGTGGAGACCATCATAGAGATCGATGGACTAGGCACGTACAGGTTCGGCGGAGACGGCTTCTCTTCCCCTTTCACCGTTTTCGTCAACAAGACCGACCTGCAGATGTGGACCGGCAATCCGGGGCGCAGCAACCTATTGTTCGTGGGATTGGACCGCGCGGCCCCCATCGACTACCAGGGCATCGAGGCGGTCCTATCATCCTCGGGCATCGAGGGTCTGGAGATAGTCCAGGACCGCGCCGAGATACTGGAAGAGGGCCGGGAGGGCCTTTCCGCCTTCATCTCGCTGTTCTTCGTGTTCGGCTCGTTCTCGGTGATCGCCGGAATGGCCCTGGTGTTGAACATCTTCACCATGCTGGCCGAGGAACGCAAATCGGAGATGGGTATAACACGAGCGATTGGCCTGTCGAGGTCCGGCCTTCGTCGTCTTTTCGTTTACGAAGGTGTGGTCTATGCCACCTTCGCCTCGGCCTTAGGAACGGCCCTGGGGTTGTTGATCGCCTACCTTATCGTACTGTCCGTCTCCAACTTGTTCGGTTTCACGGACATCGGCCTCGTGTCCTACTTCACCTTCACCCCCGAAGGGCTGGCCTATTCCTATCTCATCGGGTTCGTCATAACCATGGCGACGGTGTACTTCGCCACCACCCGTGTTTCGCGCATGAACATCGTGAGGGCTATACGCAACATTCCGGAACCACCGGTCCCGCCAAAGGACAGACGCGCCTTCGTTAGCGGGCTGTTATTACTTTCAGGCGGAGCGTTGTTGGTCGTCATCGGGGTACTGCTCAGGAATTTGGGGGCGTCCATGAGCGGGGTTTCGCTCTGCACCCTCTCCCTAGGATTGCTGCTCAGGCGCTTCGTCAGCGACCGCATCGCCTGGAACACGGCCGGAATCTTGACCTTGGCGATATGGATGGGCGATGTGATTGGCTTCGATCCTTTCCCCTACGAGGCGGAGGTGGAGCTCTTGGTGGTCGCCGGGCTCTTCCTTCTGACGTCGTCCCTGATACTGGTGATGTTCAACTCCGACGCCATCATTAAGATCTTGACCATGATCGTCCGCGCCCGCTCCTCGTACCGGGCGGTGGTGCGCACCGCCATCTCCTATCCGCTCAAGGCCAAGTTCCGTACTGGCCTCAGCATATTCATCTTTGGCCTGGTGATATTCACCGTCACCATCCTTTCCATGGTCTCAGGTGTCATGAACTACAACATCCCTATCATGGTGGAGGAGACCTCCGGAGGGTTCGATACCATAGCCTTCACCCTGGACCCACGCACGGTGATCGACATGGACCCCTGGGAGAGAGTGAACTCCACGGCCGGACTGTTGGATGGGGGCAACATCAGCAACTTGGTCTCCATGGCCACCGTAGGGGTCAGGGTCAACGACACCGTGGACCTGGGGGACGGGAACGAACGTCGCGTGGAGTTCGACGTCCTGGCCTTGGGAGTTAACCGTGATTTCTACACGGAGGGCTATTACCCGTTGAGCGATTGGGACCGGTCCCGGTTCCAAACGGAGGAGGAGGTCTGGGAAGGTATCATGACCAACGGAAGTCTGGTCGTCATAGACGGCGGGCTGGCTGGAGCCATGGGCGGTTTCATGCAGTTCAATGATGGTGATTCGTTGGTCCTGAACGACAACTTCACCGTGGTGGCCTGGGACGGGACCAGGACGAACGTCACGGTCGTGGGTGTGATGAAGCAGAGCGCCCTTGGCGGCATTTTCATCAACGAGGGTGCTGTGTATTCATCCTTCAAGGCCCAGGGGATCAACCGCCTCCTGATATCATACTCCGAGGGTCTGGACCCCGCGGTGCAGTCCATTCTCCTGGAGAAGGAGTTCCTGTACGTCGGGCTGAGCACTATCTCGGTCAAATCCCTGGCGGAGGAAATTACCTCTAGCGTGGACTCCATATTCACGCTCTTCAGGGCCTTCCTGGCCATGGGTCTGATAATCGGCATCGTCGGACTGGGGATCATAACCATCCGCTCGATCTACGAGCGCCGGCTGGAGATAGGCATGATGAGGGCAATCGGCTTCACCAAGGGCATGGTGGTCACGAACTTCGCTCTGGAATCGGCGTTCATATCCCTTCTGGGTATTGTGGCAGGCTCTCTGTTGGGCATACTCGTCGGTTACCAACTGTTCTTGGAAACCCTTGAGGAAATGGATTTCATCTTCGTCATCGATTGGCAGCCGATACTCATCGTCGCTTTATTGGCGTTCGGCGCCACCATGCTGAGCATCCTTCCCGCGGCCCGGGGGGCAAGCAAGGTCTCTCCAGCCGAAGTGTTGAGGTTCGAGTAGGCTGGACGGGAAAAGTTAGTTATCTCCCGGGGATATTCCTGGGGGATAGCATGAGATATGGAGCCACCACCAGGCTGAGCCCGGAAAGGGCCTTGGAGAAAGCCCAGGAATACTTCGGCAAGCTGGAGCTGGCCTTGCAGGAGATTTCCGAAAGGCACGTGCTCTTCAGCAGTGCCGCCGGTCACGTTCTGGTCACGGTGACCACCGAGCACGGTACCGAACTGGACATCGAGACCGTGGGTTACGATGGCCAGGTCAAGACCTTCCTGCAGCGCATCGGCTAGCAGGACTGGCACTCGGTGACCTTCATATTGCCGCGGTCCTTCAGCAGGCGCTTCCTCATCTCCTCCCCGGAGAGAACGCTTTCGTCCGTGATGACCGAAGTGACAAGGTCCAGAGGGGTCAGCTCGAACACCACCTCTTTGACCTTCAATTGATCCACTAAGGTCTCCTTCTCCATAACGTCCATCTCCAGCACCGGTATCAGCTTGGAGGTGGAGCAGAGCACCACGAACGGCTTTCCTTGTTCCTTGGCCGCTAGGGCCAAAAGCATCGTTCCCACCTTGTTCACCACGCCCTCCGGGCTCACTCCGTCCGCGCCGACCAGGACCAGATCGGCCTTCTGTACCTGAGAGTGGATCATGGAATCCCTGAACAGGGAAACATGGTGACCCTTCTCCGCCAGCTTCTTGCAGGTCAAGGATCCCTCCCCCATGGGCAGAGACTCGGCTACGGATATCTCAACATCCTTCGACAAGGACCGTAGGGATTTGATTACCGTCCCGGAATAGGATATGGTGACCACCCTCCCAGGCTTGTACAGGCTCGCCAGGGTCCTGGCGATCTTCTCAGGTGCCCAGGTCTCCCTTTCCTTAAGGTCGGTAAGGAAGCCTTTGACGAACCCGTTGAACTGCTCGTCCGGTATCTGGGCGTTCAGTAACACCCTGATCGAACCGGCCACGTTCTGCAACGGCGCCATGGATATCTTGACCTTGGAGAGTCCATCCGAGAAATCCTTCCACTCCTGCACCTTCGGCTTTTTAATAAGCGCTTTCTGCAGGCCGTCCAGCAGTTCGGAGTAGATCTCGGAGGAACCGGAGACCCGGTCGTTGGAAATTTTGTCAAGTAGTGATACGAGGCTCGTCATGTGAACACCTACGATGACGGTGAAAAGAAAGGGTGATTGAAAAAGGATGGGGTTTTAAGTTCGCCCGTCAGGTGCAGACCACCTCGTCGGAGATCCTTTCCAGGGCGCCGACGTAACCGGGGTTCTGCTCGTTGGGGTCAAGGCTGATGAAGAACTCAGCGGTGCCTAGACCGCCACGAGCCCTCTTCAAGGAGTCTATGACCGGCCGAAGACCGTTCCAGGAGTACAGCACATCAACGCCGTTCAGGACCACGATCGGCGACTCGTTCTCTTTCAGGAACTCATTGATCCTGGACTCGAAGTTCTCCAGGTTCATCGGTGGGATGCAATCATCCTCCGGGCGCGGCGATAACCAGAACGCGGTCATGTTGTCCTTGACCAGCTCGAACTGCATCTGCAGCTGTCTCGGTGAGTTCTTGGATATGTACAGCGCCTTCCGTCCCTTGCGCAGTTCCCTCCTGAGCATCTCGTGGGTGCGCAGAGGCACGCGCTCCTTGATCATAACTAACTTTCCTTCCTTGTCGTTCATTTTTCCCCTCGAACTTACCAGCAGATATGAGTAGGTCAAGGTGACCTGAGAGAACAGCGTGAACAATGGTTAAATATCGCTGAAAGAACGGGCCAGGTGTCGGGTGAGGGTAGTAGGCCCCCTTCTGTTTCAGGCGACATTCAACTGCGCGCCCTACCCGCCGGTCCTGAGCGGTCATTCCGGCTGTTTGGGCTTGCTCCGGTGGGGGGTCGCCGTTTCACCAGGTCCCCGGGGAACGTCCTCGCCTAGCGATTCATACTACCCCGGGGCTGTGCCGTTTCTGTGCCCTTGCCTTGGCTCTCGCCAAACCACTTTCGCGGTCCACCTTTCTCATGGAGGAGGGACCTTCCTCAGCTGGGCCCGGAGGCCCTACCGTCAGTCGCTCTCCCTCTCCCGACGATATTACTTATGAAAATCCCCTATTTAAACAAGTTGAAACGGCCGTTAACGCAAGCTCATGGTCCAGTTCTTCCCAGGGCGGACCAGGCGCTCATGCAAAGGTTAATAACCGCATCCTACATTCCCAAAAAAGCCCGCGGGGGTAGCCAAGCTTGGCCAACGGCGCTAGATTGAGGGTCTAGTCCTTAGTGGTCCTTGGGTTCAAATCCCAACCCCCGCACCATCAACCATAGCCAGTCATCAATTTTTCAAAATCAATTTTGGTCTTTTTTGCATCTGGGTCACATTCGGCATAATTCCATATGCTTTGAGCTTCCCTTATCGCTGTTTCTGCCTGTTTTCTGCAATAATAGGTCTCTGTGGTCTTGGTCGTTAGATGTCCCATAAGGACGGATACGGAATCTAGATCGGCTCCCTCGTCAATCAACAATTGACCGTAAGACCTCCTACAGGCTCTCAGGTCGAATTTTAAACCCGTATCCTTCTCTACTATGGTCTTGAGCATACGGACGCCATTAGAGGAGAAATAACCGTCTTCCTTGTCCCTAAGAGCTGGGAATAGGGCTAGGTTGTTGGGGCATTTCTCCATTACCTTCTTGTTCCGTAAACTTAGGTATTTCTTCAATATCTCGATGGCCTGTGGTCTTATGGCGATTGGTCTGGGTTCTCCATAGCTTTCTTCGCCTTTTACATGTTCAGCACGGATTATCCATCTCCTGGTATCAAGGTCGGTTATATTGCATAATCTGATTTCCTTGTTCCTCAATCCAGTTGATATCGCCAGGATTACCAGGGTATATGCCTGCAACCTCCTCCAATCATTATCATCAATTTTCATGGAGTGCTGCGTTATCAGGTCGATCTGTTCGGCGGTCAAGGATGGATAACGAATTACCCTCTTTTTTGGCACAATGTTGCGGTATTTTTGCTTATAGTTGGTTACCGCTGGATTTCCTGCATAGGCCAATAGGTTGTTCAGAGGGCCAAGGTTGTGAAGTATACCACTTTCCTTGAGCTTCCCCTTTTTCAGGTAGTTCACATATGCCAAGATATCATCGGCACTTAATTTCTCTGGACTGGTAGATTCAATCTTTCCAGATTCCTTCAGTGCCAAGAATATCTTGTTCATCCTTGCGTACCTTCTTTCCAGCTCCTTCCTGGTGCTTTCCGCATACCCAGTTCCGTAGGTCTCAAGATATTTGTTGGCAAGTGCTAGGAAAGGGTAGCGTCCCATACTCCTCCCCTTCCTTTTCCTGCCAAGTTTCCTTTTAACCACAGAGGATTTATCATTGCCAGGCTTCCGCTTGGCATCTAAGTCCTCGGATGGTGTAGAGGTTGGTTGGACTATTACAGTTTCCCCTTGTTCCTCGGATGAATGGGTTTGATGATCATCCGTTTCCGCGGATGTTGCGACATGACTCATTTATTGGTTCCATTCCTGCCTCGATGGAACCCAAGCAACCTCACTATGGAATTTTTTCAATGGTCAATGTTCGCATTTAAGTCGAAGTATTTTCTCAAGTCGAATCCAGCAATGTTAATATAAAATCGAAAGATGATTGAAGCAGGAATTTCGTGGTATGATTTTATTATCAAATTTTTCATTGAGTTGCTTGGACTCTGCACCTGAGTGCAAAAAGATATCATTTTTATATTTTATAAAGGTAGCAGTTTAGCTAAAGGTATGGTAATAATTAATATGAAATTATTTATAAATAAAACTATAGTAAATCTTATGTTTGACTAAAGTATCAAACTCAGCATGCCAAAATTTTGCTCCAATTGTGGACATGCGTTATCTGATTTGAACGCAAAATTTTGCAGTGAATGCGGACAGTCCATAAATACAATTGAGCAACCAAACGATCTTTCTCCTACCGTAACTACTAGAGAAAAACCGAATACTACTCAGGATTCAGATGATGTAGTTTTAAATACATTTAGTAAGAAAGAACTTGGAAATAAATTCGAGTCAGTAGTTCAGCAAATTCTCGAATACGAGGGATATAAAACAGAAAGAAATGTTAGAATCAGGGATAACCAAGGCCACACATGGGAAATTGATATATTGGCCAGTAAAACGAGTCATGGTATTCCCACGAAGCTCGCAGTTGAATGCAAGAATTATAAATCAACAGTAGGCAGAGAAAGAATAATTTATTTCAGGGAAGGTTTGACAAAAACCGGAATTAAAAATGGATTGTTTGTTGTGTACAGTCAGCTCTCTAGAGATGCCAGGGATGTTGCAAATGATTGCGGCATTCGAGTTTGGGAATCTGATGATGTTCAACAAAAATTATTCACATATTCATGTGGAAGAAATATTCAAGCAAGGGACGAATTAATTAACGCAATCCCTCTTAAAATCGGCTTTGATCAGACCACCAAAGTTGCTCTAAATAACTCTCAATTTGTTCAACTCGATAAAGCAGAATTAATCTGGAAACCCTACTACCGGATTGAATATAGATTTAGAAATAAATTTTATCTTCCTAATAAACAGGTCAAGAATCTTGACGATTCAGGGTTCTGTATTGTAAATGGAATCGATTCCGACGAATCCTTTGTTCAAACAAGCGATGGTAAAATAAAAACAGGCGGTCAGGCCACGGGCCTTTCAAAAATTGCTAATGTAATATCGGGATCATTAGACGAGGATCAAGTAATATCAAACGAATTACTCACTGGAGCAATCAATCAGTATAGAATTGAACGCGAAGATGGATATCAAGTAATGAAAATAGAGCCATCCATTAGTAAAAAAGAGGCTCGAAGGCGAGCCCTTGATTTAATAATAGATTACAACACCGACGAATTCCGTTATCGTACAAAAAATGGAGAAGGCAGGTCAGTTCGTTTTATTCCTAGGGCCTCAGATATTACGCTCTACAATATCCATCCAGTTTTTGTCCCAATTTGGCAATTGGAGTTTAGCTCATTGGGCAGAACGTATTCTCGAATTATGTATGGCAACAGTGGTACAGTTCTAACGGACACAATATCCGTATGTCCAGATCACCTTCTGAAGAATATTATCAAAACAGCGAAGAAAACCACAATAGCGGTGTGTGAGGTATGTGGCGATGCTCTTTGCGACAAACACATATTCAAATGTCCTGTTTGCGGTAAATGGCTTTGTGAAGAGCACAGCAGGTTATGTCCCAGTTGTAACAATAGGTTCTGTCCGGAGCATTTTGTAAATTATTGCCAAATATGCAACACTCAGCTCTGTGGCAATTGCATATCTCAATGTCAAATATGTGGAACTTATGTCTGCGATGGACATGCAAGAATCTGCGATAAATGTGGAAGGAATGTCTGCATAAATTGTGGGTTTACAACGGGTTCATTATTCAAAAAAATGGATTTGTGCAAGATTTGTCAACAGAAATAAATGAACATTCGAGTAGTAAGCATAAATTATTATTCGATATTAAATAATATATAATATCGTACTATCATACACACTCTTCTTAAGGGCAACCGTAAGGGTGCCCGCATAACGGCCTCGTAAGGGCCGGTTTACGCGCGGAGCGCGGAATGCTTAACTCGATTAGTATTAAAAATCTGGGAAATTCATGGCCAGTATATTTTCAGATTGTATTTTGTTAAAATGGATAAACATATCCTATTTGTACAATATAGTACATTATCATATATAATTAATTTATAAATTAATCAAATTTTAGCAATAATTATAAAAATATAATTTAGAACAATTACATATAATAAAAAATAATATAAAAATAATTATTACATAACATTTAAATTGGAAAGAATTTTATTTTGCTATAATTCTGATTACAAAACTAAGATTTGGATGTCCTATCTATGAATGATGATATAAAATCAATACGGTCTATTTCAGGTGATTTGATTTTTTCATTTGACAATCTTACACCAACCGAATTTGAAGAATTTATTTTCGAATTGTTACCGTCTATTGGATTTGTAAATTGTAATTGGCGAAAAGGAACTGGTTTTGAGGCGAGTCCGTCTGATCAAGGAAGAGATATTGAATGTGAAATTGTTGAAACGGATAAAATTGATGGAAAGGTTACTCTTCGAAAATGGTATGTTGAAGCAAAACATTATAAAAGAGGGGTGCCGCCCGATAAAATTCTGGGAGCACTTGCCTGGGCTATGGCAAATAGACCTGATGTATTGGTAATTATTGCTTCGAATTTTTTTTCAAATCCATGTAAAGATTATATTGAAAATTATATAAAAGAAAATAAACCACCATTTGAAATTAAGATGTGGGAAATTAAAGATTTAGAAAAAATAGCCTTAGCACAACCAGGACTTTTAAAAAAATTCGGTATTAGTGGAGATTATGATTATATAAAATATATAAATCCAATACATTTAAAATATACTACAACCTATCATTTTAATTCAATTGATTATTTTTTCAAAATAATTGAAAACATGGATTCGACGATTAGAGATAATTGCCTCGAATATGCATATCAGGCTGTTATTGATCCAATAATGATAAAATCAACCGATAGAAATAAATTAGTAGCTGATTGTCTTGAACCGAAAGTTAATTACGACAATTTTAAAACAAAGTGTTATGAAATTCATCTACACAAACCTAAATGGCAACTTGTGGATTTTATTGTGAGTACAACCCTCGGATATCTTTTCGATTTTGGAAATTTTACTGATCTAGACCGTAAGAAAATCAAATTAAAAATCGCCATCGAAACTTTTGAAGAAATAATTCAAGATAAAAATCAGCTAATTGAGTTGAAAAATAAAAATTTTCCAGAAATGACAACAGACGAGTTAAAAGTGACATTATTAAAAGTTATAAAAAATATTAAGGATAAACTTATGGAAATTGAAGATCAAACTCAAGAATATTTCCGTCTCTACAATAATTTTTGTTTAAATGTTGTTCAAAAACTGATGATGGAAAAAATAATGGATAATAAAAATAAAGTGTAATAGGTTTATGCAATATTTTCTTAATTGAAATTAAAGAATTAATGTCTGGATAGACAATGATTCGTGGGCCAACCCCCGCACCAATTTTCAATCCAGTATTAAGTGGGTAATGAACCATACTCACCTGGAACTGTTGATCAGGCCTTTTCCAGCAAGATCAATGGGAGCATCAACGTGATAGGGAGATTCATGATCTATGCTCAACTGGTTCTAGTATCGACCCTCTTCATTAGTCCCGTTCAGAAATAATCTCTCTTGTTCCATTCACTGATCCAATATCCAACGACCCCAAAAGAAGTGACCGCGCATCCTGCCCATAAGATCATATGGAAGATACCAATGACCAGCTCACCATCTTCGAACACGATCCTTGTGGATTCCAGATCGTTCCAATCGTTGGGATAGATTATGATCGTCTGGTACGGATCGATCACGATCTCCCGGGAAGGGCTCATGGACCAACCATCAAGCTGATAAGTACCTAGCCGTGCCCCATCCTCTATGATCCTATTCTTACCGATTTGAACATCGAAGGCCAAGGCGTGTGGGCCATCGTTGGTGAAGATCATTTCATGGCCATCCAATGACGTGCTGATGACCACCTCAGTATCGCTGAGGACCGTGGCTTTTGAAACTATGAACATCCTGAGCTCTTGATCAACTTGAATGATCTCAGCGGCGCCGTACTCCTTTCTTTGGTCCCACGTGCCAAAGTTCATCTCGCAGTTCCTTGGATCCTCTTTGGTATAGCGAACCTCGAAGGTATCGATCGTCGATTCATCACATTCAACACCAAAAACCGCATGACCCCGGTTCGTTCCATCTAACCTCAGGATACTATAATGTCCTGTTTCATGACCATATATTTGGGCTCTTACATCGTCGACCGTCATTTCATAGGTCAAATTGTTCTTAACCACCGATTCGGCATCTATGATCATAGGAAATATGGCACTGACGATGGTCGAAAGGTCCGGGTCCTGGGTCGGTGCTACCGTTTCATCCTCACTATCAAGTAAATGCCCCACTGCGCTACCAACGATCATGGTTAATGACGCATTGACAGGTATTGGATTGAACGAATTCAACCCAAAACCAACTTGCTCATCAAGACCGCTTTCATCGAAATTATGGACCTGCGCATTCGAGGACAAATCTGCCAAATCATATGGTGCGCGGTCACCCTCCAGGAACTCAAGGGGATTTGGATCGGTGTTTTGGGAACTCTGAACAAATGCCGCAATGAATAAGAGCGCCATTAAGGCAACGATCTCACGTCTGAGGCTGAACCTGATAATTACTTCGAACCAGTGGTTAATTGGTTTTAGGCCGTCTTTTTTCATGTGCGTTACTCCCGCCTCGACGGCATTGCGATCAACATTCATCCGATAGGCGATTATTTCTATTGAGCAGAATCCTCATATATTTTTCTTTAAAACGAATTTAAAATAGCTTTTCGTGTTCATGCCAGATGATCATTTTGATAGAGAACGCATCATTGGTCAGGGCAATCTGATCATAAGTTGCAACGTCTACACAACACTTCCCGGTTACTCTGGACCTTTCTCTTTCTTGTTCATGGGAAAACGATACCGTCCGGTAGAAATGGGATGGGGTTTAAGGACCGACCCGGTCCTAGGTTCAGATCATCTCGATGCAGCCTTCCAGCTCGAAGGCGGTCACATGCCGGCGGAAACGGTACCACTGGGCGTCCTTCACGTGCAGAAAGCTATCGAAGGTGTGCTTTCCCAGGACCTCTCGGACCAGATCGCTCCCTCTCATGTGGGACAAGGCCTCCCCAAGGTCCTCTGGCAACGTTTCGATGCCGTGTTCGGTGATATCCCATCTTCCCATGGCATAGGTGTCCTTTTCGAACGGGTCTCTCGGATCAATGCCCTTCTCAATTCCATCCAGCCCGGCCGCCAGCATCACAGCGAACTGCAGATACTGGTTGCCGGCGGGGTCGGGGTTCCGGTGCTCCACCCTGGCGCTGCTCCCCCTTCCGGCGGGCACTCTTATCAGGGCGCTCCTGTTCCTGTTGGCCCAGGTAATGCAGAACGGCGCCTCGTATCCAGGTACCAACCTTCGGTAGGAGTTGATGTGCGAGGTCAGGATGGCACAGGTCTCCTTGGCATGGGTCAACAGCCCTCCTATGAAATGCAGGGCCGTTTCGCTCAGACCATACTCCCCCTTCGGGTCATCAAAGACATTGTTTCCGTCCTGATCGACCAGGGACTGGTGCACATGCATGGCCGAACCATAGGTGTCCTCCAAAGGTTTGGGCATGAAAGTGGCATGCATGTGATGCTGCTTGGCGATGGTCCTGATCCCCAGTTTCATGGTGGTCATGCGGTCCGCCACGGTCAGGGCGTCCGAGTAACGCAGGGCGATCTCCTGCTGGCCAGGGGCCACCTCGTGATGGGAGGCCTCCACGTCGAAACCCATGGCGTCGAAGGTCCCCATAATGTCCTTGCGAACGTCCTCCCCACGGTCCTTGGGTATCAGATCGAAATACCCGCCCCGGTCGGAAGGGCGGCGCTGAGGCCTGCCTTCCCCGTCCATGTCGAACAGGAAGAACTCGATCTCCGGTCCGACCTGGTAGGAAAATCCCATGTCCTTGGCCTTTTCCAGCTGTTTCTCCAGTATATAACGTGGATCGCCCGCGAACCGGTCCTCGCCGGTGTCCCTGGTGGACGCGTCGTATATCGTGCAGAGCAACCTCCCGGTCCTCCGGTTGCCGTTCAAGGTCCACGGATAGGACAGATACGAATCCGCGATGGGCTTGGCCCTCATGTCCGATTCGTTGACCGTGGAATATCCGAGTATCGATGAACCGTCGATATACACCCCATCCTCCAACACCATCTCCAGGCGCCTGGCGGGTATGGTGACGCTCTTCACACTGCCCAGCAGGTCCGAGAACTGCAGTTCGATGAACTTGACGCGGTCCATCGTCACTCGCTTTAGAAGCTCCTTTTTTTGTTCCTCCTCGCTTTTAATCATCACGTTCAATAGTCATCATTGTCGTCAAGAAGTAATTTTTCGAAAACATATTTATATGATGTATTTTGATTATAATATTATCATTTATTTTATAAAAAACCTTTAACCAGCTCGACAGGGAACGGTGTTCCACCTGGGGGGGTGTTCCCTGCTTTTCAGCGCACCTCACGGACCATTGCCGGAGACCACGATCAAACGGTCGGCTAAAGGTAACAGGTGAAGTTCTGACTTTGCACGTCCGAGCATGCCCGCACCCTCAGGCGCCGTCCGTCAATGACCTTTACCGCTGAGCTGTAAGGCTCAGCATCCGGGAGCAGTTTGCTCAACAGGTTCTCGGAGCTGGTGAAGAACTCCTCGTTCAGAACATAGCCTTCTCTTTTCGGATAAACGGCGCAATAGACCATATCCGACTCCACCAGGTCGTTGAAGAAGTGCGTGCCCAGGGACGCCTCTGGAACCAGCCCCTCGTGCATGGATACGATCTCACAGAGAATGGAAACGGTGTTTATCTCCGAGAACGAAACGGGCACTCCCATCTCCGGCGAGGTCGTCGCCCACCTACCGGGACCGGCCAGAAGGATCATCGGCCGATCACCCAGCTCCTTAAGGTGCGTCAGTTTTCCGATCAGCCGGGCCACCGAGTATCGGTCGCTCATCTTCATGTTCCCATAGGCCTCTGGAACGACGTAGATGATGAGATCGACCGCCACAGCCCGGCTGCTCCCGATAACGTGGCCCGTGGAACCCAGGATCACGCGCTCCGGGCTGATGCTGCAGGACTCCTGCAGGCTGACCGCGTTTCCTTTGGTCTGGAAGGGTCGGCATTGCAGCAGGTTTATCCGGTAATCCTCAAGGTCGTTGAAGTTGGCGGTGAACTCGATATCGACCGGGTGCTCGTACGCACCCTCCAAGATACGTAGCATGTTCCGCATGCGGTCCACGAACGTTCCATGGGACAGGAGCTCGTCGAACGTCAATAACCAGGAGAAAACATCCTCTGTTCCGCTTTCGTGCATTCTCCTTTCCAGCTCCAGATCGCGGGAGGCGAAGATCTCCAGGGGCAGGTTCGGCACCTGGCGAACGATGTCCTCGAACGGCAGGGAGGTCAACCGGTTGGACCTCATGTCGATTATGTCCCCCCTTCTCTGCGAGTACTTCCCAACGTCCTGGGAGGAGCCCTCCGGCCGGCGCTGAGGTGCGTTCATGGCCACGATCCTGGTGTAGTCATCGTCCACCCGGTCCACCGCTCTCGTTCCCAGGCCGAACACCAGGCGCATCATGCCCGCCCGGGGATCGATCTCCCGGTTCCAGACGTACGGGTTGTAGGATATTCCCACCCCGGCCACCTGGGGAAAGAACATGTCGCTGTAAACGGAACCGGAAACGCGTTGCACCAGCACGGCCATCTGCTCGTCCCGGTCTAGCAACCCCCTGTGCGCCCGGTATGCCAACGCTTCCTGGTTCAGGGTGCTGGTGTAGACGCGGCGCACCGCATCAAGGAAATGATCAAGACGTTCCTGGGGCGTGCCTTGGTTCGCCAGGAACACGCTTTCGTACTTACCGGAGAACGCGTTCCCATAGGCGTCCTCAAGCAGGCTGGAGGAACGAACGATGATCGGCGATTGTCCGAAGTACTCCAGCATCTTCCGGAACTGGTCCTCGATGTCCCCCGGAAACCTTCCCGTTGACATGCGCTCCTTATCCTGGTCGTTCATGATGAACCCGGAGGCTGGGTCGTTCAGCTTCCGCCGTATCCACCAGCAGCCGTTCTGGCTTAGGTATGTGTAATAGACATCGGAACCGATGTAGAAGGAATCGTGGGGCTCCAGCCAACACCCCCATTCGGGATCGTGCTTTCTCAGGATCGCCCGGGCCAGCAGCATTCCGACCGACTTGCCGCCGATGAGCCCTGAACCTATCATCCTCTTGCCGATGTCCACCAGGTCCGAGAACTCCAGATATCGTTCGATCAACTTCATCAGCCGGGCGTCCCTGGTCACGGCCATGCGCACCAAACGGATGAACAGGATGTCGCAGGTCAGGTCCGTGATCCTTTCCACGGAATTGCTTTCCACGAACTCCTGGGCCTTCAGAAAGCTCCGGGTCCAGATGTCCTGCAGGTGCATCGAGCAATCCATCCAAGGCTGCGGCACCCCGGTGAGGACCTCCGCGGTGGTGGTGCTGTTGAGGACCGGAACGAAGTCCTCCCCCTCCCATCGGTGGAGCATGTACATGGTCGGTGAACGGCGCCCGTCCACCTTTAGCGGGTGCACATAGGTGCACTCGTCCTTCGAATGAACGTCGATGACCACCTGGGAGGTGCTGTGGATTGCATCGATGGCGAAGGGAGTGTGGTGATTTCGTATCAGAGCGAAATAGGCTACGGTGTCATAGGTGTAAAGGTAAGGGCAGGCCAGCATGAAGAAGTTGCCGAGCATGCGGTCGCTGTACCAATCCACAGAGAGATCGGATAGGCAATCGAAGACGTAGAACGCCCCTTTTCCCTTGAGGTCGATGACCTTCAGGATCTCGGATATGAAGTTCTCGAAACCCATGTTCGGTTCCAGGACATGGATCTCGGCCCGGCAATCCTCCGTTACCACCGGCCGATGATCGGCGAAGCGGAAGTATATCAGAGGCCGGTCCTGCCTCTCCGCCTCCTGGCAGAAGGGCGTCACGAACTTGACGTAATCATCGATGGAGTCCACTTGCAGGACCACGTTGTCCCCCAGAAGGACCCGTTCCAGTATCTTGTCCAGGCCAGAAAGCCCGGTGTTCGATACCTCCGTCTCCTCCATCTTCCTTCGGACCTCCTTGACATGGTGGGCGCTTATCCGCCGGCGCTCGTAATATACACGATTTTTATTATATTTCAAGAGGTGCGAGGAAACCACCAAGCACCACTAAATTTCCAGAAGCTCCCTGGCTTCCTCTAGCGTATCATGGCAAAGATTATTTCGCATCCTGCCATTCCGCCTTCCGATACCTATGACCGACGAAGCGAAGGAAGCCTATTCCGCCCTTATGGCCCGCTCCAAGGAGATGTTCGTGCTGGGCTCCGCAGGCAGCATACTGTACTGGGACATGGAGACCAAGATGCCTCCGGCCGCCCAGGCCATGCGGGGCGAGCAGCTCTCAGCTCTGGAGCTCATCGTCCACAAGAAGATGACCGATCCGGAGAACGATGTTCTCTTGAAGAGATGCGAGAGCGACCTCAACGTCTTCGACCAGCTTCAGAGCAGGAACCTGCACCTGCTGCGAAAGAGCTACGACGAGAGCTCCAAGATCCCCGACAAGCTGGTGACGGAGACCGCCATGCACCAGTCCAAGTGCAACATGGTCTGGAAGAAGGCCAAGGCCGCCCATGACTTCAAGATGTTCCGGGACGACCTGGCCAAGATGATAGACCTTCGCGAGCAGGCGGCGGAGATCCTGATGAAGGTCAAGGGGACCAAGACCCCGTACGACGCGCTCCTGGACCAGTTCGAGCCTAATATGACGGCAGAGCGCATCGACCAGGTGTTCGCGGAGCTGCGCCAAGGACTTATAAAGCTCATAGCCAAGGTCGATGCGACCGGTTTCAAGCCGGACCCTTCGCCACTTTCCCGCAAGGTTCCTATCGAGGTGCAGAAGAAGATCTCCCTGGACGCCATGAACTTCATCGGTTACGATACGACGAGCGACAAGGCCGCCGGAAGGTTGGACGAAACGGAGCATCCCTTCACCACCGGGACCTTCGACGACGTACGTATCACTACCCACTACTACGAGGACCGCTTCTTCTCCAACGTCTTCAGCGTGATGCACGAGGGCGGCCACGCCCTTTACGATCAAGGGATCCCGAGGGAATGGATGTTCCAGCCTATCGGTACGCCATGCTCGTACGGCATACACGAATCGCAATCCCGCTTCGTGGAGAACATCGTCGGACGTTCACCGGAGTTCCTGAACTACGCCCTGCCGAAGTTCAGAAAGTACTCCCCTAGATCGTTCAAGGGACTGAAGAACAGGGACATCATCGCCGCGGCGAACGCCGTCGTACCGTCGAAGATACGAATAGAGGCGGACGAGGTGACGTACGCTTTGCATGTCATCATCCGCTTCGAGATCGAGAAGATGATATTCTCGCACAAGGTGACGGTCGACGAACTGCCGCAGGTGTGGAACCAGAAGTATTCCGACTATCTAGGCGTGAAGGTGGAGCACGATGGCGAAGGGGTCTTGCAGGACACTCACTGGTCCGGCGGCTCGTTCGGATATTTCCCCTCTTACGCGTTAGGAAACATCTACTCCGGTATGTTCCTGGACAAGATGCAGAAGGACGTTCCGCAGTGGCGCAAGAGCGTTCGCAAGGGCGACTTCTCCCCGGTGCTTGGCTGGCTGCGCAGCAACGTGCACGCCAAGGGCGACCTGTACGACCCGGCCGACCTGGTGAAAGTGGTCACCGGAAAGGACGTCTCCGTGACGCCGTTCCTAAAATACCTGGAAAAGAAGATGTCCAAGATATACGGGTTCTAAGGGGTGCATTTCAAGAGGTACGTACAAAAATCTTTGTCAAAAGATTCCCCGCGCTGACGGGGTTCTTTTCTTTCTTACAAGATCTTCATTTCTGCTTCAGTCCGATTCGTTACTTCCCAGGCGTCATTCGATCACGACGATCTGGCGTTCACCTTTCTGCGGAACCGCAGAGGACGGAACACGGTCCAGGTAGTAGGCCGATGCGCTTCGCTTAGGCTCAGGTCTGCGTTTCCGACCCCTTCTCCGCGTCCGAGGGTCCCGTCCCCTCCTTTTCTTTCTCCTTGCTCATGTCCTTCTCGTACACACGAAGTGCCTTTGTATAGCTCGGAGCGGAGTACTCCCGGCCGACGTTGATGGCGCTCTTCGGGCATACCTCGGCGCAAACGCCGCATGATATGCACCGGTGCACCTGCAGCGTTATGATACCCATGTTCTTGTCCATGGTGACCGCCAGGGTGGGGCAGCGCTTCTGGCACAGCCCGCAAAGTATGCACTTCTCCATGTCCCAGTCCAGTCTGCCCCGGTTACCCTCGGGGATGTTGGCCGGGGCGTTCGGATATTTGAGAGTAACCGGTCCCGAGACCAGGTTCCTCAGCACGGTGCGCAGCATGGACACGCGATCACCTCTCCGTGCAGCATATACATGGGTCCACCGATACGGTGATTACCGGTACGTCGGGCATCTCGCACCCCGGGACCATCGCCGTGAGCGCAGCCACGTTCACTATGGTGGGGGTCTTGATCTTCACCCTATCTAGCTCCACCTTCCCCATGGCCTTGATGTAATAGAACAGCTCGCCGCGCGGAGCCTCCACGCGGGCGAAGGTCTCACCGGTGGGGTTGCCCTTGGCCGGGACGTTGAGCGGTCCCTCCTTTAGCAAGCCGATCGCCGTCCGTATGAGCCCGATGGACTGGAATATCTCGTCCACCCGCACCATGCTCCGGGCGTAGGAATCCCCTTCATCACGTACGATCGGACGGAAATCAAGGTCCTGGTAGTTGTTCTGGCGCATATCCTGGGCGATGCCGCTCGCCCTACCCACAGGACCGACGACCGCGTAGGTCCTGGCATTATCCTTGGTCAGCACGCCCTTTCCGACCATCCTTCTCTTGACCGTGGCATCTTTGCGGAAGACGCCGGCTAGCACTGAGAACCTTTGCTCCAGCCCATCCATCGTCGATAAAAGCTCCTTGCGTTGCTCCGGGGAGATATCCCGGCGGACCCCGCCGATGGTGTTCATGCTGAAGTGCACCCGGTTACCGGTAATATCGTTGAGCAGACGCATGACCGGCTCCCTCTCCCGGAAGAGCTGCATGAACAAGCTCTCGTACCCCATGGCCTCGGCTGTATGGGCCAATGCAAGGGAATGCGAGGTTATTCGTTGGCATTCCATCAGGATCGCTCGTATGTAGCGGGCGTGGTCTGGAACCCGCACGTCGAACATCGATTCCATGGATTCGCAATAGACCGTGGAATGGAAGAACGAGCAGATGCCGCAAACCCTCTCGCACAAGTATATGCTCCTGCGGAAATCGGCGGCCAGGGCCTTCTCCATGCCTCGGTGATTGTACCCATAGTTGATTTCGGCGCCCACCACCCGTTCCTCGTCCAGCCTCAAGTTGATGTTCAGTGGTTCAAGGAATGAAGGGTGTTGCGGGCCGAAAGGGATCAGCGTACTCCTGCTCATCTATTGCACATCCTTATTCTCTTTTCTCAGAGGGGTGACGATGCCCGAGCCCGGCTCGATGAAAAGGCCGCCCTTTATGCCATCAAACCTTGCGCCCAGCAGATCGATTATCTCCCTCTCCATGTTCTCCGCTCCCTTGTACAGCGACGAAAGGCTCTCCAGCTCGTCCTCCCAACGGCAATGTGACCGCACGGTGAGCAGCTCGCCCTTGCGGTCGAGCACGTAGATCAGCTCCATGACGCCGTCCCCTTCGTCCGTGGCCGTGATGGTTACCAGCCTCATAGATCCCGACCTTTCCATGTCCCTGATCTTCTCTATCGCCTCTGAGTTCGCATTACCGCTCAAGCCTTCACCTCCCGGTCCATGGCCTCTGCCTTCTCCCGCCACTTCTGCAGGGCCATCACCGCTCCGTCGATCAGAACCTCGGGGCGGCAGGCGCATCCGGGGATGTAGACGTCCACGGGTATTACTTTGTCCACCCCTCCACGGACGTTGTAGCAGCCGATGAACGGCGAGCCCGTGGAGGCGCAGTCGCCGCAGGCGACAACGAGCTTCGGTTCAGGCATCTGGTCGTACAGGTTCCTCAGTCGGGGGGCGGTTTTTAGGGAGACCGGTCCGGTCACCAGCAGTATGTCCGCATGCTTGGGGTTCCCCTTGTTGATCATCCCGAACCTCTCTAGGTCATATGTCGGCGAGAGCAGTGCCCATATCTCTATGTCGCAGCCGTTGCACGATCCAGTATCAAAGTGCAGTAGCCAGGGCGAGCGAGCTAAATTTTCCTTTTTCATCCGAGCACCCCCAAGTCGATGATGTACAGTACTAACAGGTTCAGCGCCACCGCTCCCAGGCAGAATATAAGGCTGAACCTCAGCATGCTCCACCGTGTCAATCGGGCGGTGGAGCAGTCGATGATGGCAATAATAAAGACCGTGGCCAGCACTACGACCGTTTTGATAGCTAGTCCCAATGCCTGGTCGGCAGTATCGAAGAGGAGAAGCAGTATGCCGAACATGACCGCCAGTTCGAACCAGTGCGCCAACTTCGTTATTCCCAGTGTCCGTCCGGAGAACTCCACGTAAGGTCCAGAGACGATCTCCGAATGTGCCGTGGCGATATCGAAAGGCGACTTCTCCAGCCTGATGACCAGCATGGGGACCATGGCCGCCGCGGCCAATGGTAAGGACAAGAACATCACATAGTCCATGCTCGACCCCAAGAAGGTCCCGCTGACGTATCCCATCGATAGAACGATGAGCATGACCACCGGCTCGACGGCCATGATCTGCATCAGCTCCCGGTGCGCGCCCAGGTGCGAGTATGGCGAACGCACGGACAAAGCTGCCATCACCATAAGGAAGGACCCGACCCCGGAGAGCAGGAACGCGGTCATCACGTCGCTGCCGGTGATGAGCACGAACGCGGCGATAGCATAGAGCGCCAATGAAAGGTAAGCGAAGGCCATCTGCGAACTGTTAACGTAGCTCCCTTTCTTCGACAGCAGCTTGAACAGGTCTCTGAGTGACTGCAGCAACCCTGGCCCCTTCCGCCCCTGCAGACGGGCGGTGATCACGCGGTCCAGCCCGAGCATGAGGCCTATGAGCACAGGTGTCAGTGCCCAGAGCGCAATCGATGCCGCTTGCTCCAAGACGGAGCTCATGCGGTCACCTCCATCAGGAACGGGATGAACATCAGGGCGATCAGCAGTATGGACATGCCGATGTTGACCATCTCCGTCGTTTTTACCACCCGGTCCTCCGACCAGTAGTAGAACGTCCCGGTCTTGATGTTGCCACGCTCACCACAGGCATAAACGTCCATCATCGGTGGCATGCGGCGTGGTAGCAGCACCAGGATCACCAGCACTATCCCCAGCGCTATGAGCGCGAGCATCGGAAAGATGCCTATCGACGTCGCCAGCACCCAGTCGTTCATCTCCAGGGCCGGGTCGAATATCTTGGACACGAACGGGTTGACCAGTTCATCCAGCAGTAGGCCTATGGCCGCCGTCGCCGCCATGCCCACGATCGCGATGGACATGAGCGTCACCAGGTAGATGCGGTGCGTCCCTTCGTCATGGAACCTCCGTCTCTCCGTACCCCCGGTGAAAACCAGTCCGAGCCATTTGGCATAGTATACTAGGGTGGCGCCGAAGCCCAAGACCAGGAACAGCGCCAGCAGCGGGAACGAGGTCAGCGCCTCGCTCAGTAGCCACTTGGAGGCGAACATACCAAACGGGGGCAGCACCATCATGGCCACCCCTATCAACATGGCCGCGGAGACCGCCGGCATGGAATCGCGCAATCCCTGCATGGCGTCGATGTCCTCTGAATCGATCTTCTCCTTGACCACGCCCACGGACATGAACAGCAGCGCCTTGGAGATGGCATGGAAGAGCAACAATAGCATTGCTGCCGTCAACGCCAATGATGAGTCCATGCCAACACAGGCCACGATCAGGCCTAGGTTGCTTATTGTGGAATAGGCGAGCACACGCTTGGCATTGCCCTGGGTTATGGCCAGGACGGCGGCGATGAGGAATGTCAGTGCTCCGATCGCCCCGATGACGGACAACAACGTACCGGTGCCGTGAAGGGCCGGGCTCAGCCTGAGCAAAAGGTAGATCCCCAGGTTCACCATGGTCGCCGAATGTAGCAGCGCTGACACCGGCGTGGGCGCAACCATCGCGTCCAAGAGCCACTTCTGGAACGGGATCTGGGCGGACTTGGTGAAGGCGGCCACGGAGAATAATGCCAAAGGCAGAAGGGCCAGTCCGCCGATGCCGGTGCCGATAGGCAGCTGGTCCATGAACACGGTATCGAAGTATTGCATGCAAAGGGCGATGCCCAGTATCAGGGCCGCGCCCCCTCCTAACGTATACTCGGCCGCAGTGATGGCAGAGCGCTTGGCCCTCTCCGTTCCGGTATGGCCTATCAGAAGGAACGAGCAAAGTGTCGTCACTTCCCAGAAGAAGAACATCCACAGCAGGTTTGTGCTGAACACCGCGCCGTTCATGGCGCCCAGGAAAAGCAGCATGATCGCGAAGAAGCGTCCGTGACCATGGTAGTGCTTCATGTACCTGACCGCATAGACACATATGATGGAACCGATGACCGAGGTGATGAAGGTCATCATCACGCTGAGCTGGTCGATGTAGATGGCGTTCCCCATCTCTTCCACGCCATTCAGCTCAATGAAGGCCATCACAGCGATCTGGATGACAGCGAAGACACCGGTCAAGGGGCTCTTCGACATCCAGGCGATGTAGACGAAACCGAGCATCAAGGCGAGATCGAGAATGGTGATAAGAACTCCGAACGATGAAAGGTCCTCGGATGGACGGACGATAGTACCGTCAGACAGCACCTCATAGGAGAGCGACAGCACGGCGGCTATCATCACCACGGCGACGGCGATGACTAGCTTGCCAATAGGGGGCAACCTCCTGATCAAAAAGCATCCCAGCCCCGCGACCATCGGGCCGATTATCAGTAGAGCGACAAGCAGGTCGATGAGCGATTCGTCCAATAGATCCCCCTTTGATATTTGTCCTTCGAGATGATAAAAGCATCATCTTTCGGCACGCGTTCCAGGGAATCAAGAGGAATGCCTAGGACCGGACGGGGCGATGCAATGAACCGGTCTGATTTGCTAGACGGTTCCCGCAGCGCTTCGATGTGTTAACGGCGAAGCGCGATCATGCTTAGACGGCACTCAGCATGCTCGACGATCTGTTCGATTACCGGACAAGAATTTATCTTCAAGAATACCACACGCAATCGGTCGATTGGATACGATCCGAATTATGTACGGTGAGGGAACGATGGATCCAAATCATTTCCTACTTGAACCGGATGGTCTCCAGGTTCATCGGCGCCCGCGTGGTTATGTTGAACTTGCGGTAGAGGGCGGACGCAAGGTCCATGCACTTCTTCTCCTCCCCGTGGCCGATGACGATGCGTTCCGGTTTCGGATCGAGGGAGGCGATGTAGTTGATCAGCTGCCTGCGGTCGGAGTGACCGGAGAAGCCGTCCACGATCTCCACGTTCATTTTGAATTCCACAGTGATCGGCTTTCCCTTGTCGGAGAGCGTAAGTTCCTTCACGCCCCTCTGGATCTTACGGCCGATAGTTCCGTCGGCCTGGTATCCAACGAACACCAATGAGGCGGAAGGATCACTGGCCCACGCCTTCACGTACTCCATGACAGGCCCGCCGTTCATCATTCCGCTTGTCGCCAGGACGATGCACGGTTCCACGTCATGCAATATCTTCTCCCTCATCTCCTGCGAATCTACACGTTTGAACATGTCGCTCAGGAAGGGGTTCTGTCCCATCTGGAATATCTGGGTGCGCAGCTGGCTGTTCAGGTATTCCGGGTACGCGGTATGGATGGCGGTAGCTTCCCAGATGCTTCCGTCGAGGTACACGGGAACCTTTTCGACCTTGCCCGTCCGAACCAGTTCCTCGATCACCAGCATGACCTCCTGGGAACGGCCCACGGCGAACACCGGGGCGATGATCTTGCCCTTGCGCTCCATGATGGCCCGCTCGATTATTCCCCTCAGTTGCGTTGATGCATCTATCCTGCTCGGCTGGATGTCGTTCGATCCGCCGTAGGTGGATTCGATGACCAGCGTCTCCAGGCGGGGGAACTTGTTGGTCGTTGCGTTAAAAAGCCAGCTCCGCTCGTACTTCATGTCCCCGGTGAACGCTACGTTATACATGCCGTCGCCGACGTGGAAGTGGCACACCGCCGAACCGAGAATGTGGCCAGCGTTCTGCATCGTTAAGCGGATATCGGGCGCGATGTCCGTGGTCTCCCCGTACTTCAGGGTTATGCAGTGCTTGACCACCTCGCGGACGTGCTTCGCCTCGTATTCCGCCTTGTTAGCTTCGCCATAGGACACCTTGATGGCGTCCAGAAGGCTCAGGGACATCAGGTCCCTGGTAGGGGGCGTGCAGTATACCGGGCCATCGTAGCCGTACTTGAAGAGGACCGGGAGGAGCCCACAGTGGTCCAAGTGAGCGTGGGTTATGACCACGGCGTCCAATTGGTCGAAGGGCAGGAACTCGGGAGCATTGAAGTAGGGCTTGGGCTGCGGATCGCCTTTGGAAGGCCACATGCCGCAGTCGATCAGGATCTTGCTATCCCTGGTGTGGAGCAGCGTGGCGGAGCGCCCGACCTCCAGGTAGCCGCCGAGGCAGGTCATGCGTATCCAGTTGTCACCGTCGGTCTTGGTCTGCGCCAAACGACGACCGACCTTGCGCAGGAACTCCTTGCGTTCGGACTGCACCTCGCGAAGGTAGGCCCTCGTCTCGTAGACAGTCTTGGACTGGATGGGCGGAGCCCGAATGACCTTCGGGGCCCAGCCGATCTCCTTCTTGATCTCGTTGAGAACGGCGCCCTGCTTGCCTATGGCCAGTCCTGGCGCCAGCGCTTCTATGGTCACCTCGCCGGTGTCGTCCTCGAAGGAGATGTTCTGGATCTGTGCCTCTTCCGGAATGATCTCCCGGAGCCGCTTCTCCACGTCCTTGGAATCGGCCAAAATGGAAGGGTCCGGGCGTATGTCCACCCGGCGCCGCAGCCCCTGGGCGAGCTGGCGTATCATATCGTTCCCGGAGGCGAAGGCCTCCATGTCCTTGGTGTAGATGACCACTAGCGGTCCTTCGAAATCGATGGAAGATATGTCTATCTGGGATGGTACGATCTTCCGGACCTGTTCTCGGGCATCCTCGAGAATCTTTTCTGCGCTCATGACGTTCACTTACTGGAATTATAACAGGGAAGAGGTTGGGGAAGGGATTTCAGTTCGGCCGGGGGACGTTGATCCCCATGCGCGAGGCGCGCTTCAGGATCTCCTCCTGGGACACCTCGACATAGCCGTCCTTGGTGATGGTCACGATGTCCATCCCGTCGCCGCTGGCGGAATCCCTCTTCATGGCCGCGTTTAGTGCTCGTATGGCCAGGTTGATGGAGTCGTCCAGGGTTATGTCCTGCTTGTAGTGGTCCTCTAGCACCCCGTAGGCGTACGGAGAGCCGGAACCGACGCTGATGTAGTGGTCGGGTATGGAACCTCCGGCGGCGTCCAGGGAGAAGACGTGGCCGCCCTCCCGGTCGTAACCGCCAACGATAAGGCCGACGTAATAGTAACCGTAAGCGCCTCCGCCCCTCCTCAGGATGTTGGAGGTCAGCGTGGCCGCGGACTTGACGGTCATGGGGGCGGTCCTCTTCAGCTTGTAGAGCTCCACCTCCGCCCTGAGATACCGGGCCATGACCTGGGCGTCTCCGACCAGGCCGGCAGTGGTCAGACCGAGGTTGTCATCGATCCTGAAGACCTTCTGGGTCTCCTTGTGGGCGATGAAATTGCCCATGGTGGCCCGGTGCTCGGACGCCAGGACCACTCCGTCAGTGTTGACTATCCCTATAGTGGTAGTACCAGTCTTCATGTTGTCCATATGAATCAAGTCCTCCAAAACCGTGTAAAAACGAATGATATGGAATGACTGGTAGGCTCAATCATCAATAATATATATAAGCGTTTTCCCAGCGTTCAGCGTATCGCCGACCTACAGCTGGCTCTTAGCGATTCCATCATCATCGGGCCGGGTGAAGAAATCAGAGATCAGCATTCCCGCCCCGTAACCGAAGGCGATGCCAGCGATGATCCCGGTGGTCAGCCGGAGAACGTTGCTCGACTCGTAATCCGCAATGGCCTGTGCCACGCCGTCCACGGCCACGGGCACCAATAGCGCCAGCAGCCAGGCCCAAGGCACCCTGCGTCCTAGGAGGATGAAAGCGGCCAGGCCGGCCACGGCGCCGGCCAGCAGCCCCACGTCCCTGGCGCAGAAGGGCATCTGGTTCTCGTTAAGGAAGAACGATCGGTCCTCCTGCTGATGGCAGTTCACGTCGCCCAGCAGGTAGACCGCCCTCTGCGGCCACGGGACATGGTCCAGGTCGTCCCCGTGGTCCACACTTCCGATAGAGCCGTCCAGTCCCTCCACCGTTCCTGGCGGCAAAGCGAGTGGGGCGATCAGGATGGCCAGGAACACGGTCAAAAGGATGACCTCGATCAGCAGCATATGACGCTTGGCGGCCGGGAGCCTCATTCGCTCCCGCTACCGCCTCGCTGATATTAAGGCATTGAGCGGCATGGGGAATTTTTTATATCCTGAACGGTTCACGCATAAGTATGGCCGAACTTCCTGATGACCTGCGAAGGCTTTCCGACTTCCACGGACACCTCGGGCCCTATGCGCTCCTAGGATACAGAATGGGACTGGTCGCTAGGAGGTATTTTCCGGGGAAGTTCTACGCCACGCTCTACACCGGAACCGAACCGCCTGTCTCCTGCCTCATCGACGGGGTGCAGTTCTCATCGCGATGCACCTTGGGAAAGGGCAATCTGGCCGTCAAGGAGGGGGGTCGGCCCAAGGTCCGCTTCTATGACGGCATACGCTCCCTGGAGATGTCCCCCCTGGAGACCATCCAGAAGCGGATAGACATGGTCAATTCGTACGAAGCGGGGGAGAAGCTGTCGGTCGAGCTTCACCAGCTTTCCGACCTCGAGCTCCTGCTGGTCAGAGAAGGCGGAAAAGAAGGGTCTGACCGCATAGTGAAGCTATGAGGTATACGCCTAGCGCTATCGCACCGCGCGTTCCAAAGCTCCTCATCCCCCGCCGCTGAGCGTTCCAGCCATCCAGGCCTCCCAGGAAATGGTTGACGATGAAGGCCAGTTCCACGACGTAGACCGAGGCTACGGCGGTGAGCGTGGACGTTCCGCCCCCGATCAGTCCCATTATCCCGCCGGTGAGGCCGATGATGGCCGGGGCGAAAAGCGTGCTGGTGGTGCTCATCATGTCCGCCACCGGCCTGAGGTTCTCGCGCACCTTCGCCTGGGCCCGGGCCAGGTCCCCTTGGGATTGCGCCAGGTTCACCGCCAGCTTGCCCGCCCCGGCCTGGTCCTCCTCGGCGCAGGACATCACGGCCAGGTAGTTCTGGTGCAGCGCCGGATATCTCCCGGCGAGCTCGGGGTCCCTGCTCACGGCCTCCGCGAGCGAGATGCGATCGGTCCGGGTGGCATGCACCAACCTCAGCCCCCAATCCCGGAACGGCCCATTTTCCGTCAGGGCCACCTCCTCGAAGGCCCGGTCCAGGTCATGCCCCCCCAGCATGGCGTTCCCCAATCTGTACAGGGCATCGACGAACGACCTCTCCACATCCTGTTCGTCCTTCTTCTCTGGGGCGCCGAGCGCCAAGAGCATGGCCAGAAGCGTGCCAAGACCTGCGAGGACCGTGGGAAGCATTGAGCCAGTGACGGCGTAGGCCACCATAGCGGCGGGAACGCTGACCAGGACGAACGCGCGCCGGTCCCTGGGAACGTTCCATCTTTCCCTCCGCCCGCGCAGGGGGTTGCGTTCCATCATCGACCGGATGTAGCCCAGGGTGAAAGAGGGTACCAGGAAGAGGAGGACAAAGGTCAGCGAGGCCAGGTCCAGATCCCCGCCCACCATCTCTTCTCCCATGCCCAGCAAGGGGATCAGAGAGAACAGCATCACCGGCGCCAGCACGCCGAAGGCGAACACCAGCATCACCGGGAAGGACAGGGAGCCGACGTAACGCTCGCACACCTCCCGCAAACCTTCCAGGGCGATGGAATTGGCCCGGTCCAGCAGCCGGTCCCGTCCTTCCCCCTCGCTCTCCTCGGCGGCCATTACCAGGTGCAGCGACCGCCGCAGTCCGTCGTTCATCCGGTCGAGCCCGGAGGTCCAGGCCGAGAGCCCCCGCCGAAGGTCCGCAGCCTCTCCGGTCAGGGCTTTCCAGGCCACCGAGGCGATGGCCCCTTGAAGCGCTCCGTTCCCGGACCTGGTACCCATCTCCACCGCCCTCTCCAGGGAAGGGGTCCGGTTCATGCTCATGCCCATGGCCCCGATGACGGCCGGGGTGTCGACCAGGAACGACCTCTGCTCGGCCAAATATCTCCGGGAGGGGCCGGCTATCATTAAGGTGGGCAGCAACAGGGGGATGACGACCAGACCGGCGGCCATGAAGGTGAAGGGGTAGGGCAGGACGAGAAAGGCGAAGGCGGCCGCCGGCAGGAATATCGTAAGGGACCAGAGGAATGCGTTGTAGGCGGCGATGGCAACGGACCCCTCTCGCTCTCCCCTTCGGGACATGGACTCCCTAATCCCCGGGGTCAGCTTGGGTGTGAACATCTTTCTCAGAGAGGAGGGTACCTCGTCGGAGATGTTTGGAAGGATGAACGATGAAATCATATCGGTCACCGCCCCCTGAGCCGTTCGACGAACCCCTGTCCGGTGTCCGATCCGCCCTGCCACAGGTATTCATTGGCCTGTAGGGAATAGGCAGGCGAAAGATAGGACCGGTCCTCCCGCCCCATCTCCAGAAGGGTCTCCCGCAGCCCTATCCTCTTTCGTAGGTTCTCCAGTCCCTCCTCGTAGCTCATCCCCCATCCGGAGGCTATCCTGGCTATGAGGGGCATGTGCCGTTCGCAGAGGTGGTACTTCCCATCGTAGGTGAGCATGGGCAGGAAGCGTGGTCCCTCGGGGGTTCGCACCACCTCGGCCACCTCGGTTATGCGGCGTACTTGTCCCAGTCCTCCGCCGGGGCGTATGAGGCCCATGGTCACGATGACATCGGTGGAGTCGAAGGACGCTTCTGGTATTCCCAGTTCGTTCACCACCCGGTCGTGCACCTCCCTCGCCCCGTCCCCATGTATCGTTCCCAGCACGGAAGAGCCAGCCTTACCGGTGCGCATGCTCTCGTACAGCGTCATGGCCTCCTTTCCGCGGACCTCCCCGACCACGATGGCCGATTCGCCTAGGCGCAGAGAGACGCGCAGCGCCTCCTCCGCCGAAGCCGTGCGGTCACCGCTTTGCGATGGGTCAACCAGCATGGACTGCACCTTGAACCCCAGGGACTGCAGGGCGTTCACCGGCACCTCCCGGGTGTCCTCGATGACCAGGATCCTCTGGTCCACAGGGAACTCGAAGAGCAATGCTGAAAGGAGGGAGGATTTACCGGAGCCGCGGGCGCCGCAGACCAGTATCGACGCCCGGCCGTCCATCAGGAAGGAGAGAAGGCCGGCCGCCACCTCGTCCAAGGCACCGCGTTCAGCAAGGCGCAGGAGAGTCCAGGGAACCTCGGAACGTCTGCGCAAGGCCAGGGCTAGACCGTCCGGGCTGAGGGGAGGACAGAGAGCGGTGGCCCTTACTCCGGCGTCTGCGATGTCCGTCTCCAGAACTGGATTGGAACGGGAGAATGGTCGCCCGGAACGGTACTTCAGACGACCGACCAGCCCTACCATCTCCTTCTGGGAGACGATCACGTTGGTCTCGCAGCGCCCGAAGAGGTTCCCACCGCCCGCCCGGTTGAGGGTCAGGTACACCCGCGTATCCTGGCAGGGGGCGTCCACGTAGATATCCTCCACCCTTGCGTCCCGCAGAATGATGTCCAGCACCCCTAGGCCCAGGGTGTTGCGCATGACCGCGTCCAGAAGGTCGTTCTCAATGCCCGCCAGGGGCTTTAGGGAGCGGACCAGGGACCGCACGTGGGAACGGAGCTCCGCCTCCCCACCATTCAAGGCGGCCGGGGGGACGGACCTGACCTTGTCCACGGCCGCCTTTAGGAGGTCTGCCGTATCACCCTCGGCGATGTGCTCCCACGGAAGGACCTGATATCTCTGGCGGATACCGGAAGGGTCGGCGACGATCTCCACCCTTCCCCCCGGAAGTTCCTTGCGGTCCACGACCTGCCATCCGCTCGGCGGTTCCCTTTCTATCCAATAACCGGACAGGGACGGCTTGACTATTCGGCCGCGGCGTAGGGCGGGAAGGGCGTCGGAAAGGTCAATGGGTAGCCCCCGGTTCATCTCTCGCTCCCCCCTGGAACGTCGATGATTCGGAAACGGTCCGCGGCCAATGTTCTCTTGGCCTTCCTGCCGTCGGAACACATCGCGGCGATGGCCTCGCGCTGCCTTTCCAGGCAGAGGGTGCAAGCGTTCCCCTCGCCCGGGCAGAACAGGTCCGATGAGCCTCCGCGCACCCTCTCCAAATAGCGGTTGATACGTTCCGGGGGGATGGGTCTGAGACAGGGGAGGGCGAACAAGGTGGTGCGAAGACCTTCCCAGGCCATCTCCGCCGCCAGCAAAGAGCGGAGGAAGTTAACCCCGCCTTCCCGAACCCAAACGTCCCTGGTCCCGTGCATGATCATTCCCGTGGCCTCAAAATTCGCGGCCAGGGCGTTTCGGATAGCGCCTAGGCACCTTTCCCCCGGAGCATCCTCGGCATGAGCGCAGCCGCCGCAATCGAACTCGATGGTCCTTCCTTGCAGCTGGAACCTGCATCCTTCCTTGGCCGGGCGTACCGCCGGCCTCGTTTCGCCCTTCCTGGGCATTAAAACCACCTTCGCCATCTTGTTCCCCGAACGTCCAACGTCAATAGGGTGGTTCGAACTGACGATTAACCGTACGCTACGCGACCAGGAAATTAATATGCGGACAGGCGATTCCAGGTCATGGAACTGCTCGCCCCCGTGGGAACCGAGGAAGCGCTCAAGGCGGCCGTCGCTGGCGGGGCGGACGCCGTGTACCTGGGGGGAAAGAGCTTCGGGGCTCGGCACTTCGCCAGCAACTTTTCCGACAGGCAGCTGGCCGGGGCGATCAAGCTCACTCATGACCACGGCATGCGCACCTACGTGACGGTGAACACCCTCATCAAGGAAGGGGAGATGGCGGACGCCCTGTCCTTCGTGGAAATGCTGGATGGTATGGAGGCCGACGCGGTGATCGTACAGGACCGCGGCCTTCTGCCGTTGATCAAGGAACGCTGTTCCATACCGGTCCACGCCTCCACTCAGATGGCCATCCACAGTTTGCCCGGGGTAAGATGGGCGGAGGGCCAGGGGATCGAGAGGGTGATACTGGCCCGGGAGCTGGGACTGGAACAGATCAAGGAGATCGCGGAGAACGCCAAAGCGGGGGTGGAGGTGTTCATCCATGGGGCGCTTTGCTACTGTTTCTCCGGGCAATGCCTCTTCTCCAGCTTCCTGGGCGGACGTTCCGGCAATCGCGGCATGTGCGCCCAGCCCTGCCGGAAGCATTACACCCTTGGCAAAAAGGAAGGATACCTACTGAGCACCGCTGACACCTTCGGTATAGAATCCATCCCGGAGCTGATGCGCTGCGGGGTTGCCTCCCTGAAGATGGAAGGCCGGATGCGTTCTCCCCTGTACGTCTACCTGGTGTCAAAAATATACAAGAGGGCGATGACAAGGGCCAAAGAAGGCGATCAGCCTTTGATGACCGAACGGGAGCGGGAGCTACTGGAGGTTGTTTTCAATAGGGGTTTCTCTGGCGGATACCTCAGGGAAAAGGAGGTCATGCAGACCGCCTACCCGGAATCCCGGGGCAGGCCGCTCGGACCGGCCTCGGTGGTAGGTGGCCGGCTCAACATGGTCCGCGGCGCTCTGGAAACCGGTGACGGGATCAGCCTCTACCAGGCGAACGACAAGATAGGTGGCTTCGACCTGCGCGAAGCCGACCTGGATGGTTTGAACGTCAAGGCGAACCCGCCATTCCCTCTCAAGGACGGGGAGTACTTCGTATACAAGACCAAGGACCGGGAGTTCTCGGCCATGGAGGATATCATCTCCCGCATCGAATGGCAGGAAAGGGACGCCGTGCGCAAGCTGGTCGAGCTGCCTCCAAAACGCATCCGACGGGGCGGGAAGGTGAGCGAATTTTCCTTCTACGTCTCCAGCCTGGCCGTTCTGAAAGCTGTTCTTCCCTATGCCGATAGGATCTATTTCGACGGGGCGAAGCAGGAGATGGAGGCTCTCGAGATGTGCACCGGCCAAGGCAAGGAGTTCGTCAAGATGCTTCCCCGCCTCTCGCTGCAGGAGCAGGAGGCGGACCAGGACCGGGTGATGGTCCATACCGTCGACCAGTACGAGACGAACCGGGGAAAGGTCATCTACGGTTCGTACCACACCAACGTCTTCAACAGCTATACCGTTCCCAGGATGCATCAGTCGACCCTGTCCCCCGAACTGAACCGGGAGGAGCTTCTACAGGTGCTCTCCCGCACCGACGGGAGGTGCGAGGTCATGGTGTTCGGCCGCCTGGAGCTGATGCTCAGCCGGGACCCTGCATTGCCGGAAGGAACGTTGGTGGACGACCTGGGGGTGCGCTATCCGGTTCATCGCGACCCGGAGGGCTTCGTGCACATCCTGCACAGCACCGACCTCCTGATGCTGGACAAGGTTCCGGAACTGAGGGCCATGGGGGCGGACTCACTGGGGATCGACGTCCGGAGGAGACATCCCGATCTTGCTTCTTTCGTAGGAAGGAGCTTCCGGGAAATTGACCTGGCCGATATGGAGGAGCTGCGCCGGAAGTGCGGCCGCAGTAGCCTGGGGCATTACCGCAAGGGCGTGTTCTGAGTTAGCCTACAGTTAAGGCCATCCGCCCTATACCCCCTAGGGCTCTGAAGGTCCGTGCGTACCGTAAGGAGGTGCATGGACCGTGAAGGTGTAGGAGGCTTTCTTGAATCTATACTGGCGGTGATGGCGGTCATCACCGCCTCATCAATATTCCTGGTGGTGCTGGCGTCGGGAGCGGTGCAGGTCGATGGTCCCATCGAAGATGAACAGATCGTTTCGTGGCTCGCCGCCAACGGCCTTCATTCCGAGACCGACGGCGTGGCCATAGGACCGTTGGACGAACGGTTCCGATCGCTGGAGCTGCCGGAGGGAGCGGCCGGTATGACGCTCGTCTACCGCGCATCGGGGAACTTCACGCCACTTCTAGTTCTGGAAAAAGGGGGATCACCGGATGGCGACGTTCTAGCCTTCCAGCTTCCCCTGCTCATCGATGTGGACGGGAGGAGCGTCCCCGGGGTCATGGAGGTGCGGGCGTGGCGCTGAGGAAGGACCGCAAGGGATTGGCCGTCCTGGTCGACGCCCTGATCTTCCTGGTGGCGCTTACGCTGCTGAGCGCCGTGCTCTTGACCGCGCCTATCAACGACCAGGTTGGCGATGGGACGGACCTTCGGTCCTATCATTCGGTCATGCTCTCCGGGGAAATGCCCGGGAACGACGACAGTTCCATGTCCGCCCTCACTTTGGCCGATTACCTGATGATGCTCGCGCTCGGCGGCCGTCCGTTGAACGAAGGGCAGCTGGAATTGATCGGCGAAGCTGTCAACGGGACCATCGCGGAACTGCAGCGAGCAGCGGGAACGGCCTGGTTGGTGATCGAGATCGGCCAAACGGTCCTGGAATTCGGTTCAGCACCTTCGGAAATGAACGGTGACGTTCACGCCGACCGCCGGGAGCTTGGCGATGCATCGGTCGTCTCCACTCTCTTCCTGCTCGGTTAAAGGACCCTGCCGACCTTCTCCTGGGCCTTTTCGTTCGCCCTCGCGGTCTCCAGGCCGGCGAAGATCATGGCGAGGATCAGGCTGCCGAACATCAGGTAGAACCTCAAGGTCCCCAATCCTAGGTCGTACTCCAGTATCTCGGCCCCTACCAGGAAAGCGCCCACGGCGCTGAGCGCGTACATCGCCGCCCCATAGTAATACATCGGGACGGAAACGATCCTGCATTCCCCGCCGCACAGCTTGCACTCCTTTCGCCGGTACCAGGCGGTGGGCTGCAGGTCCTTGCAGTCGGGGCAATAGCAGAACTTCATGGAACGGTCATCCGATTGAAGAGGAATAATCGTTTTGCCTCAGGCCACTCCTTCCTGCTCCCCTCGGGTCCACACCGAATCCGGAAGGCTCCCGTAGATGTCCTCCGGTTTGTTGCTGACCGGTTTGTCCACCAGTAGCCGGTTTATGTTGTCCCAGTTGAACGACCAGTAGAAAATGCGCCAGTTGCGGCCGCTGGCCAGCTGGGTCTCCTCCCAGCGGGTGCTCAGTATCTTCATGTCCTGCAGGAAGTAGAACAGGCGGCGGTCGTCGTGGTCCAGGGCGTTGTCGATGATCTCATCCAGATATCCGAAGTAGTTCAGCACCCGCAACGCCACGTCGTCCGCCACCGGACCGCTGAAACCTGCGGTCTTCTCAAGTACCTGAACCACTGATGCGTGCCCTAAAAAGGTTTTCAAGACTATCTCACTCATTACTAATACCTCATCGCGGGGGTTTATAGACATTGGTATGTTACATCCTTGATGGCGCGAAACGCCACCTTCCCCTGCTCCTTATTAATACCTGGGAGCATTAACCAAAAGGCCGGCACGTGAAAGGGACATGATCATCGATGCGCTCAACCAGATCATAATCGACCTCATCAACGCCACGGGATACCTGGGGATATTCCTGGCCATGCTCATCGAGGGTATCTTCACACCTATTCCCAGCGAGCTCATCATGCCCTTCGCTGGTTACGTGGCGTACACCGGTGAGCTGAACTACTTCCTGGTCATCCTGGTTGGAAGTCTGGGGGCGGTCGTCGGCTCTAGTGTCGCCTACATGCTGGCCTTATGGCTGGGACGCCCGCTCATCGACAGGTTCGGCCTGTTCTTCGGACTGGACGAGGGGAAGATGGCCTCTGCCGAGCGCTGGTTCCAGCGCTGGGGGGTATGGGGCATATTCATCGGGCATTCCCTGCCCGGCATAAGGTCGGTGATATCCTTCCCCGCCGGCCTTTCCAAGATGGACCGCAAGAAGTTCGTGACCTTTACCTTCTCCGGGGCCCTGGTCTGGAACACCGTACTGGTGACCGCCGGCTATATTTTGGGCGAGGACTGGGTAAAGTTCTGGGAGAGCACCGACGGGATGGACTATGTGGCCTTGGGCGCATTGGGTCTGGTGCTGGTCCTTTACTACCTTTACCACAAGAGGAAGAAGGAGAGAACTACTCGACCATCAGGCAGCGAATGATGTCCTGGCGGGAGATCATGCCTTTCAGCTGTCCTTTTTCCAGGACCGGCATGCTGCGCAGCTTGAACTCCACCATGTAATCGGCGGCCCTGGACACGTCATCCTCCGTCGTCACGTAGATGGTGGCGGTGTGCATTATGTCCGATGCGTACTTACTGTAGAGCTTGAGCGCCCTCCCCAAGCTCACGTTGAGCCCGGGACTGAAGGCCTTGAGAAGGTCCAGCTTTGAGACGATGCCGACCATGTTCCCGTCGTCAACCACCGGGAAGCTGTTGAAGTCGTACTTTTCGAACATCTCCTTCAATGTTCGCAGGTCGGTCTCAGGGGTCACCGTGACCACCTCCTTGGTCATGATATCCCTCACCTTCTTGTGGGCGATGTGGCGCTCCATATCGATCGTTGTGCCCATAGGCCATGTAGGCATATCCAATTATCGCCCTCCAGGGAACGATCGGGACGGCCGGCGATGCGTTCGCCCGCGGACGGGAAAAAATTAAGAGCTACCGTGCTAATGTTATACACGGCCTTGCGATCGAGCCGATGTCATCGCGGGGGCTGTTCTATGCACATTTGGTTCCACTGGAAGCGGACCGCATCAGCAGCGGTCGTCGTGCTCCTTCTAGCCTTGGCCATATACGCCCTTCCGTCATCCACCACTATTTCCAGGGACGGAGGGTTCGTCTACGAGCACTACGGAGACCCTGGGTTCGCGGTGGTCCTAGGGTATGAAGGTCCGGGAGGGGTGGTGAAGATCCCCTCCTCCCTGGGCGGTCATACGGTCAGGGTGATAGGGCAGATGGCCTTTGCGGAGAGGGATGACATCACCTCGGTCACGATTCCGGACGGAGTTGCGTACATAGGAGAACAATCGTTCTTCGAATGTTCCGGGCTCAGGACCATCACCGTGCCTTCGGGCGTCTCGTACATAGGGGACTGGGCCTTCTTCGGGTGCACCTCGCTGCGTTCCATAACCATACCGGACAGCGTGGTGAACATGGGAGCATACACCTTCAGCGATTGTGCCAACCTCGTCTCCGTGGACATCCCCGACCAAATCACCCATCTGCGCTTCGATATGTTCTCCGGGTGCTCGTCCCTCAATGCGGTGGACATTCCGGAGAGCGTCACCCACATTCATGGTTACGCATTCTCCGGGTGCAGCTCCCTGGTCTCCCTGGACATCCCGGGGAACGTGACCTACATCGGGGACTGGGCCTTCTCTGGTTGTTCGGCGCTCAGGTCGGTCACCGTTCCGGACAACGTCACCGGGGTCGGGGACAGGGCCTTCTTCGGGTGCACGTCCCTGCGAACGCTGAACATGGGTTCAGGTGTGGAGTTCATAGGTCAGAAGGCCTTCGCCGCTTGTTCCGACCTCGAATCGGTGAACATCCCCAGTTCCGTGAGGGAGATCGGTGAGCGGGCCTTCTTCCACTGCACCTCCCTTAGGACGGTCGTTGTTGGCGCAGGAGTGACCACCATTGGCGCGGAAGCTTTCTCCGAATGCTATTCGCTCAGATCGATCGCCTTCCTGGGAATGGACCCTCCGCTCTCGGTGGGGGAGGGGTGGCTGAAGGACTCGCGTGAAGACCTGCGCGGTCATGCCCTTCCCGGTTCTAACTTTCCCGCACCGGGGGAGGAGTACTATGGGCTGAGCATGGGCGAGACCATCGACATGTTCAAGGAGCCCGAGGACGACCCGACCCAGGTCATAACGGCCGCTTTCATCGCCCTTGCTGCGATATCGGCCCTCCTTCTTCTGCTGGTCCTGCGGAGGAAAAGGTGAATCAGCTCGGCCAACTGTTTAATCGGACCACGCTGATAACCGCTCATGGAAGTTCAGGAAGGAGGGTGGAACGTTGTCTCCGCCAACGTCCATGGACGATGTCAAGGATGTCCCCGCGACCAGCGGAAGGTCCCGATGCTCTTTGAGCCGAAGGACCCCTCAAAGGTGGAGTTCGTCATCGTCTCCCAGGAGCCCGGCCATTGGCTCCTTCCGTTGGGTGATGGCGCGGCAACGAAGCTCCTCTCACTCTGCCAGGGCAAGGGCGCTGCGGAGGAGGTGAGGAAGGCCAACCCCCTGAGCAAGGTCTCTCATATCTTCGGGCCGTTCGACCCCTCCTCATCCCGCATCTACTGGACGCACGCCTTGAAATGCATACCGGCGAACAGCGACCGGGACATCAACAAGGAATGGCGCAAGGCGGCGACCAGGTGCCGGGAGCACTTTCTCGGAGAGCTCAAGGTCCTGGGGAAGAACGAGATAAGTGTGCTGGCCTTCGGCAAGTACGCCCTGGAGCTCTGTCTCAATGTTTTTGATGGTCAGGACATCGACCAGGAGCTGAGCATCAGCGAGTTCATGCAGTCGGTCAAATTGCCCCTGGCGTACAAGTACCGCTTCAAGGACGGCGCGGTTAAGAACGTGAACCTGTACGTTTTCACCAACCCCTCGGCGGAGGTGGTCAAGGTCTTGAAGAGCGGCGGTAAGATGACCGCGGACGAGATCCAGGAACTGGAGATCAAGAGGGTCCAAGAATCCTTGGTGCATGACAAACGACGTTAACGAAGATAATCGCATCGTAAGAGGTCCGGCCGGTTCGGTGCAAATGTAACAACGGTCTCCCAGGCTTCTCCTAGCCAACCCCTTACCGCTCCAACATCCATGGTGTCCTTATCATCTATTGATCGATGTCTTTTCGAGCATCATCCGCGATCAATCGCTGATATGGAGCATGTCACGAAGGAACATCGCCAATATGATCAGGTCCAGTGCTAGGAAGACCGCGAACATCACCACCAGGGCCGGCTCTTCATGGGTGATATAGTACCCCGGTGAGACGATGAGGGTGTAGGTCAACAGTCCGGATGCGAGCAGATAGACCGGCGTCCCCCAATCCTTCCTCCGCAACAACCCCGATCCGGCCATCAGTAGGCATAGGGCGGTAGAGAACTCCGCCACCAGGTGAAGTGTTATCTCGGCCGGCCGGTCCTCCAGTTCAGGGACGGAACCGCTGACGATGAAAAACGTCCACATGCCGATCATGGAAATTCCTACGACAAGGCAATAGATGGCCGAGACCCTCTTGATGTCCAACGCGCCTACCTCCGATGAAAACGAATGGATATTCATAGTTAAAAATTAACAGTTATGACCCCTATCTCCACGTCAGGCGACCTCACCGAGATAGAAGGGTGAATGAAACAGTATATGAAACGAAATGCCAAGTTCCAAGACCCCGAGGAAGGCGGGAGGATAGCCGCTCTGGCAAGGACGTCCACACATCAGGCTCTTGCAGTCTGGGCGGCGGACTGCGCCGAGCGGGTGCTTCCCTTGTTCGAGAGGGACCATCCAGACGATGAAAGGCCTCGCAGAGCCATTGAGGCGGTGAGGGAATGGGCGCGCATCGGCGAGTTCCGCATGAACGCCGTTCGTGAAATATCATTGGCCGCTCATGCCGCTGCCCGTTCGGCGCCGGAGGGAAGTCCCGCAAGGTTCGCCGCCCGGGCATGCGGGCAGGCGATGGCCACCGCTCACGTGCCCACGCATTCCATGGCCGCCGCCTGGTATGCCGCCAAGGCCGTGTGGGCCAATGGAGGGGAGGCGAACGACCTCCGGATGGAAAGGGAATGGCAGTTCAACCGTCTTACAGAAATTTCTTTCATCCCCCGGATCGAGAACGATCGATCAGCATGAGGGGGCAAGGGCGGAAAATCATTACAACATGACCATTACGAAAAGAGTCACTTCATCGCCCTCGTGGGACTTCCTTGACATTTACCAAGGGAGGGTGAATAAACCGTTCCCAATTGGATAATTGCCTAGAAATCTATTTCAAAGGAACGATCCTTTCGCATAAACGGTCCTATGGGTCAATGCCCCAGATGCGGTAAGAAACAGATCATCAGCAGCAGCCTATGTCCGACCTGTCAATCGGCGGTCTCGGCCGAGCAGCAGCGACGGAACGTGGAGTCTCTCAAGAAATCCCTTCCCCAAGCGTTCGATAGGATTATATGGAACACGGTCAACGCCCGATTCGGCAAATCACAACCAACGGAGCAAGACTGGAAGATGATACACGAACTGATCCGAACGGACCGCGATCAATTCATCTTCCTGGTCAACGGCATAACCACCGATAGGTATGTCAGCGGAATGATGTACAATCCCTCCACGAAGAAGACGGAGAGCGTCTACGTCGGCTGGGAAGCTACCCTGGTCGACGGTGGTCATATACAACCAACCTTCTACGATGGGCGGGCCAGGGACATGAACACCTATGTTCATCAGGTCCTGAGCAAGGTCAACCTGTACTGCAACGCCGAGATAGCTATCAGAGCGGGGAGGTACGAGGACGCCGCCAGGTTCTATGAGAACCTCACCATGTACGAGGAGGCCGGGAAGATAAGAAAGATGGCCCTGACCGAGCGGAACACCTCCCGCAACGTCTCGGTCAACATGAACCAGCTCATCGATCAGGTCCGGCAAGGCGGGCTAGCTTTGGCTTACAAATGCCCCAATTGCGGCGGCTCGATAAACATTGATAAGGACTTCAATCCTGGAATGCGGGTATGCGCTTATTGTGGCACGCCTCTCGATACGACGGTCATCTCTACCATGATCAAGAACCTATGACGCCACCGTCATTTACAGAAACGAGCGGATATGGCGTACTTTGGGGTCCTTTAGTATTCGATATATATAGGAGTTCAATAGGCCGGCGATTGGCTGTCTTTGATGATTTCCCCGGATCGTTCATAGAGAAGAGCTCATCGTCTAGCTGACAAAACCAATTTTGCTCAAAAAGAAACACATAAATAACCGCGTGTCGAAATCTGGGTTACTCTTTATTTATCGAACGGGAAAAAATTGGAGGAAGAGGTTTATTTATTCCTTCATATTTCCGGCATCCTTGGTCCCTTGTATCCATGACTGAATGTTTGCCGCGGATATGAATGGTGGACATTCGCAAGCCATCCCAGCCACGAAGCCTTTCTTGAAATGCTTGTATTTCATGGTCTCTGTGTAGGCCCTCTCGTAGACTTGCTTGGGTGTTCCCGAGAAAGCCAAAGCGGTATCCGTATTACCAAGCATCGCCACCTTGTTTTCGTACACCTTGGCCGCCTTGGTCAGGTCGAAGGATTCCAGCCCGTCGTACGCCACATGCATTAGGGACCCGGTCGGGAAAGGCATGTCCTCGCAGAGGTGATAGTCCTGTCCGTGATCGCCGCACTGGTGGTAGAAGATTCCGGTGGAGCCGGCTCCAATCTTCATTATCTTCTCCAAGGCCACCTTCATGTGGTCCGTAGCGAACTCCTTGCATTGGTCGACGGACATGGTCGCGCTGTTCGCCAGCAATGTTGCGCAGACAGTCATGAAGGGTTTTCCGGGGTAGAGCATGTTCACCGCCTCGCAGGCGTTGACGCTGTGCTCGACCACCTTGTTCATTATACCGTGCACCAGCTCAGGTTCCAAGAACACCCACATTAGCATGTTCTCTGGAGATACCCAGAAGCTTCCGATCACGAAGGGCTCGTAAATGAACTGGAAAGGCGTGTAGTCCTTGCCGATGAAGCTCTCCGCGGCCTTGAGGCCTCGGGTATGCAGCTTCATGGTCGGTCCCTCGAGCAGTTCCTCAGGGGTGAGCGGCTGTAGTTTTTCAGCAGCCTCTGGAGTCGATGCCGGGTATGTAACGATTCCAGGCGCGGACATCCTTCCGGTGGGCATCTTGATCTCGCCGCCATAGTCGTCGCACCAGTAATCCGCGTAATTCCAATTGTAGTTGGGCACGGTCCCGTACACACCAGCAATGTTGAAGGCGTATGCCACAGCCAGCTCGGGATTGGTGTAATGGTCTAGAAGAGTGCGTCCGTGCAGGACAGTACCGGCTCCCATGATCAAAGGGTTCATGGGCACGTGGTCGAAGTCCTGGCCGGTGAACATGGCCATTATGTTGGCACCCTCCTTCTGGAAGTTCTCGAGGGCGCGCTTAGGCAAAGCATCCCAACCCATATCTAGGCCCCCTGGTTCTTGATAAGGTCGCTTATCTTGTTCAACCCTTCCGAGGCGTCCTTCCCCCAGGCTTTAGAACCGACGTCATCCGCGAAGCGCTGATTGGTCGCCGCTCCGCCAATGATGGTCCCGACCTTCTTGTCTAGGCCATTTTCGCGTAAAGCGTCCATAAGGTCCTTTATCGATGCTAGGGTAGTGGTCATCAGGGTGGAGCACGCCACAACATCGACCTTGTTATCCTTGGTGGTGTTGATGAAATTGTCCAGCTGCACATCGCGGCCCAGGTCGTATACCGTATAACCCGCCCCGTCCAACAATATGCGCACAATGTTCTTTCCTATATCGTGCACATCGCCTTCTGCCACACCGATCACCACCGATCCTGGGGACTGGGCGTTTTTCTGTCCCAACATCAGCGGTTTGAGGACGTCTATCGCCCCGTACATCGCGTTGGCCGATGACAGTACCTGCGGCAAGAACAATTGCTTGCTCTGGTACATGTCGCCGACGATGTCCATTCCTTTTTTGCAGCCGTTCATCAAAATATTGTATGGTTTCAGACCGGCTGCTATTGCTTCATTGGTAGCTAATATACAGTCTGGTTTCTTTCCTTTTAGAACCGCGTCGGCCACTTTTTGCAAGATTGCCTCCTCGTTTGATTCCAACATATCTTTCCTCCTTTCTTTATTAATAACCCCCAAAATTGTTTTATTTTTTTATCGACAAAGGCGGTATATGACAATTTCATGGAAAAAATGAAATTATAACAAAAATAAACCGAATAATGATACTTTATAACATAGGAACAAATTTATTATACATATTCTAATTATTATATCATCAATTCATCAGTTCCATCTCAAGAATCTCGTGGGGAGTGGAGGGTTCTAATGGTCTCGAAAGATCAGATCAAGGTCGATGAAGAGATGGTTGCCAGCGAACTGATAAAGGACCCAAGTCAGGACCTAGTGACGCTCGCTAATAAATTGGGGTTTTCAAAACAAAAGGTCTGGAGGATCATTCGCAATCTGGAAAGGAAAGGGGCGATTTTTGCCCACACCGCCGTCCTGAACCCAAAGAAGCTGGGAAAACGCTCATTCATAATAATGTTCGATAGAGCGGTCAAAGACGCTGACCATAATTTGATGGAACAAATGACCGTCCATCCGATACTGGAAGAAATGGAGAAGAAGGGCATCCACGCAGTGGTGGAAGAGAGCTTCTATCTTAATGGCTACCACGATTGGGTAATCATGATCACCGTAGATGAGCACAAAGACCTCCTCCATTTCCTGGGATTGTGGAGAACGTACTATGGCGAATATTTCTCCAGGGTCATCCAGTCAGAGGTGATGTTCGTCGCTACTCGCAACTCGATTATCAATCCCAAGATCGACGAGATCACAGAGATATTGAGATGAATGGTGCAGGGGTGGAGATTTGAACTCCAGAACCACTAAGGATAGGATCCTAAGTCCTACGCCGTTGGCCAAGCTTGGCTACCCCTGCTTGTCGTTTCCGAATGAATAATTCCTATTTAGCCTGTCGGTCGAGCAGCTGCTGCAGCATGACCTTGGCGTTCTCCAACGCCTTCTCCCTGCGCTTGGGGTAGCTCTCCACCTTCGCTCGAACGTGAATGCAGTCGTCCCCGCTGGAGATGACCAGCTCATCGAGGAACGCCTTCTGCTTGTCCAGGCGGAAGAAGAACTGCCCGTCCTCGTCCATGCGCTGGTCCACGCCGTCCAGGAGGAGCGACACGTCGTCTCGAGACAATCTACGGAAGAACGAGCGGATGTCCGCCTTTCGGGCAACGGTGCAGGTCATGATGAGTATCTTGTTGCCGTGATATCCTTCCGAGTGGTCCACCTTGATGTCCTCGATCCCAGAAGCGAAGGTCATGGCCTTTCTTACCTTCTCCTCGACCTCAGTGGCTTGACCGAACGTACGGAAATCGAGGTGTATCACGCCCATGCCATCGCTATCGTTCCGGACACTTTAAACAATTCCCCTTCAGCGGCAGCGGACCATCCGATACTGGTCGTAGCCGATCAGCACCTTCCGGTAACCGCACAAGCGCTTATCAAGTTCGATGTCACCCGAATCCGAACGAAGTAGAGGGGTCTCCGCCAGCTTGGTCGGAGTGGCTAGAATGAGCAGGTTTTCCATGCCAATAATATCGATGACCTTCGGCGATAGTTGCTGATTTCCCCGCCCGAGGACGAATCCCTGGCGGCCGATGGGTGTGACCAGAAGTTTTGATCGTTTTCCTTTGAGAAGCCGCAGCAGGTCATCCTCCGAGGCATCTGTCATGATGATATCACCATCCAAGTACGCGTCCACGCCCAGCAATGACTTCGGTTGTCCCATCCTGTCAGCCACCGCCTTGGTGGAGGTTCCTGGTCCTAGTACGTAGATCGTCCCCGGTTCCATTCGTTCCACCACGAACTCGGCGATAGCCCCTTTCTGTTCATCATCCGAAGTTTTGAACACGGCGCCTTTGGGGGGCTGCAGTCCACTCAGGTCAGGGACCTTCATGTAGCCGTACAACCGGGCTCGCAGCTCACCGCTCCTGAAAGCATCCTCATCGACGTCCATGACCTCGGCCAGCCTAGTCGTCACGTCTCCCTTCACAAAGCGCGCCACGGCGTCCCCCGCCTCCTCAGGGGTGTTGGCGAAGACCGCGGAGTGCATCTTGACCCCCGAAGGGATGCCGATCACTGGAACCCGTTCGCCGACCGCGTCCAGCACATCCCTGGCCGTGCCGTCGCCGCCGCAGAACACGATCAGGTCCGCTTTCCCCTCCAAGAATCTGCGACAGGATTGGCGTGTGTCGTCGGCAACGCTCTCCCCAAAGGTTTCCCATACCACTTCGTGGTCGAGCCCGAGGTCGCCAAGCGCACTAGCTCCCATCTCCCCCGAGGCAGTTAGAAATCTGATATCCCGGTCCAAACGGCTCAAGGCGCGCACCGCCCTTCCCCTGGCCAGAGGCATGGCCCCTTTGGACATGGCGATTCGATAAGCCTCCCCGTCAGTACCTTTCAGGGCCACGCTACCGCCCATGCCTGCTATCGGATTGATGACGAATCCCAGGAGCACAGGTGACAAAAGGCTCACGCCATCATAAGACCTTTGAGAACAGTGGAAAATGGTTTGGGGGTGTGGTGCGGCGGCAGACATCCGCCGCACTGGTAGCGTTTGGAAGCCGGTCTCAGGCCTACTGCATCAACGGCCCGATATGTCCCATTGGGCGGAGCCCGGCGTCGGCCGGTCCCTTGCTGGTCATGACCATTTCGGGCATCATGTACTGTTCGTGCTCTTCGCTCCTCTGCTCGTCTCCCCTCATGTACTCGATGACCTCCTCGGTGAAGGCGTTCATGAAGGACATGCTGACCTGGGAGCAAAAGGAGTCGATGATCTTCACCACGCTGTTGTCGATGACCGAGAAGGCTTTGTTGAGCGGCATCTCGTCCACCACGTTCAACAGGCGGTCGTTCTCCACTACCACCGTGGTCTTGGCTATCCTCTTGATCTTAGATAGCCCCATCTGGGCCTTGTTGACCCTCTCCGTCTCGAAGGAGAAGGGCGTGATCGCTATTACGAACGTTATCGAGTTCAGGTCCTTGGCCACCTGGGCGACCACAGGCGCGGTTCCAGTGCCGGTCCCGCCGCCCATTCCGGCGATGACGAACACTATGTCCCGGTCCTTTATGGCGTCCTTTATGGCGTCCTTGGCGCACTCCGCGCAATACTCGGCGACCTCGGGGAACCCTTCGGCGCCGCGGCCCTCGGTAACGTCCTTCCCGATGAGCAGCTTCTTGTGCGCATTGACCTTCTGCAGCGAGCGCTCATCGGTGTTGATGGCGACCGTCTGCACGTTCTTCTTGCAGCTGCCGAAGATGTTGTTAACTATGTTGTTACCAGCACCTCCGCAGCCCACCACCGATATCTTAGGTTCGGCCAGTCCTCGGCTGAGCATAGAGACTATCTGCTCGGTCCTGACCGTCTGTTCCATTATTCCGGCTTCCATTTTTTTTGGCCCCCATATCATTTCGGCGAGGCGCCCTGCAGCGCGTTCGCTAAGTAAATTAGTGCATCCCATCCCTTGTGCTCCCGATCAGAGCGGGTCCTTACATCCTAGCCATGATCTGCCTGCTCTTCTGGAAGTGCTCGTCCTTCACCTTTTCCAGGTTGTCCCTGGAGACGAACTCTTTCCGCAGGCATTCCACGACGATGTCCTCTACCGAGTTGTAGTAGCCGTCCTCCACCATCCCTTCCATTATGCTACATACGGCCGGTGGGACCCTCAGGACAAATTCGCCCTTGCCCGATCCGTTCACCCGCGCTCCACCATCCCTTTCTATGAACGCACGGAGGGCTATGCGGGCAAGCTGCGAACGGTTGGAGATCTCCGGGTGCCCGTCGATGAACTCATCGATGAGCTCGAGATCCTCGCCTTCTAGGCGCAGCGTTATCCTTTCTCCCTCCATAGTGTACGGTCTCCTCGACATGGACTGAAAATTAGATTGTCATACCAACTATATAAAAACTGTGTCATTTGTCATATTTTGTCATACTGACATATCGATGGTGGCATGAGGATAAGGCCGCAACAGAAAGGGTAAAGGCGATGGTTCAATAAATACTCCTGGCCATATAGCACCTGTGATGACCTCAAGCTGCGCCAAATGCGGAAAACCCCTCCTGGAAGGGATGCTGTTCTGTCCATATTGCGGTCAGCCTTTGGCAGCCGAGGAGATGGAGCGTTTCGAACCGGCCAAGGGCGAGGTGGTGACCGCCGTGGCCTCCCCGGCGCACATCGTAGGACAAGAGGGCGCGTTCGCCATGGCCCTGACCTCAGAGAGAGTGATCTTCGCCCGAGTCCGCGAAGTGGAGGCCGACCGGGCGAAAGGGGAGCTGCGGCAAGCGGGCATCTTCCTGCCTGGCTCGAGCGTCATCGATAACATCTCCCGGTTCTACGAGATGTCTCCGGAACAGGTCCTTCAGGAAACGGAGGACAATTTTTCGATCGATGCCTCCGAGGTGTCATCCGTGCGCCTTTCGTATGACAGCGAGGAAGGCGGGAGGTACGTCATCAAGCTGCGGAGCGAGGACCGGGAGCTGGAGTTCACCCTCCCTTACGAAAAGTACTATCGCGATCTTCTATTCCGCCTCTTCGAGGGACGCGTCACCTGGTGATCAGATGTCCATGTGGTCCAGCTCGAGCATCAGCTGATAGAAGTCTATCCCGGCCACGTTCCCGTTGTCCTGGTATATCTCCAGCAGGCGCTGCTTTCCGGTCCTCAGCACCTTGGAGCTCACCCCGTACTTGATGGACGAGTTGGCCTCTATGAACGCCGCGAGGTTGTCGCAGCCCTTGAGCATCGCCCCGTCCACCGCCCATGCGCCGTCCTCCCGGGGACGGCTGCGGAAGGGATCGAGAAGCAGAAGCTCGAAGTCCCTCCTCCAAGTGGCCGGAAGCAGCGGCAGCAGCTTCTCCTCGACCTGCTGCTCCTCGTAGTTGGAGATAAGCTCCTCCAGCCCGCCCACGGACTTCTTCACCGGGGTTATGATGTCCTTGGTCAGAACCTCCGGGAGATCGTGGAAGAGGGCGGTGTAGAAGTTGTTCACCGTGCGCTGCGCCGGAGCGCCGATACGAAGCGAGCACAGATAGGACATTATGGCCACCATCAGCATGTGACCCAGTACGGACGTCCTTGGGATGCGGGGGGCGCGAGCCCAACGCTGCTGATATCGTAACTGACCGCAGAACTCGATGAAGCCGTAGGACTTCTTGGCCAGCATTATCCGTTGAACGCCAATTAGATCGTAATGGTCCTCGATCTGCATCTCGATGCTCTTCTTGGTGTCCTCGATCCCCAGCATGGTGGGGTTGGCGTTGTATACCAGCTTGAACTCCCAGTTGGTCGCCAGGTAATGCGCGGCCCGGAGAACGCGGCGTTCAACGCATTCCTCCTTCCGGAGATGGTAGTCCTTGAAGCGCTCGAAGAACTCCTGGTCGATGTCCGGTACCTCCGAAATAAGCTCCCGGAAGACGTATTCGTTCAGCTCTCCCCCCTTCTCCTTCTGCATGCGGTGGTACACCGGCGGCTTTAGGTCGGTCAGGAAGATGCGGTGCAGGAACTCGAAGATGCCGCCCTCGATGATCCTGGTCCAATCGATCTTGGTGCCCTTCTCGGTCTCCTCGAACCTGGCCAGAACGTAAGCGATCACCATCTTGTGCGATTGCTTGTCCAGCTCCGTAAGCTCCACGGGGCGGATGTGGTCGTTCCACCGCTGCATGTTGGCGGCCTCGAAGAACTTGTAGATCAGCCTGGCGTTCATCGGTCCTTGGGACATGGCTCCTCGCCGGGGAATATGGCGGCACTGGAGTTAAGGGTTCGCTCAAAAGGAATGGAAAGTGGTTTGCGGGGGTCTCAAAGGGGCTTGCACTCAGGCAGGCTCTTCAACTGTTCGAATGGGAGGTTCAGGGTCACCATGTCCCCTACCTTCTCCACACGACCAATTGGGATGCAGACCGTCAGCCCGCCCAGCAAAGGTTTCTTCATTCCCAGCTCCTTGGTCGATTGGGAGTTCAGCGTCACGGCGATGTGGGTGACCTTCCATTCGGAGATGTCCAGATTGAATCCGCTCACCGTTCCGATGTCGAAGGCGTTCAAACTAAGGACCTTTTTGTTCAGCATGCTGTTCAAAGATACCATTCTACCACCGTTTAAATAACCAAGTAGATGCTTATATACTTACTTTCACGTGAGAATCAAACCAGATTGAAGTCCTCCAGCACCACGTCGGATGGGGAGACCCCTGTGGACACCAGTTGCCTTCCGAGGGCCCTCATCATGGCCCGCGGCCCGCAGATCATGAAGCACCGGTCTTCCAGCCTTCCCTTTACAAGTTCGGATATGGCCCGGGCGTCGATCCTTCCGCGCTCCGAAGAGTTCCAGTGCACGAAGGTGAGCCCGGGGACGTCCTCCAACGACCCGACGATCTCCCGCTCGTACGGCAGTTCCCCGTGCACCCGGTAGGACCATATCAGGAGTATCTTCCGTCCGCTGGGGCTTAGCCTCTCCTCTTGCAGCAGGGAGAGGAAGGGTGTTATGCCTATCCCCCCGGCCACCCACACCTCGTCCTTGTCGGAAGACCTCTTCTCTCCGAACCTACCATAGGGTCCCCGCACCAGCACGTGATCCCCCTTCTTGACCTTGGAGGCCAGGGCGGAGGTCATGTCCCCCGCGGCCTTGACGGACAGTCGTATACGCCTGCCGTCCCAACCGGAAATGGAGAACGGATGGCTCTGCCGGTCCGTTCCCCGGAAACACGCGTAAACGAACTGCCCCGCTCTAAATCGTAACTCTCCATCATGCTCCAGGAGAATATCCGTCGTCCCTTTTGAGCCCGTCACCTCAACGATCACCATCTCTGTCCTGGGGCCCAGGAAAGGATACAGATAGAGGGTGTAAAGGAAGGAGGCCATTCCCACAAGCACCAACGCAGCGGTCCAGGCGTAGAGTGGTGGATGGGCGGCGACGTCTGACCCGGCCCGAAGGGCGTGCACTCCGGCCAATAGGAGCACCATGCCCATGAAACGGTGGCTCCACCGCCAATCCTGGAAAGGGAGGGCGAACACCATGGTGAGCAGCAATAGGACGATGAACAGCATCAGCGATGCCGTGCCCAGGCTGATGTCCAGGTTCGCCGCTGGAAGAAAGATCTCCAGCAGTCGTTCGCGGTCTCCCAGGTTCGCTAGGCCCAAGGCCAAGGGATGTATCAACATCCAGAACAGAGAGATGCGGCCCACGGTGCAGTGGGCGGCGTACATGCGGTCCAGTCCCCCGAACAACGACTCCAGCCATCGAGCCCTGGTGGATAGCAGGAAGTTCAGGCTGAGGAATACGATGGCAGAGAAGGCCGAGACCTTGGCCAGTATTGTGAAGGGGTTACCGAGCGACGAGGGCGACTGCACCAACCAGAGTATCAGGGTGAAGAGGGCCGTCCCCATTATCAGCGCGGTTCCCCGGTTGAGGAAGGAACGGCGGTAGACGGGCTCCCCCAGCTCCCTGGGCAGGAACTCCTTATAGCTACCCTTCCTCTTCATCCTTCCTCCTCCGGAAAAGAGGGCGTTGCGCTATTATCACCTTTTCGGGGCAAGCTTTTCATATCTCTGCCCGATTCACCAGCGTGGAAGGACCAGGTTTGGATGATCGGATCCGGCGCCTATACCAGGTGAACCGAAAAAGCATAATGAAGCTCACCCGCACCAAGAACAAGGGCGGCAAGGCGGCCACCCAGGTGGACGTGATGCTGGAGACGGGAGAGGTGCTGCTGAGCGTGAACATCCGCCCATCGCGCGTCATCTACACCGAGGACCGAAGCTACCTCACCTTTTTCGTAAAGCACGACCCCAAGCTGAGCGAGGGGGAGCTGGATGCGATCTTCGAGAAGGCCTTGGCGGAGAAAGGCCCCATCGTTTGAGCTCCATCAGGGCAAAAAAGGTTTATCGGGCCTTCGCCCTGACCTAGCTCGTGCAAAAGCAGCAAGTCGCCAGGCTGGCGGTGGCCGTAGGTCTGCTCATATTCTTCATTAAGCTAATGGCCTACCTGCTGTCCGGGTCGGTGGCCCTGCTCTCCGATGCTTTGGAGTCTATAGTGAACATCGCCGCCTCCATCATGATGCTGGCGTCCATTCGGGTGGCCATGATGCCGGCCGATGCCGAGCACAGGTACGGGCATCAACGGGCGGAGAACATCTCCTGCCTGGTGGAGGGAATACTGATCGTCATCGCCGCCCTGTTGATCATCGTGGCCAGCCTGGGGCGCCTTCTCGAACCCCGGGAGTTCACCTCCATAGGCCTGGCGCTCATGGTCTCCCTGGTGGCCACCGCCCTGAACGGGGGGATGTCCTTCCTGCTCCTGCGCTCCTCGCGCCTGAACGGCTCCATCGCCCTGGAGGGGGACGCCAAGCACCTTCTCTCAGATGTCATTTCGTCCATCGGCATCGTCATCGGCCTTTTCCTGGCGGAGATGACCGGGTGGTACATCCTGGACCCCATCATGGCCTTGGTGGTGGCGGTGCTGCTCCTGCGCATGGCCTATGCCGTCCTGGCCAAGACCTGCCGCGACCTCATGGACCACAGCTGCCCGGAATCGGAGGCGCTGATAGAATCCGTACTGAAGGAGCACGGCGGCTTCCTGCAGTATCACGATCTGAAGACCCGCAGGGTGGGGGACGCCATCTACGCCGAGATGCACCTGTGCGTTCCGGCGGAGACCACCATGGCCGAGGCGCACGACCTCACCGAGAGCATCGAAGAGGCGCTTGGACGGAAGGTCCCGGGGATAATTATCAACATCCACATGGAGACGGAGAAGGAATGCGTCCTACCATCTCAGCCGTGAGAGTCGGTCCGTAGCGTTCCTAAGCACGTCGTCCTTCTTGGCGAAGCAGAACCTGACCAGGTCATCCCCGTCCTGATGGTAGAAGGCCGAACCGGGAACGCTGGCCACCCCGCACTCCTTCAGGATGTGCAATGCCTTTTCCTTTGAACCGTTACCGGGGACGGAGCTTACGTCCGCCAGTATATAGTAGGAACCCTGCGGGACGTGCGGGTACAGTCCCCCCTCCCGCAGGCCGCGAACCATCATCTCCCTCTTCCCCTGGTACTGATGGCACAATCGCCGATAGAACTCGCCGGAGAGCTCCTCTATGCCTTTCGCGACTCCCACCTGAAGAGGTGCTGGGGCGCAGACGTAGACCAGGTCGTTCATGTAGCCGATCATCCGTGCCCATTTCCTGTCGCAGACGGCGTACCCGATGCGCCACCCGGTGATGCTGAACGTTTTGGAATAGCCGGAGATGACCACCACCCGGTCCCTCGCCTCAGAGAAGGACAGGGGGGAGACGTGCTGCCTGTCGTCGTAGACGAAATATTCGTATATCTCATCGGAGAAGATGAAAAGGTCGTGGTCCACGGCCAGGTCGACCAGGCCTTTAAGCTCGGACCGGGTGAAGACCTTCCCTGAGGGGTTGGACGGGGTGTTGACGATGATGGCCTTGGTGCGTTTCCCTATGGCGTCCTTCACCTTCTCCAGGTCCAGTTCCCAGTCCGGCGGGTGCATGCTGACGAATCGCGGAACGGCCCCCATGGCCAACAGCGTATTGACATGGTAGCCGTAGTACGGCTCCAGGACGATGACCTCGTCTCCCTCGTTCAGCAGGGCCATGCAGGAGCAGTAGAATGCCCCGGTCGCTCCGGCGGAGCAGACGACCTCGCCCTCCGGGTCCACGTCCAGGCGGTTGAGGTCCCGGAACTTCTTGGCGATGGCGTTCCTGAGCACCGGCAATCCGTCGTAGCGGGTGTAGGCGTTCACCCCGTCCATAGCCGCCCGGTGCGCGCCCTCGATGACCTCGCGCGGGGTGTCGGTGTCGCACACCCCCTGGGCCAGGTTGATACCGCCCAGCCGGTTGCATTCTAGCGTCATGTTCCTGATCTCGGACTGCACGATCAACTGGGACCTCTGGCTGAAATCGCGGGCCATGTTATCGCACCAGGAACGACGAAGGGAACTTAAATCATATCTGGTGCCACGCAAGGACCACTGCAAAAGCTAATGATGTTGAACGCAGTTGGCTCGGTCGCGCGTTACTCATTTCAAACGTGTACGGGTGACAACATGGAAGAAGAGAAGGTCGAAAACGTGGCCGCGGACGAGACGGCCAACAAGATCGTGGCCCTCAAGGTCCTGCAGGAGATGTACTCCAACCAGCTCAACGTCTACGAGAGGCAGATAGACGAGGTGTCTTCGTTGGGACGGGTCAACCGCAACACGCTGTACAACCCGGCGGTCCTGCATGAGATCGAGGCGATGGCCCAGCGCAAGAAGTTCGAGGAGCTGCTCTCCGCCGTTTGGATCGCCCAGTCATTGCTGGACGACATAATCGCCCTGCAGCGCACGGTGTGCGTGCTCAAGCGCTCCATGGCCGACGAGGCCATCGAGACCGCGGAAAAGAAGGAGCGGGACATCGATCACGGCTCCTTGCCTTACGAAGCGATGTGAGCTGACAGGACACTTTCATCGCCCCTTACCTAAACCCTTTATCCTCATTTGTTCTAGTTCAGCTGTTAATCATGACGTCCATCGAGATAATCAACACCAAGGAGACCCCGGCCATAGCCATCCGGGAAAAGGCCAGGGTGTCGGAGATACCGGCCGTGATGTTCAGAATGTTCGGAGAGCTCTACCCGCATCTTAACAAGGATGTCAAGTGCGTGGGACCGCCGTTCGCCCTTTACCACAGCTGGGAGGGTGATATCATGGACATGGAGGTCGGTTTTCCTATTGAGGGAAAAGGCATCGAGGACGGGAACGTCCAGACCATCGTGCTTCCCGCGGTGCGCGCTGCCGTGACCATGCATATCGGGCCCTACGACAAGCTCACTGATACCTACAACCTCATGACGGAATGGATGAAGAACAATGGACATGAGCCCGCCTCCTTCATGTGGGAGGAGTACCTGAACAGCCCGCAGGAGGTCCCCCCGGACCAGCTCATGACCCGTCTCTACTGGCCGATCATCTGATGCGCAACAACAAAGGTTTTATGGGATGTCATTCTTGGGAAATCCAATGGAAGGCATCGCCTCCAGAGCCGCGAGGCTGATCCGCGATGCCCAAGGTTGATGATGCTGCATGACCGACAAAGGCACCAGGGACGTCGTTTGGGGATTGAAAGATGTGGCAGCAGCGGAGACGAGAATAAGCTACGTTGACCCTTCAGGCCATCTCTATTATCTTGGCTATAATATCGACGACCTCATAGGCCGGGTCACTTATTCCGAGGTCGCCTACCTTCTTGTGCACAAAGCATTGCCGACCAAGGACGAACTGGAAAGTTTCAATTCGGCCTTGATAGCCAACATGCGTCTGCCAAATGAGATGTCCGAATGCATAAGAAAGACGCCCATGGAAAGCCATCCTATGGACATACTCCGTACGGAGGTCTCCCGATTGGGCGAATATGACCGGGAAGCTCTGGACCTTTCTCCAGAGGCCAATCTGCGAAAGGCGATCAGGCTTATCGCCAAGGTGCCCACCATTGTGGCCACCATCCATCGTTCCCGGCAGGGGCATGACGTGCCAGAGCCCCGAAGCGACCTCAGCTTCGCGGAGAACTTCCTGTATATGTTCAAGGGAACCCCTCCGAACCAGGAGGAGGCCGATGTGATGCACCGGCTCATGATCCTGCACGCCGACCATGGGTTCAACGCCTCCACGTTCGCCGCCCGAGTGACCGCCAGCACCAACTCGGACATGTATTCCGCGGTGACCACGGCCATAGGTACCCTCCGCGGGCCGATCCACGGCGGAGCCAGCCAGAAGGTCATGGAGATGCTGGACGATATCGGGGTGGAAGAGGAGGTGGAGGAATACATCCACGGGATGCTCAACGAAGGGAAGAAGGTCATGGGCTTCGGGCACCGGGTCTATCGCGCCGAGGATCCCAGGACCAAGCACCTGCGCAACATCGTCCAGAACCTCTGCCATCAGGAGAGGACCATGGACCTTTACAATAAATGCGTGTCCATCGAGGACGTGGTCCACCAGAGGAAGAACATCTATCCCAATCTCGATTTCTATGCGGCGGTGGCCATGGACGCCCTAGGGATCCCCAAGGAATATTACACGCCCTTCTTCGCCTCGGGCAGGGTGGCGGGATGGGCCGCCCATGTCATCGAGCAATACGAGGATGCGGTGCTGCTCCGCCCCCTATCCGATTACGTGGGGGAGTTCGGTCGGCCCTTCATCCCCATGGACAAGCGATGAGTTGGCAGTAGGGCGGTTCAGATCCTGGGAGCGATGGTGTAACCCATTAAATAATCCGCAAAGAGAATCGATAACGACCATGTTTTGGTCGAGGTCGATGCCATGCCATCCGCCAACCAGGACCAGATGCTTCATCGTTTGAAGCAGTGGGCGGACCGTACCGGTTACCGGGTCGGTTCGATAGAGGACTCCGGGAACGACTTCGTTCTGGAGATCACCGAGAGAGAAGGTTTCCCCAGCGTGCAGTTCATGCATCAGCGCAAGGAGCACGCGCATATACTGGTCGTGGGGCGGGTCATGGTCCCAAAGGAGGACCGCGAGACCTTGCGGCGGACCATGGGCGGCGGGTTCAGGCAGCTCATATGGGACCTCAAGCTCGCCTTGCTGGACCGTGGGGTCGACTTCGTGGTGCTGGGGGATGACGACGGAGATCCGGACGCCTGGGAGGTCCATCAGAGGATCTACCTCGAGGAGAACGACCCAAATCTTCTGCAGGAGTCCTACGCCCGGGTCAAGAACTCCCTGATCTATGTCATATGGACGTACAAGAAGGCCCTGGACCAGGCGGCCATTTTCTTCAGCGACCCCTCGGAGACGTTCACGGCGACCGAAGAAGGACCTGGCGCGGGCGGCGCGGTTCAAGGGGACGTGAACGACCCAGAGCGCGCCCGCCGGATAATGAACGCCATGGCCAACACCGGGATCATCATGATGGTCACCCTCATGGACGGTTTCGCTGACGCGATGCTCGGGGCCGCCGGGGCCATGGCCTCGGGTATGGCCGAGGCGTTCGGCGACGAGGGGGCGTCCGACCAGGTGGCCGAGGACATCGAGAACAGGATGCCGGAGGCCAAGGGGCGGATGATGGACATGGTCTCCGAGCTGCGGGCGCAGCTCTACGCGCAGATGGCCCAGAAGGCCGATGAGATCGCGCCGCTGCTGGCCGACCGGGTCTTCGACGAAGGTCCGGAGATAATCGACGTCTACGAGTTCGGACTGCCCAGTTTCACCGAGGAACTGGATGATGAAACGGTCGCCCAGTACGCCAAGCTGCTGGTGCAGGAGGACAAGTACTTCACGGAGATGTTCGGCCAGCTGACCGCCTGGATGAACAGCCTGCCGGAGCTTCCCAAGTGATCGCTCAGTCCAGCTGTCCGTGGAAGTATTCCTTGTGCGCTGGGCAGCGGCACTTCTTGTTCCACGGTTCATCGCACCTGCGGATCAGTTCGACCTTAATGTCCCCCTCCTCCTTGGGTATGGGACCTCGAATGAAAACGCTGCTCTCGTCCAGGAACCTGTCGTGATAGATCTCCATAGTGTAAACATCGCAATCGTCGCAGAAGAAATAAGAATCGGTGTCCTCGTCGCCCATGAAGCTTCCCGATATGGAGGCTACCACGCTACCCTCCTTTCCGTCCAGGACCTTGCCGCACTTCGAACAGCAGAGCATCTTTCATCCCAGGATCATCTTCACGACATACCAAGGGATGCCAGATAATAAAGGTGTCAATGACCGTTCGCGTCTATCGCAACAAATCGGCCAGTTTCCTCAATCTATCCCCGTCCACTCGGTACACGGTCCAGTCCGACATCGGTTGGGCGCCCATGCCCTTGTAGAAGGCGATGCTCGATTCGTTCCAGTCCAGGCACCACCAGTCAAGTCGCTCGCAGCCTCTATCGACAGAGATCCTTGCCAGGCAGGAGAACATTATTTTGCCGAGGCCTAGGCCGCGACAGCTCTCGTCCACGAACAGGTCCTCAAGATAGAGGTTCGCCTTCCCCAGGAAGGTGGAGAAGTTGTGGAAGAACAGGGCGAAGGCCACCGGCCTACCGTTCAGCTCGCCGATTATGACCTCGGCCTGGCGCTTGATGAAAAGGGAGTCCATCAGGACCTCTTCGGTGGCCACGACCTCGTGGGAGAGCTTTTCGTACTCTGCCAATCTCCTTATGAAATCCAGTATGGCCGGGACATCATCAGAGGTCGCGATCCTGATCGTGAAACCCTGGACCACGGTCTTCCAGGGCCCGCCCTCCCTTGATTCATCAGCCATGATGGGGACATTATCGCTCTGGATCGAACCACGGGTCATGAGAACCGGCACGCAATGCACCACCGGGGTAAAAAACTGCTCGCATGGCTACGAGATCCCATCCCAAGTTCTGAATCAGTCCGGGGATCCTGGTCGCGGAGATAGATCCAATGCGCAGCCAGCCATTCGCCTTAATAAAAAGAGGCTTGGGAAGGGATTTACCGCCCAGGTCTGTAAATCGTTCAGCCTGAGCGTCGAGCTAAGCTCAAAGGTTGTCCACGGCCCATATTCCTCCCCAGTAACCATAGGGATTGCCATAGCTGTCGTTCGCCACCGTGATGTACGAAAGGTCCGAACCGATGGCCAATCTGGTCGACATCTTCAGGGCAGTAACGTATGACCAGTACTCGGTCTGCTCGCTCGGTCCTACGTAGAACCAGCCTGTATACGGCGACATCATATTGGTGGCGGTAGGGGATATCAGTACGTACTCTCCGGCCGGCTGCGCCCCGAGGTCATAGGTGAACAAATGGTAAACTAGGTTCGTGTTAACCTTAAAGATGGTCGTGTGCACGCCCACAGGTGTTATCAGGTCGTTGGTCTGGACGTTCTTGAACTCGGGCATCGGATCGGCCACACTTTGGGTGCCAGTAGGCGGAACGATCAATATCCTGACCATGAACTTGCCCGTGCCGTTGAGCAGAACGTCCGTGAAGTGGTCCGCTCTAGGCAGTATCTCGGCGACAGAAGGCATGTCCTGACCGAAATTGTCCTGCCAATAGGCCTGCATGAATTCATAGTCCGCCCCGGGTATGGGTCCCATGTTTGGGAACTCCAATTGAGCCCTTGGTTCGGCATTGATGACCAGCCTTTCCACCTGGTCCATGAACAGAACGATCTGGTTCTGGATCATAGGTTTCCAGTATAGGTCGATATAGCTCTGGACTCGGGCGGTCTCGCCTAAGGCGTTATGGGCCTCCGCTATCATCGTCAGTCCCCTCACCTCATAGAGAAGGATCCTCTCGAAGTAAGCTTCGAAGCTCTGGTAGAGAGACATCACCTTGTCCCGGTACGTTCTGCCGTAGAGAGATTGGCCCGACGGGTCCTGCGCGTAGAGCTGTGCGATCAGATTGTCGATCATGACCTCGAGCAGGCCTTTCTCATCACCGAGTACATGACCTGTCACTATCTTGTCGAGAACATCCACCGCGTTGTATATGCCGTTGGTGGGGTTGATCACGGCAGAGGACCAATCACTCAATGACGATTTTGCGACGTCCCCGGGTTTGGTCGCTGCACAGGTGACGAGCGTGGTGTACGAGGAGTCGATTCTAGACAGAGCGTCATAAGCGGACAATTGGGTCATCCTGAGCTGCAGCTCTGTGTTCACCGTGTTAAGCGCGTTCTTCAGTTCGGCGATGCTCGCGCTGATCTCTGACAGGGCGTTCGAGATGGCGATGAGCTTTTTATCCATGTCAACAAGCTTCGCGTAGGTTTGGTTCAGCTTGTCGGATATCGCGCTCAGTTGCTGAGCGGTGTAGTCTGTCTGATCGACGCCTAGAAGCCCCATCACCCAGCCCATGACCGGTTCCATGGCCGTCCCGGCCACCTTGCTGCCGATCCCGCTTAGGAGGCCCTTCGCCAGATTAGTGAAGACGAACTTGAAGACGTCCATAGCTATTCCGCTGACCGGTGCCTTGCCTTTGAACGGATGGGTCTGCCCATCACCGATCTGTGAGGCCAGGGCATCGACGAATTCGTTGAAGCTGCCATTATTGTCGGCATCTTCCAGGAATTTTTGACAGCTGAAAAATGCTCTTGATGAGGCCGGACTGTTGATAATGGTGGTTATGTTCAGCTCCGAAGGTATCTCCAGGAAATCGTGCACCGCCTCTCCAGCCTGCATACTGGTCATGGCGGGATTCTTCTCGCCATAGGCAGCGACCAATGTCGTTATGATGTTGATCTGGTAGGAGTACGTTTGATCGTAATCTTCCACGATCCTAACCAATGATCCGTTGAACGGTTCGCCGTTCGTGGTTCCTCCAGTCGCGGTGATCTTGAATCCGCTGGGAATGTCTTTGAACCATGGCCATGTCACCTTTTCTATGAAAATGCCCCGGTTGGACGTGGCGTTCTCCGCTTCGAATATCCTGTCCCCATCATCATCGTAGACGGTGATCGTAGCTCCGACCAGCGGCTCGTCAGCATACGCCACTCCGACCAACGCACTGGTCTCTGTTGCCGTCATCAACCAGACCATCGTCCCGGAGCTCGCTATCAAAATAATTACAATTAAAACTGCCAGCAGTTTCGCTTTAGCTTTTTCCAAACCCCCTGCCCCCTATCTAATTTGATAATAGGACCGTAAATTATAGAAATAGGTTTGCGACTTTTTATTTAAAATTTAGTAATGCAAATTAATAGTTCAGCTTGTTCTATTGACCACGGGATCGATCAAAATCGAGGGTCCCATCGATTTAACGATTTTCAGAAGGTAAAGGAATTGGAGCTTTCTGGAGCATGAATTGAAATCGACCTTTGTGGGTAACATCGGCCTTATAGACGAACAAGGGTGAGAAATGTGAAATGGATGGGCCCAAGGTGATT
>Ga0209269_1000095_pt1 | contig 149734 bp, 148 predicted proteins | sample MTBAKMMethaMetaG_FD_187455 | JGI IMG/M metagenome (GOLD analysis project Ga0209269, IMG submission 187455) | Enrichment culture microbial communities from Arthur Kill intertidal strait, New Jersey, USA, that are MTBE-degrading - MTBE-AKM (Arthur... | ecosystem: Environmental > Aquatic > Marine...
GCAAAACATACAGGATCACTTCCATTCTAACGTCTGCTTGGTATTTTGTCATAAAATATGCACCTCCAAATGTTGAACTTTTTTTCGTCCAACATTTGGGGTGCATAACAAAGTCACCGTCCCCCCGCTGCGTTGCTCCGCAAAAGGGGGACAGGGCAACCAAAACTTTTTCAGGCACTGCGCGGGTTTTTGATCCCGAACGCGACCTTATTTATGCGAGCAATTACTGAATAAGGGTCTTCAAATTGATTTGCTGTTGTCTTTATGCGGTTCAGCATATAAAATGATGCTAAAATGCAGGCATTGTCCGAAAAGAAGGGATATCATGATGGTGCAATCGAACAAAGAAATATTATCTCGGCATTTCCCGGCCTGGAAGCACCTGTCGGAGTCCGATCAGGCGGGGATGCTTGAAAACACGGCCCGGCTGCATTATCCGAAGGGCATGGTCATCCATGGCGGGGAAAGTGACTGTATTGGCGTCCTTTTGATCCAAGGCGGCACGCTGCGAACCTACATGCTTTCAGAGGAAGGTCGTGAAATCACTTTGTACCGGATGGGCAGAGGCGATTGGTGCATCCTGTCCGCATCCTGCATCCTTGCGGCCATCAACTTTGACGTTTATATCGATGCGGAAGAGGATACCGAGGTGTTGCTGATCGGTTCCCCCTTTTTCGTCAGGCTGCAGGAACGCAATGTGTACGTCGAATGCTTTTCATACAAGCTGGCAGCAGAACGGTTCTCTGACGTGATGTGGGCCATGCAACAGATTTTGTTTATGAGCATGGACAAACGCTTGGCCGTGTTCCTGTGGGATGAACTCTCCAGGACGGAGGGGGACACCATCCGGATGACCCATGAACAAATCGCAAAATACATGGGCAGCGCCCGGGAAGTGGTCTCAAGGATGCTTAAATATTTCGCGGAAGAGGGCATTGTGGCGCTTTCCCGCGGCGGCATTAAAATATTAAACAAGGAAAAGCTTCGAGGTCTCACAAAATAAATAGAAGAAGGGCAGGCCATCGCGGCCTGCCCTTTGTTCAATGCGGATCATCTAAGCATTGAGCATATTGAGAATATCTTGTTTGGGCCTTGCACCCACGGCGGTTTTTACGACGGTGCCATCCTTGACAACCGCCAGCATTGGAATGCTCATGACGCGGAAGGCGCCGGCCAATTCCGGCTGTTCATCCACATTAACCTTGCCGATTTTGGCGCCGGTGACCTCTTGGGAGATTTCATCTAAAACGGGGGAAACCATCCGGCAAGGTGCGCACCAAGGGGCCCAGAAATCCAAAAGTACCGGTTTTTCGGATTTTAAGACTTCGCTTTCAAAGTTTTCTTTGGTTATCGTTAATGCTGTCATGTTTTAACATCCTTTCATAGATAAAGTGATTCGGGCTATGGTTTTATTATAGCTGTTTTTCAGCGATATTCTGTGATCAGGTCACAAAGCAATTGGAGTTGGGAGTTGGGGTTTTGGGGGGACGGGGACTTTTTGTGAGCCGCACAAAAAGTCCCCGTCCCATCTGCGTGCGGCCGCCGCACGCAGATGGTTTACATTAAAATCGAATTGTAAGATAATAGAAATGCAAAGACGGCGATCATCGAACCCTCTGGACTCGGAGGATGGAGGATTTTTGCATGAGCAAGTATACAGCCCAAGAATCGTATTGGAGCCTGCCGGTATCTGAACTTCTGGAGGACCTGCACAGTTCAGCCGACGGCCTGAGCGCCGAGGAAGCCGGCAAACGGCTTCTGGAGACAGGTCCCAATGCGATCAAACCCCACAGGCGCAACACCGCCCTGCAATCCTTTATATCCCAGTTTACCAGTCCACTGGTGCTGATCCTCATTTTTGCGGCGATCGTTTCTGCTATTGCAGGCGAGTGGGCTGATGCAATGATTGTGGTTATCATTGTAATCGCCAGCGCACTCCTGAGCTTTGTCCAGGAATATAGTGCCGGTCAGGCGGTAGAAAAGCTGCGGTCCCAAATCGCGATCAAAGTGAGCGTCTGGAGGGATGGGACGGAACACACGATTCCGGCAGGCCAGATCGTCCCCGGGGATATTGTGCTGCTTTCGGCCGGGAGTTTGATCCCGGCGGACGGGATCGTCCTTGAGGCCAAGGATTTCTTTGTCAGCCAAGCTGTTCTTACCGGAGAGACGTTTCCAGTGGCGAAGAAGCCCGGGCCGGTGGATGAAGAAGCGGAGCTGCTCGAACGTATCAATTCTGTGTTTATGGGCACCAGCGTGCGTAGCGGAACCGCCAGGGCAGTCATGGTCCGGACGGGGAAAGGAACCCAATTCGGCCAAATCGCAGAAAAGCTGGCCCTGCGTCCGGCGGCTACTGAGTTTGAACATGGCATCCGAAAATTCGGGAGCCTTCTAACAAAAGTAATGACTGTCCTGGTGCTGGCGGTGTTTATCATCAATATCGTCCTCCATAAGCCGGCGATGGATTCCTTGCTCTTTGCGATTGCCCTTGCCGTTGGAATCGCCCCTGAGCTTTTGCCGGCAATCATCAGCATCAACCTTGCAAAAGGCGCAATAGCCATGGCAAAATGCGGGGTGATTGTCCGCCGGCTCAATGCAATCGAAAATTTAGGCAGCATGGACATTCTTTGCACTGATAAAACAGGGACGCTCACGGTTGGCGTGGTTCGTTTGGATGGCGCCTTGGATCCTCAGGGCACTTCTTCCGATGAGGTGATGCATTGGGCATACCTCAATTCAGCCTTCCAAACCGGCATGGAGAATCCTTTGGATGAAGCCATCCTTGCTCAGCCCCGGCCAGTAACCCCGGGCTTGTCAAAAATCGATGAGATTCCTTATGATTTTATGCGCAAACGCTTGAGCGTTGTCGTCGACTTGAACTCCGGCGGGCAGCCACAGCCTCTGCTCATTGCCAAGGGTGCCCTTGAAAACGTCCTGGAAATCTGCACCCACATTCGTAAGGATTCCACGGAGGTGCCTCTGGATCCTGAGGAAAAGGCTATGATCGAAGCGAGATATGCCGAATGGAGCACCCAAGGCTACCGGGTTCTTGGACTTGCGGTGCGGAGGGTTCAGCATAAAGCATCCTATACGGCGAAAGAGGATGAGCATGAAATGGTCTTTGCCGGCTTCCTGCTGTTTTTTGATCCTCCTAAACCGGATGTGATCCAGACGCTCGAAGCTTTAAAGAAATTCGGTGTTCAGGTAAAAATCATCACAGGCGACAACCATCTGGTGGCAAAACATGTTGCGGAAATCGTCGGTCTGCCTGCGGACCGCATCATGACCGCCAGAGAGATGAAGGACATGCATGATGAAGCGCTTTGGCATTTAGCCGAACGCACCACGATTTTTGCTGAAGTGGATCCGAACCAGAAGGAACGCATCATCCTTGCTTTGCGCAAAATGGGACATGTGATTGGCTACATGGGCGATGGGATTAACGACGCGCCGGCCCTGCATGCCGCCGATGTGGGCATATCCGTGGACCAGGCGGTGGATGTGGCGAAGGATGCGGCAGATTTTGTGCTGCTGCAGCATGATTTGGATGTGCTCCTGGAGGGGATCAAAGAAGGCCGGCGTACTTTTGCCAATACTCTGAAATACATCTTTACCACCACCAGCGCCAACTTCGGCAACATGCTGAGCATGGCGGGCGCATCGCTGTTTCTGCCCTTTTTACCCTTGCTGGCAAAACAGATCCTGCTGAATAATTTCCTGTCTGACTTTCCCGCCATGGGGATACCCGGCGACAATGTGGACGATGAACTTGTGGAGCGGCCCCATCGATGGAATATCCGTTTTATTCGCGACTTTATGATCATCTTTGGGCTGGTGAGTTCCATCTTTGATTATGCAACCTTTGGGCTGCTGCTGCTGGTTATGCATGCTTCCGAGCAGCAATTTCAGACGGGATGGTTCATTGAGTCGCTGTTGACAGAACTTGTGATTGCATTGGTGGTTCGAACGCGGAAGCCTTTTTACCGAAGTAGGCCGGGAAGGACGCTGTGGATGCTGACACTGGCGGTGGGCGGGGTCACCCTAGCTTTGCCATATCTGCCGCTCAACCGCTTTCTCGGTTTTGCACCGTTGCCGCCATGGGTTATGGCTGTGCTGATCGGACTTGCGGCGCTGTACATCGTTGCAACGGAGATCGCGAAGAAGATCTTTTATTCGCGAGCGATTTGGTAAGTGGGGTTTAGCTTTTTGGGGACGGGGACTTTTTGTGAGTCCCACAAAAAGTCCCCGTCCCCCCTGCGTGCGGCTGCCGCACGCAGGGGACAGAGCATCGTCATATGAAATGGAGAATCAAATGAAAGAGCTGGAATTGGTCAGGCCAACGAAACATCACAGAGACTTTGCGGAGGAACTCAAACAGGAATTTTTTCAGAACGGGGAGACGGTCATCCATGGCAGTGCGTTGTTGGATCAGCTGGATTATGATGCCTGGCTGGACCATATCCGTTGCAATGGGAGCACGGACACCGTCAAGCCGGGCTGGGTATCCGCCGATACCTTTTTTGCTCTGCGGAAAAGGGACGGGCGGATCATCGGGATGATCGACATCCGCCATAACCTCGACAATGAATTCTTAGCCAACTATGGCGGGCACATCGGCTATGCTGTTCGTCCCGGCGAACGAGGGAAGGGTTATGCTGCACACATGCTGCGTATGGCTCTTGACCATGCGCGCAGACTTGGCTTATCCAAAGTCATGCTCGGTTGCAATGCGGACAACATCGCTTCCATGAAAACCATCGAAAAATGCGGCGGAGTTCGAACTGAAACCAAAGCATGCGACGATGGCAGGACGATGCATATTTTTTGGATCGAATTGTAATGCGGTACCGGCCTTTCATAACGCCGTCGGCAGCTGCTTTCAGCGGGCTCCTGCCGATGCAGAGGGCCAGAAAATAGTATCATTGCATAAACAATCCATACCGACGCAAAAAAACGGCCAGCGACAATGAAGCGCTGGCCGTTTTTGCTTTGTGGCACAGGGTATGAGGCTGAAGAGAACCCATGCATCAGGATTGGCTGCAGCTCATTCCACATCCTGGAGCGCATCGTGGCCTTCTTCACCGGTGCGCACTTTGACCACATTCTCCACATCATAGACAAAGATCTTCCCGTCCCCGATGTGTCCTGTGTACAGGACGTCCTTGGCGGTCTCGATCACGGTTCGGACCGGAACCTTGCTGACCACGATTTCGATTTTGATTTTTGGCAGCAGGAGCGTATCGATTTTGACACCCCGGTAGAATTCATGTCTGCCGCCCTGGACGCCGTAACCAAGCACATTGGTGACCGTCATGCCGGTAATGCCGATCTTATCCATTGCATTTTTCAATTCTTCAAACTTGTTCTGCTTGGTAATGATTTCGACCTTGGTCATTTTTACATCCGAAGCCGGCCCCGGCTTCGCTGAAACCAAGTGAACCGGAATCGCGGTATCCGCAGGGACCTCCCCGGCAGACGCTGCGCCATTTAATGAAGTGATGCCATTGGTATTGAAAGAAATGAAGTCTGCGTAGGCACTCTCCAGGCCGTGCTCGGAAATATCCAAGCCTAAAATCTCTTCCTCTTGGGTGACCCGCAAACCGATCGTTCGCCGGATCAGTGTGAAGACCAGCGTCATGGTCACCGTGACCCACAGGATCACAGCGCCGACCCCCAGGGCCTGGATGCCGAGAAGCTTCAGGCCGCCGCCATACAATAAGCCCTTGGGCATGATCAGCGTACCGCCGGCATAAGCATAATCTGTGGCAGAGAATAGGCCCACCATCAAAGTGCCGGCTGCGCCGCATAGGCCATGAACGCCGATGGCGCCGACCGGATCGTCGATCTTAAGGGCTTTGTCGACGAACTCAATACCGAAGACCACGAGGATGCCGGCAACCAGGCCAATCAGGAAAGCGCCTGCCGGCGTCACCAGATCGGTGCCCGCGGTGATGGCCACCAAGCCGGCCAGGGAGCCGTTCAGAGTCATGGAAACATCCGGTTTTTTGTAGCGCAGCCAGGTCAGCAGCATGGCGGCGACGGTAGCAGAAGCTGCGGCCAGATTGGTGGTAAAGAAAATATTTCCCAGGGACTCCAGAACGGCATCGCCTTCCGCCGAGACGGTCGAGCCGCCGTTGAAGCCGAACCAGCAGAACCACAGGATAAAGACGCCTAACGCCGCATGGGTCAGGTTATGGCCGGGAAAGGCACGGATCTTGCCGTCATTGCCATACTTGCCCAATCGGGGGCCCAGGATCTTGGCACCGATCAGCGCCGCGACTCCGCCGACCATATGGACGGCTGTGGAGCCGGCAAAGTCATGGAAGCCCAGCTGGGCCAGCCAGCCGCCGCCCCATATCCAATGTCCGGAAATGGGGTAGACCACGGCGCTGATCAGGGCACTGTAAATGCAGTATGCCGAGAATTTTGTCCGCTCCGCCATGGCGCCGGAGACGATGGTGGCAGCCGTCGCACAGAACACCGTTTGGAAAATGAAGAAGGCGTATTTGGGAACACCGGCTGGAAGGATGTCCATATAGGTCCCGCGGCTGAAGAAATCGATGCCGCCGAACAGGGCGCCGCTGCCGGCGAACATGATCCCGAAGCCCAGCAGCCAGAAGACCGGCGTGCCGATGGCGAAGTCCATTAAATTCTTCATAATGATGTTGCCTGCGTTTTTTGCCCGTGTGAGACCGCCTTCAACCAAGGCAAAGCCGGCCTGCATGAAAAAAACCAATGCGGCAGCAACCAGTACCCAAATCGTGCTGACCGATGAATACATAAAATCACTCCTGTCGATTCTATTTTCTGGGATGATTCTATTTGTCCGGACAAATAATAAACAAAAAGACGCTGCGGGATGTGCCCGCAACGTCTTTGTTGCTTCAACAAATATTAAGCTTGGGAAAACTATAAACCCGGAAACCGCGGTTGTCAACGAGGGGAAAGGGATTTTGCGAGGTATACATGGGTGTATACAGACAAAGAAGGCCGGATGAAAAGGATTCCTTTCCCTGTGTCCAGACGTGAAGCCCCATCCTGCGTGTAAACAAAAGTGTACGCAAAGATATGTTTACACCTTGACACTTTAATCACAAGATGCCGGTATCAGCCGGAAAAACGAGCCGTCCAACAAACGATTAATCGCCTATAAAAGCTTGCCGTGCGGCCAATTAGATAAAATTAAAAAAGTTTTTAGAAAAACAACAAAACCTGGCACGCAAAATGCAAATAAGATAAACGAATGCCTGAATCGCAAGACAATTCGGGCAGCAGCGTGGGTATCCTATCATTCATCAAGATTCATAGCGGAATTCTACTTTTCAGAGAAATGAGGAAATGCCCGAGATGAGTACGCAAGAAAAGATCGCAAAGCTGGCAAAGCTGAGCCAAAGAATCGAACAGGGCGGCGGTCCGGCAGCCATTGAGAAACAGCATCTGCTGGGTAAACAAACGGCCCGTGAACGCATCCGCCAGCTGCTGGATGAAGACAGCTTCACAGAACTGGACAAATTCGTGGTCCATCACTGCACGAATTTCGACATGGCCGACAAAGAGGCGCCGGGGGAAGGCGTCGTGACGGGCTATGGCACCATCAACGGCCGGCTGGCCTTTGTGTACGCCCAGGACTTTACGGTGCTGGGCGGATCCCTGGGTGAAATGCATGCCGCCAAAATCTGCAAGGTGATGGATATGGCGGTAAAAATGGGTGCGCCGATCATCGGAATGAATGACTCCGGCGGTGCCCGGATCCAGGAAGCCATCAATGCCTTGTCGGGTTATGGCAAAATCTTTTACGCCAATACCATGGCCTCCGGGGTGATCCCTCAGATTTCTGTCATCATGGGGCCCTGCGCCGGCGGCGCCGTGTATTCGCCCGCGCTGACCGATTTTGTCTTTATGGTGGATAAAACCAGCAAGATGTTTATCACCGGGCCCCAGGTCATCAAAGCCGTGACCGGGGAAGAGGTATCTGCCGAGGAATTAGGCGGGGCCATGACCCACAATGCCGCCAGCGGCGTCGCCCATTTCGCGGCATCAGACGAAGGGGAATGCATCCGGCAGATCCGGCAGCTGATGGGCTATCTGCCTTCGAACAATCTTGAAGAAGCGCCCAAGGCACCGGTGCTTGATGATGTCATGCGCATGGACGAGGGGCTGGACCAGGTCATACCGGACAACCCCAACGCAGCCTACGACATGAACACAGTGATCCGCCATATTGTGGATGAAGGAGAATTCTTTGAAGTCCAGCCATACTATGCGCGGAACATTATCACAGGCTATGCCAGGCTGGGCGGCCAAACGGTGGGGATCATTGCCAATCAGCCCAAGGTCATGGCGGGGTGCCTGGATATCAATGCTTCGGATAAATCGGCCCGATTCATCCGTTTTTGCGATGCCTTCAATATTCCGCTCCTGAGCATCGTCGACGTACCGGGCTTTTTGCCGGGAACCCACCAGGAATTCGGCGGCATCATCCGCCATGGCGCAAAGATGCTGTACGCCTATTCTGAAGCCACAGTCCCCAAAATCACCCTGGTGACCCGGAAAGCCTATGGCGGCGCTTACCTGGCCATGTGCTCCAAGGACCTGGGCGCTGACCAGGTCATCGCCTGGCCGACGGCGGAAATCGCCGTCATGGGCGCAGAGGGTGCTGCCAATATTATTTTCCGCAAAGAGATCGAGTCGGCGGAAAGCCCTGAAACGGCGCGGCAGGATCGAATCGAGCAATATAAGGCGATTTTTGCCACTCCTTATGTCGCGGCTGAAAATGGTCTTGCGGATATGGTGATCGAACCCCGGGAAACCCGGCCCCGTTTGATTTCGGCCTTGGAAATGCTTTCGACCAAACGTGAAAAGCGTCCGGCCAAAAAACACGGCAACATCCCGCTATAAAAAGCAAAGGCACGAACGCTGCCCAAAGGCAAATGAGGTGAAAAACGATGAATCCGGAATTAGTGGTCCTTGACCAATTAGGCGTTGTGGGAACGGCAATCTATGGCTTGAAGGTGGCCATCATCAGCATGGGGGTCGTATTCTTCGCATTGATCCTGCTGATAGGAATCATACGGCTTATGACCATATGCATCAACCGGGCAAGCGCGGCGCAGAGTTCAATGAAAGAAGCCGTTGCCGTGATGACCCCTGAAGCCGCGGTCAATTCTGGCGCCAAGAGCGCAGCGACCATCGGGAAATCGGGTCCTGCTCAGGAAGGTGTCCCGGATCCGGCGGTGCTGGCGGTCATTGCCGCGGCCGTTGCCGCTTATATGGACCTGGAAAAGCGGAGCAAGGTGGGCATGATCCGGCGGGAAGGCTCTGAAAAGGCCTGGGTCCGGGCCGGCCGGAACGAATTGACCAGCCGAGATCGATTAAGAAGCGTATAAGAAGCGAGTAAGAAGCGTATAAGAAGCGTATAAGAAGCGAGTAAGAAGCGTGTAAGGAGAGAAGCTGAATGCGAGAATTTAGAATTAAAGTGATGGACCAGGTGTACGAAGTGGAAGTGGAGGAAGTGGGCGTCCAAAGCACGCCGGTCATTAAAAATGTGCAGCCTGCTTTTCCGGCGGCGGTACCGGTCCCGGCTCCGGCCGCAAAGCCCCAATCCGCGGCGCCTGGCGGTGGGGATGCCATCATTTCCCCCATGCCCGGAAAAATCATCAGCATTGCGGTGAAGGAAGGACAGGCTGTCCAGCCGGGGGATCTGGTCCTGGTATTGGAAGCCATGAAGATGGAGAATGAAATTTTCTCCCATGTGAGCGGGATCGTGAAAGCAATCAACGTAACCCCCGGCGCGCCGGTCAATCCCGGAGAAGCCATGGTGGTTATCGGTTAGGGCTTGCCGGATGCGATCCGCATGAAGAAAGGATGTTTGATTTTGAAAGAACATTACGTTTCCCGATTGATCAAGAATGAGGATTTGAATCACCACGGCACATTGTTCGCCGGCAGAACCGCCGAATGGTTCGTGGAGGCCTGCTTTATCGCAGCGGCGGACCTGGTGAAGAAACCGGAAAGCGTCGTCTGTCTGAACATCCATGGCCTGATCTTCAAATCCCCGGTCAAAAAAGGAGAGATCATCCGGATCAAAACCAAGGTGGCTCAGCTGGGCAGCACACGGATCATCGTTTACGGAACGATCGAGTCGGAAATCGGAGAAATCGTCCCCATTGAAGGCTTCATTACCTTCATTTGTGTGGATGAACACGGCCAAAAAATGCCCCATGGGCTGTGTCTGGACGACTGCGCAGATCCGGAAGAGATGGCGATACGGGAAAGAGCAAAAAGGCTGGTATAAATCCGGCGGCCGGTTTTGCGGGCAGAAAGATTAGCGATGTTAGGGGTTATGCACAATGGAATTGAACGTCATAGAAGCCATCAAGGGTTTATGGTATGGCACGGGGATCATGATGATGGATCCGAAACAGGTGATTATGATCGTGATCTCCCTGATTCTGATCTATCTGGCCATCGTCAAGAAATTCGAACCGCTGCTGCTGCTGCCGATTGCCTTCGGCATGCTCTTGGTAAACCTGCCTGCAGCGGCTGGCAGCGGTCTGATGGACGGCTCCACCAGTTTTCTTCGTCCCATTAAGGACGCCTCAGAACTGGCCAGCGGCGAATTGCTGTGGAAGATCAAGGAGGGCGGCGAATATATGCTCTATGCCGCAAAAACTCAGCCTGGGGGATTGCTGTACTATCTGTACCAAGGGGTCAAGCTGGGGATCTATCCGCCGCTGATCTTCCTGGGCATCGGGGCCATGACGGATTTCGGGCCGCTGATCGCCAATCCCAAGACCTTTGTGCTGGGCGCGGCGGCTCAATTAGGAATATTTTTTGTTTTCTTTGTGGCGTTGTTCTTAGGCTTTGATGTGAAGGAAGCAGCCTCCGCCGCTATCATCGGCGGTGCGGACGGGCCCACGGCCATCTTCCTGACCTCAAAACTGGCGCCTCATCTTCTGGGGCCCATCGCAGTGGCTGCATACTCCTATATGGCGCTGGTGCCCATCATCCAGCCGCCGATTATGAAACTCCTGACCACGAAGGAAATGCGCCTGGTCCGCATGGACCAACTGAGGACCGTCAGCTCCAAGGAAAAGGTTCTTTTCCCGATCGTGGTGACCATCGCCGTCGTGCTTTTGCTGCCGGATGCGGCGCCTTTGGTGGGCATGCTGATGCTGGGCAATCTATTCCGGGAATCCGGCGTGGTGGGCCGCCTGAGCGAAACAGCCCAAAACAACATGATCAACATCATCACCATTTTCCTGGGCGTTACAGTGGGGGCTACGGCCAATGCGGCCACATTCCTTAACACAAAGACCATCTCCATCACCCTGCTGGGTTTGGTTGCCTTCGGGGTAGGGACGGCCGGCGGCATTCTCATCGGAATTGTCATGTACTATCTTTCCGGGAAAAAGATCAATCCGCTGATCGGCTCCGCCGGTGTTTCGGCAGTGCCCATGGCGGCACGGGTATCCCAGGTCGTCGGCCAGAAGGAGGATCCCCAGAATTTCCTCCTGATGCACGCCATGGGGCCCAATGTGTCCGGCGTCATCGGCTCTGCGGTGGCGGCAGGCATCCTGCTGAACTTCTTCAAATAGCTCACGATGTTGGCATACCTTGGGTATGACGATATACAAAAACACATGCACATATTAAAAGGAGGCAAGGATTATGCAATTTTTCCAATTTACTGAAGAACAGGAAATGCTGCGCAAAGCAGTTCGGGAATTCGCGGAAGCAGAAATCGCTCCCAAAGCAGCGGAATGGGATGAAAAGGACTATTGCCCCATGGAATTGTTCCCCGTCATGGGCGAACTGGGCATCACCGGGATCTTTGTTCCCGAGGAATACGGCGGCAGCGGCATGGGCTATGTGGAACGGGCCATTTGTCTTGAAGAGATTGCCCGGTATTCCGCGGGCCTGGCCATCGCCCTGATGACCCATCATCTGGGTATGGCGCCGATCCTGGACCATGGCACCGAAGAGCAGAAGGCTAAGTATCTTCCGGATCTTTGTGCCGGAACCAAGCTGTGCGGCTTGGCCACCACGGAGCCCGGCGGCGGCTCGGATTACACCGGCCAGAAAAGCACGGCGGAACTGGCGGATGGCCAATGGGTCCTCAACGGCAGAAAATGCTTTATTACAAACTATCAGGCCGATGTCTGCGTCCTGACGGCGGTCAGCGGCCAGGATGAAAAGGGCCGCAATCAGATCAGCGTATATATCATTGAAAAGGGAACTTGCGGATTCAATATGGGCCGCCATGAGCACAAAATCGGCCTGCGGGGATCCATGACCGGTGACCTGATCCTCAATGATGTGCACATTCCCCAGGAAAACATCATCGGCAAAGCAGGCGCCGGCAATAAAATCGGCATGGCGGCCATCGGTGAAGTGGGCCGTGCCGGCATGACCGCGATTTGTGTCGGGATTTTGAGAGGCTGCGTGGAGGAAGGCGTGAAATTTGCCAACGAACGCATCCTGTACGGCAAACCCATCGCCAAGCTCCAATCGATCCAGTTTGACATCGCCGGGATCCGCACCGACTATGAGGCGGCCAAACTGCTTCTGTACAGTGCTGCCGGCAAAAAGGATGCAAAGCTCCCCGTAACGACCGACTTTGCCATCGCCAAATATTTTTCCTCGGAAGCAGCTGTGCGCTCAGCGAAGAAGACCATGGAGCTGATGGGCGGCTATGGTGTTATCAACGAATATCCCGTGGGCCGTTTCCTGAGAGACGCGCTGGCATCGATCCCCTCCGGCGGCACCTCCCATATCCAGAAACTGATTATTGCCGGAAGCACCCTGTCGGACTTCAAGGCCTAGAAAGACACGAAAAGAGGAACGGACGTATGGCACTGAATATCATTGTATGCATCAAGCCGGTCCCGGATCCGCAGTATTATGACAAGGTGAGCATCGATCCCCAAACCAAGCGCATCACCCGGGAGGGGATCCCCACCATCATCAATCCGGTGGACAAAAACGGGATCGAGGCAGCCCTGCAGCTGAAGAAAACCTATGGCGGCAAGGTCACGGTGATCACCATGGCCCCGCCCAATGCGGTGGAAAATCTGAGAGAAGCTCTAGCCATGGGCGCGGATGAAGCGGTCCTGTTGTCCGACCGGGCCTTTGGCGGCGCCGATACCCTGGCTACCTCCTATACCCTGGCCAAAGGGATCGAGAAAATCGGCGAATTCGATGTGATCTTCTGCGGCGTGGAAAGCGCCGACGGCGCCACAGCCCAAGTGGCCTCCCAGCTGGGGGAATGGCTGGGCATTCCCCATCTGTGGAATGTTTTCAGTCTGGAAAACCTGGAAGAGAAGACCATGCGGGTGAAAACCAAGATTGAAAACGGATCCATGGAATGGGAGGTCAACCTGCCCTGCCTGTTCGGTGTGGCGCGCCAGCTAAACAAGCCCCGGTTCATTTCCGCCATGGGGATCATCAAAGCAAAGAGCAAGCCTCTGGCAACCTGGGGTAAAAACGACCTGATCGTGGAGGATGCACGCCTCGGCCTGACCGGCTCCCCCACCAAAGCCGGAGAAATCTACACGCCGGACCTGCGGCGCAAAGGTGAGCTCCTCAGCGGGCCGCTCGATGAAATCGTGGATACGGTGATCGAAAAGCTGAGAACCGCAGGCATCACCATCCGGACTGCCAGCACATCCTGCAGCGCCGGCGAAGGGGGTGCGTAACCATGAAAAACAAAATTTGGGTCTATGCAGAGCAAGTGGAATCCGCATTAGACCGTGTGACCCTGGAACTGCTGACCAAAGCCCGGGATCTGGCCAAGGCTCTAAAGGGCGACACGGAGATCGCCGCGGTGCTCTTGGGCAAGAACGTGAAGCGGCTCTGCGAAACTCTGGCGGACTACGGGACGGACGTGATCTATGTGGGCGAATCCGATGCGCTGGAGCTGTACAATCCCATCCTGTACTCCCGGTTGATTACAGACTTGGTCAAACAGGAAGACCCTGACATTCTCCTCTTCGGCGCAACGGCCATTGGCTCCGAGCTGGGGCCCACGGTGGCAGCTCAGCTGAAAACCGGCGTGGCAGCCCATTGCGTCGATATCCGGATCAACGAAAAAGGGCTGATGGTGGCGTCCGTGCCGTCTTTCGGCGGCAAGATCCTGGGCGAGATCCTTTGTCCGGACAACCGTCCTCAGATGGCCAGCGTCAAACCCGGCATTTTCCTCCAGGGAGAAAAGGAACCCAAAGAACCGGCCATCCATTGGCTGGACACGACGGAACTGCAGCCGGAGAAGCTGTCCCTCAAGGCCATCCGGATCGAACGGAAGGCGCTTGCCGGCGTGCCGCTGGATAAAGCGGACGTCGTATTCTGCGGCGGCTACGGCATCGGTACGAAAGAGAACTGGGATAAGCTGGAAACCCTGGCCTCACGGGTCGGCGGTGCCGCGGCCAGCACCCGCCCGGTGGTGGACGAAGGCTGGGCCCCCGGCGAAGAGGTCATGGTAGGCACCAGCGGCAAGTCCATCCGCCCCAAAGCCTATGTGGGCTTCGGCATCTCCGGGGCGACCCACCATGTCTGCGGCATGAAGGACTCAGGCCTGGTCATCAGCGTCAATAAAGACGACAAGGCCCCTGTTTTTGAAGTGTCAGACTTCAACATTGTGGCGGACGCCACGAAAGTGCTGGACCTTCTCATGGAAAAGATTCAATAGGGCGCCAAGACCCTTTGGATAAACCTCCCAAGTCCCAATTTTTTTCTTGGAACCCTCTCTTAAAAAGTACAAAAGCGCTGTTGCGGCCACTCCGTTACAGCGCTTTTGTATAGGAATTGTGAAGGATGTGAAAGCAGATAAGGACGAAAGGCCGGAGGTTCAGGGAACTGATCAGAAGCCGCGCATATCTTCCCGGCGAAGGGCATTTCGATCCCGGTTTTCCAGGACCTGGCTGATCTGGTCGAGCATCTTCTGACGGTCCTTCTGAAGCTCACCTTTCACGGTAAGGTAATTGGAAACATGGTTGCTGCGGAAAATCAGATGGTCTGCCGTAAGGTGTTCGATCAGGGTCCTCATTTCCTCCAGGGTTTCAAAGGGGTCCGGCAGCTGGAACCGGCCTTCCTGCGCCTCTCGATACAAGGGCGTGCCGGGGGCCAAAGATAGCGTGAGGGCGGCCAGCCAACGGGGGCGCATGGCGTTGATCATTTCGGCGGAATGGATGGCATGCTCCCTGGAACGAGGTCCTTTGCCCGCCAAGCCTAAAAGGACCGTGACGGATAGCTTGAAGCCGGCCTCCACCAAGTTCTGTCCTGCCTGCAGCATTTCGGCGGCGGTAACCCCCTTGCGGATCGCCTGCAGCAGACGGTCATCACCGGTTTCCATGCCGAGATAGACCTTGTCAATGCCCGCAGCGCGAAGGGCACGCAGCTCTTCCAAGCTCTTATTCAGGGTGCTGCGCGGTCCGGCATAGCAGGAGATGCTCGAAAGGGAAGGAAAGGCTTTGTTTAATTCAGCCGCGATCTCCAGGAGCAAGGGGGTGTCCACCGCAATGGCGTCTCCGTCGCATAAAAAGACATCGGTGAGATCTCCATAGCAGGCCTTGGCCATTTGGATGTCCGCCTTGATCTCCTCCAAGTCACGGATGCGATAGGACTTATCCTTGTACATTGCGCAAAAGGTGCACTGATTATGGGAACAGCCAACGGTGACCTGAAGCAGATAGCTGTCGGCTTCACTGGGAGGACGATAAATGGAGCCCTCATAACGCATAAACATCGTTCCTTTCAAAAAAACGGGTAGAATGTAAGAACAGGACGCTTCCCGAGACCTTTAACAGGATATGATCCGATAAAAAATGATGAATGGAGGCTATTGCCATGACAGATTACAGCTGCTTTGAGGGCAATGAACAGATTTTTGAGAAGGCGGTCAGCGGTGCCGACAATGAAAACCTGCCCGGGTCAAAAGAACTCTACTATTTGGTTGCGACCCCGACCATCATCCATATGGTGATCGACGGGGCAAGCCGGATGCTGGATTCGAGCCTGCCTGACCCCATGATCAGCGTGGGAACGTATATTGAGCTGTTTCACGAACTGCCCACGCTGGTGGGGGAAAAGATCAGCATAAAAATAAAAATCGAGAAAGTGATCAAGAATAAAGTGTTCTTCGGATTTACCGGAACGGATTCCAGAGGGGATTTTTGCAGAGGCACTTACGAACGGCATATCGTCCGGAAAGATAAGCTGAAGCAGGACGCCCATGATCGGTTTCCCGGAATGTACCAGCTTTCATGATTCTGAATTCCTAAGCCGTTCGGCGAATCCCGCATGTCGTTCTTTATCAGAAAATACAAAAGCGTGGCTGACGCCGGTCGGCCGCGCTTTTTGCATCGGGTTCTAAAACCGATTGCCGGAGGGCCCTTTACCATTGGGCAGCTCTGCAAAAACTGCAGTGAAAACGCTAAATACCATATTTTTTCAATTTCTGGTAGAGGGCGGTCCGGGTGATCCCCAGCAGCTTCGCGGCCTGGGTCCGGTTGCCTTGGGCAGTTTCCAGGGCCTGAAGGATGTTCGCCTTTTCAAACTCGCCTTTGTTTTGATGCAAATTATAATGCTCCGGCAGCCTATCCGTTTTTGGCCGCGTGGGAGAAACGATATAGGAGGGCAGGGCGGCCTCTGTGATGGGCTCGAGATTCCCGACCAAATTGCAGGCCCGCTCGATCACGTTTTCCAGCTGCCGGATGTTGCCGGGCCAGGTGTATTCCTGAAGCAAGGCCATGGCCTCCGGGGTGATGCCGGGAATGTCAAGATAGAGCTCTTTGCTGTATTTGCTGATAAAATGCCGGACCAGCTGGGGGATGTCCTCGGCATGCTGCCGGAGCGGCGGCATATCGATGGTAATGACCTGGAGCCGGTAATAGAGGTCCTCACGAAACGTGTTGGCGGCGATTTTCTCCAGAAGATTTTGGTTTGTGGCGGCAATCACCCGGACATCCACTTGGCGCACCTTGTTTTCGCCCAGTCGTTCCAGCTCCTTCTCCTGAAGGAAGCGGAGCAGCTTGGCCTGCATATGAAAGGACATGTCGCCGATTTCATCCAGGAACACAGTGCCTTTGTCCGCCAACTCGAATTTGCCGATTTTTCCGCCCTTCTGTGAGCCGGTGAACGCGCCGGGTGCATAGCCAAAGAGCTCGGACTCCAAAATATTTTCCGGGATGGCTGCGCAATTGATACGGACAAAGGGCTGATGCCGGCGGACGCTGCAGTCATGGATGGCGTGGGCGACCAATTCTTTTCCGGTGCCGCTTTCTCCCATGACCAGGACCGTTGAGGCGGATTTGCCGGCGGTTCGGATCCAGTTTTTCAAGGTTGCGATCTGCGGGCTGTCGCCGATGATGTTGTCGATGGTGTAACGGCTGCCCTGCTTGCGGCGCAGCTCTTCTTTATAATAGGCCAGCTCATCTTCCAAAGAGGAAAGGCGGTGGTAAAGCAGCTCCACATCCTTAAGGTCCCGGAACCAGATGTTGCTGACCCCGGCCACGACCTCATCATCGATTTTGATGGGGAGATTTTTGACCACCGCATTGTGGGTGCCGATGCGCTGAACGCTGCCGATGTCCGAAACGCCTTTGCGAATGACATCCGCCATCCGGCTGTCCTTGATGATCTCGGTGATCGGCTTGCCCAGAGCGTCCTCGGGACTGACGTTCAGAAAGTCCGCATAGGCGCCGTTGAACATCAGGATCTTGCCGTCCTTGTCGACCACGATGATCCCTTCGTAAATGTTTTGGAGGATCGCTTCCAAAATGAGTTTGTAGGTGTTGACTTCCTTCAACTCATGGATGATTTCTTCAGTGGACGTAATGTCTTCAAAAACCGCAACGCCGCCCAAGAGCTGGTCTTCATATTTCAAGGGAAAATAATCCGCTTTATACATGCGGCCGTTCATTTTATAGATGTTGCCGGTGCTTTGGATCCCGGCCGCCATGACCCGTTTGAGCTGGCACTTGGGCACCACCGATTGGATGTCCTTGCCAAGCACATCGGCTTCCTGAAGATGAAGGATCTCGGAAAATGCCTCATTGACTAAAAGGATCTGTCCTTCCGGATTGACGATCAGGACGCCGTTTTCCAGGTTGTTGCATAGGGACCGTAAGAAGACACGGCTGAACTGCAGATTCACGAGCGCTTCACTTCCTTTAGCTTGTCACATTGAACACTTGCTTTATATTATATACGATGGCCGGAGAATAGCCTAGGGGCAGAGGGTTTTTTAGGGGACGGGGACTTTTTGCGGCCGCCGCAAAAAGTCCCCGTCCCCCCCCTTGTGCGGCCGCCGCACAAGGGGGACAGAGCACAAGAAAACGGCCAGCGTTAATGCTAGCCGTTTTCCACCAGTTTTCCCATGTTCAGCGGGTGTCGGCACAGAGCAACGGGATATTCGGATTCAAGAGACGCGAAGATATCCTGACAAGCTGGGCTGCTTTCGTCATTGATGATCACGATCGGCAGATCGGATCGCAAAAGGCTGCCCGCCAGCTTCAACAGCTGCTGATCCGGCTCATAGGGCGGTACCGGAAGGAGTTGTGCCCCGTTGACCACCCATCCGGCCCCCGTTCTCAGGCCGGGTACCCTCTGCCGGGGGCTGGGCCCCATCCGGGCGGACGCCATGGCCGGCCATTCCGCCGCCGGGGCCACCCATGCCACCGGTGACGGCCGTGCCGTCATCGGAGATCCGGGTGACGCTGGAGGAGAGGGTGATGTCTGTGAGCTTCGTATCCCCGGCTTTCAGGGTATAAGTTTTTCCAAGGGCAAGGTCGGGAGCGCTGATCAGAATGGATTGATAATCCTTCACAGGCGTGAAGCTGAATACCGTGTTGCCGCTTTCATCCAAAAGGCTGGCCTGTATGCCCGCCTTTTGGACGGAGGTATAGTAAACCGTGATGGAAGCCTGGGTGGAGGTATCCTGCGGAGACTGGGCCATGCCCGAACTGCCGGCGATGGCCAGGGTGCCGCCGGTCACCACACAGTCGTAATTATAGTCCATGGGACCGTTTCCGTTGCTGGTGGGGCCGTTGACAAAGACGCTGCCGCCAGCAAAATAAAGGGAACCGTTGGAGTCCAGGCCGTCCCCGTCCGCATCCACCGTCAGGGTGCCGCCGTTGATGGTGATGACGTATTTTTCACTTTGGTCGACGCTGTTGACACCGCCGGCCGCATTGACGCCGTCGTCGCTGGCTTTGAGGCTGATGGCACCGCCGTTGATCGTGACGGTGACCCCTTCCAGGCCCTCCGTGCAGGTGGTGATCTGGATGTCGCCTGCATTGACGATCAGGTCGTTCTCGGCATGGAGGGCATCATCTCCTGCAGAGATTTTGAAGGTGCCGCCGTCAATGACCACCCAGCCCTTGGTCTCATCTTCATCATTGTTGGAATCCACAGCATCGCCGGTGACGGTGATGTCAAAAGTGCCGTTTTGGATGGCAATGGAATCCCGTCCCCTCAGGCCGTCGTTGGCGGCGGTCAGGGTAATATTTCCGCCGGTGATGACCAAATCGTCCTTAGTGCCGATGCCGTTGTTGAAATTGCCTTTAACCGTCAGGCTGCCGGCACCGTTAAGGGTCAGGTCGCTCTTGCTGAAGATGGAGGCGTCCGGTTCATCTTCCCCTTCGGCATAGGTATAGGCGGCGCCGTCCTCCACGGTGTTGACGGTGTTCTCGGCCAGGGTGATGATGGTTTTATCGGCGGAAGCGGAATAAATGGCGGCGCTGTCGGAACAGCGGATCTGCACGCCGTTGAGGACCAGCCGGACCGTGTCTTTTTCGCCGGCATCCACCAGGATCTGGCCATCGTCTAAGGTGCCGGAAAGGACATAGGTTCCGGCGGCGGTAATGCGGACCACCCCATCCTTAAAGGCGGCGCCGCTGCCGGTGACGGAGGCGCTGTCGCCTTGCAGAACAATGGCAGTGGCTGTGGCGCTGTCCCAGGTGGCATCCATATCTTCGCTGCTGTATTCTGCATTGCTGGTCACGGCGGAGGCTGCAGAGGCCGAGGTTGTGCCGGCGGCGGCAGTGCCCGCAGCCGTCGTGCCGGTGGAAGCGGTTCCGGTGCCGCAGCCGACGGCCAGGCCGGCCATTAAAAAGGCGGCCATCAGCAGGGCGGCCCCTTTCATCAACTTTGTTTTCATATCGATTCTCTCCTTACAATACGTCTTCTTTTTTACCGGCAGGAACTCTGCCGCAGCTGATGCTCAGGTTGCCGTTGCGGCAGCGCAGCGCATCCAAAAAGGGTTTCTCCATGCCGTCGGCCTTCATGGTGATGTGGTATTTCAATTCAAACAGACTTCCCATATTGGTGGTTTTAGCCTGGACCAGCTCGGCCCGATGGGTGTATTTCTTGAATAAGTCGTCGAAGATGCCGGTGTAATCCAGGTTTTCAGGGATGGTGATCTTCAGCTCCTTATCCGCGGCAGATTTTTTCGGTTCACCGAAGCTCAAAGTGTTAAGAAGCAGAGACGCCGAACCGATAACTAAAAGGAAGAGAAAGGCGATGCCCACATAGCCGGTGCCGGTGGCCAGACCCAAAGCCATGGTTAAGAAGATGCTGCCGATTTCCCGGGCGCTTCCCGGCACCGACCGGAAGCGGACCAGGCTAAAGGCACCCATGACGGCGACGCCGGTCCCGAGATTGCCATTGACCATCATGATCACGATCTGGATCATAGCCGGCAGCAGGGCCAGCGTCACAACAAAGCTTTTGGTGTAGGTGTTGCGATACATATAGATCAAGGCAGCTCCCAGACCCAGGGCCAGGGAGTCCAGGGTGCAGAGCAGCAGGCTTTCCAGGGACAGTGTGCTGACAGCCGCCGAGTCCAGTAAATTGTTAAGCACAGTGGATGACCCCTTTCGTTTTGATGTTGCGGCTCAGAAAGTTCTTGTAGCATACACCGTATTTTGAATAGGTAATCGGATAGATCCCCATTTCCGACAAGGCCTTGGCCAGCCACAGCGGCATGGCGCCGCACAGCTTGAGCTCAATCAGCGCCTGGCCGGACGCCAGAAGCGGTGTGCCCCAGGAGCCTTTGGCAAGATCCAGGGCATGGTCCCGGAAACGGATGTTCCGGTCAAAGGTGACCCGCAGTTCAGGATCCTCCATGCCGTACAGCGCCAGACGGTCGTAGGCGATGTACACCTTGGGGCTTGGCCGGTAACGTTTCAGGAACCAGTCGATTTCATCGAGGATCTGGCCGCCGCCCGGGGGCTTTTCCCCGGTCTGAAGATAGCGCTGGGCTTGTGCCAGGGTCATTTCCACCCGCCGCTTGTAAACGATCCCCTTGTATTTTTTCTTCAGTTCCAGAAAAACGGCCGAATCCGGCTTGGGTGCGCCGTAGCAGCGCAGCCGCAGCTTTTCCTTGTACAATGGCTTATCAATGGAGGCCCGGATGATCGCAAAATCGTCGGTATCATAATAGATATTGCCGATGGTATGTACCCCGTAGCGGTCTGCTTTCATATGTTCCGTCAATTGCCCCATCAAAGCCTGAACCTGGATTTCACTGAGCAGATATTTTTTCTCGCAGCGTTCGAAGACGTCCTTGTTCTTTGTCATGGTCCATCCCTCCTTGAGCTCCTTGCTGAGGTTATCATACCCTCCGAAACTGAAATTACTCTGAAAAAATCCTTCAGCTTCGTTTCAGATAATTTTCAGCAATCCATGCTATAGTTAAGCTATAAATTGGAAAGGAGCATGAAGATGCGTGTTCTGATCGTTGAGGATGAGGTCCGCTTGGCCGAAGCCTTGGGGCAAATCATCACCGAACAAAAATATGCCGCCGATGTGGTTCATGACGGGGCTTCCGGACTGGATTACGCCTTAAGCGGTCTGTATGATGTGATCGTTCTGGATGTGATGCTGCCCAAGCTCAGCGGCTTCGAGGTGGTGCGGGGTATTCGGGCCGCCAAGATCACCACCCCGGTGATCCTGCTGACCGCCAAGGACGAGGTTTCCGACAAAGTGACCGGCCTGGATTGCGGCGCCGACGACTATATGACCAAACCCTTTGCCCCGGAGGAACTGCTGGCCCGGATCCGGGCGCTGTCCCGGCGGCAAGGGGATGTGGTGCTCTCCGAAATGACCTTCGCCGATCTGACGCTGAATCTTTCGGCCTATACCCTGAGCCGGGGCGCCAAATCGGTGCATCTGGGCAATAAGGAGTTCGAGGTCCTGAGGATCCTCATGGCCAATCCAAAGCAGATCGTCTCCAAGGAAGACCTGATCATCAAGGTCTGGGGCATGGAATCCGATGCGGAGGACAACAACGTGGAGGCCTATATTTCGTTTTTGCGGAAGAAGTTCTATTTTTTGGGCTCCAAGGTCAACATCAATACGATCCGCAAGGTCGGCTACCGGCTGGAGGCGGAAGAAGGATGTTAAAAAAGCTTCGACGGAAATTCATTCTTATTAATATGTCCCTGCTCAGTCTGGTTCTGGTGATCGTCATCGCAGCCGTCGGCTATTCAAATTACCAGCAGCTGAAAAATGAAAGCGATGCCGTATTGCAGCGGGCCCTCAGCAACGACGGCAGCCGGCCGCCCATCCACCGGGTGGAAATCGGCATGCCCGGGGAGAAGCTGCCGAAATCCGAGCCTATGCTGCCGGCCTTCAGCGTGCTGCTGGACCAGGAGGGCAAGGTTCTTTCCGAGACCCGGGAAAATGTGGATGTGTCCGGCAAGGCCATGGTCCAGATGGCCGACATGGTTCTGGAGACCGGTTTGCAGGAGGGCGTGCTTCATGATATGAACCTTCGGTTCCTGGTGAAAGAAACGCCGGAAGGCACCCGGATCGCCTTTGTGGATATGAGCCGGGAAATGGATATGCTGGCGAGCCAGCTGACCGCACTGCTTCTGATTGGTTTGGGCGGTTTGGCCGCCTTTTTCCTGATCAGCCTGTTCCTCTCAGCCTGGGCCCTGCGTCCTGTGGAAAAAGCCTGGGAACAGCAGCAGCAGTTTGTGGCCAACGCTTCCCATGAGCTGCGGACCCCCCTCACCGTGATCCTCGCCAATCTTGGCATCCTGCTTTCCCATCCACAGGATGCCATCGCCAAGCAGGCCAAATGGATCGAGAACACCCAGACGGAAGCCAACCGCATGAAAAAGCTGGTGGAAGACCTCCTTTTTCTGGCACGGTCGGATGCGGCCCAAGCGCCGCTGACCCGGACGGAATTCAATTTGAGCGATGCCGTTCTGGGCTGCCTGCTCCCTTTTGAACCGTTGGCTTATGAAAAAGGCGTGACGATCCAAAGCGATATCCAGCCGGGGGTGAGCCTGGTGGGGGATGAAGGCCAGATCAAGCAGCTGACCGTTATTCTGCTGGATAACGCCTGCAAATATGCCGGCGATCAGGGTGACGTCACCGTGTCTCTCAAAAAAATCAAGGATGGCGTCCGTCTGTCGGTCGGCAACACCGGACGGCCCATTCCGCAGGAAAACCTCACGCAGATTTTTGATCGTTTTTATCGGGCCGACAGCGCCAGGAGCCGGGAAGAAGGCGGTTACGGACTGGGCTTATCCATCGCAAAAACCATTGTGGACCATCATGGCGGGCGGATCTCGGCGGATAGCAGCGAGGCCGCAGGAACCCTGTTGACGGTCTGGCTGCCAGCCAAAGATTGATTGTATTGGAGGACGTGTTGTGAAAAACAGGCTCAGTGACATTCGCAAGCATTGCGGCATAAGACAGCAGGAGATGGCCTGTATGCTGGGCGTATCCAGGCAGACCCTCAGCTCCATCGAAAATGGCCACTGGGATCCATCCATCAAACTGGCTTATAAAATCGCCCGCTTTTTTGGCAAGCCCATCGAAGAGGTGTTCCTTTTTGATGAAAAATGGGAGGTTGAGGAGCCCGCTCGATAGGAGTGTTTAAAACGAACAGAGGCAGCCGGGGAGGCTGTCTCTGTTTTTATCTCTGGCGAGTTGTTTCAAAGGGCGACAGGATTCAATCGAAATGCTTCAGAAACGCCGCCGCGTTGTCATAGAAGATCCGGTCGGCCAAGGGCTTGCCGAAATGGCGGCCGATGCAGTCATAAAAGGGCTCCAGATCCTTCGTGGAACTCAGAAAAGCCGGTGTGGTGCAGCCGTCGAAGTCGGAGCCCAGGGCCAAAAAGCCTTCGCCGCCGACGTTCAGGAGGTGGTCGATGTGGCGCAGCATGCCATCATAGCAGGTCACCTCGCCGTCCTCCCTCAGGAAATGCACATAATAATTCAGGCCAACGATGCCGCCGGTCTGGACGATGGCCCGGAGCTGGTCGTCGGTGAGGTTACGGGCATGGGGGCAGACCGCCCGGCTGTTGGAGTGGGTGGCCAGGATGGGCTTGCGGGTAAACTTTGCCACCTCCCAGAAGGTTTTATCGTTGAGGTGGGAGACGTCCACGGCCACCTTAAGTTCCTCCATGCGGCGGATGATCTCCCGGCCGAAGGGCTTCAGTCCAACCTCGGATTGGCTGCCGCCGCCGATCTCGTTTTCGGCATTCCAGGTGAGGGTGATGATTTTCACGCCGTAACCGGCCATGCGTTCCAGATTGTCCATTTTGCCCCCCAAGGCGGCGCCGTTTTCGATGGTCAGGATGGCGGCGGAGCGGTCCTCCCGGAAAGCCGCTTCCACCTCGCCGGTGGTGCGGCATTGCCGGATGCGGTCCGGCAGCTGCTCCATATTGCGGAGGAAATGTCGGTAATAGCTCTCCGCCTGATCCGCAGCCGCCTGTCCGCGGACATCATCATTGATAAAAATGGCAAAGCACTGGCAATATCGGGCGCCGGAGGGCAGCCGGTCCAAATCCACATGGCCGTCGTTTCCGGCGAAGGACTGGCCTTTCAGCAAAGTGTCGCAATGGAGGTCAAGAATTTTCACGGTGACCACTCCTTGTAAAGTCTTCGATACGTTATGCGTTGCGTTGGCGGCTGTATTCGGCCGCGGCGGCAATAAAGGCTTTGTATAATTCGGCAAAAACAGGCGCGGACTGCAGCATGTCTTCGGGATGCCATTGGACTCCGATGCGGAAGGTTCGATCTGTGGATTCGATGCCCTCGATCACCCCGTCCGGCGCCCAGGCGGTTGCCCGATAGCCGGGAGCGGTTGTTTTGATGGCTTCATGGTGGAAGGAGTTGACGGCCAGGGTTTCGGATCTCACCAGAGCATAGAGCAGGCTGTCCGGATCCACCCGGATGCTGTGGCTGGGCAGGGCGCGGCTGACCCCTTTGCGCGAATGGGCCATCGCACCTGGCAGCTGGGCACCCAGGTCCTGGTACAGGCTGCCGCCTGCGGCCACGTTCATGATCTGCACGCCGCGGCAGATCCCCAGCATGGGCATATCCAGGCGGGCTGCTTTTTGGTAAAGCAGGATCTCAAAGACGTCCCGGGAGGGGCAAAGCGCGCCCAATGCAGGGATGGGCGTTTCGTTGAACAGCGCCGGCTGGATATCGCAGCCGCCGGTGAAATACAGTCCGCTGACCAGCCGGAGATAGCGGTCGGCGATGGCCGGGTCCTCCGAATAGGGCAGGATCAGGGGCGTGCCGCCGTTTTGGGAGATGGCGTCGAGGTTGACGGCTCGCACCTGGTAGCTGTCGGTGGTTTCATCGCAGATCCTGCTGGGGATCACGCCGATCAAAGGGCTCATGGATCCTGCCTCCTTGACAGTTGTCGTCCGGGCCCGTAGAGCACGAGGCCGGCGTTCCGGCAGGTTATGGTTCCCTTTTCGGCCGCGATGACACCGTTCACCAGGACAAAATCAATTCCCTCCGGATATTGGTGGGGGGTGAGATAGTCTGCGGTATCCCGGAGGGTCTCCGGATCAAAGATGACCAGGTCGGCCCGATAGCCTTCCCGGATCAGGCCCCGGTCCTCCAGCCTTAATCTGGAGGCCGGCAGAGCGGTGATCCTGCGGATGGCTTCCGGCATGGAAAGGATTTGTTGATCCAGCACATAACGGCGAAGAAACCGGGGGAAGGTGCCGTAGCTGCGGGGATGGGGCGCTCCTTCATTGAACACATAGATGTCGCCGTCCGAGGCGATGCTGACATAGGGATATTCCATGATGGCCCGAATGTCGCTTTCATGGATGTAATGGTAAATAATATGCAGGAAGGGATCGCCGCAGTTCATTTCCATGACCAGATCCAGCATCGCGTCCATATCGCAGGCTTTGCCGCGGCTGGCCAGGACCTGGGGGATGGTTTTGCCTTCCAGGGAAGGCTCCGGCCGGTACTTGGCCACCTCGATCAGGGAGAAATCCTCCCCGATGCGCAGCCGGAGCTGCCGGGCGGCATAGGCCCGGATGAGGCCGGCCTGAGCGGGATCGGCCAGCCGCTCCTTCAGCCGTCCGAAGCCGCCTTCGATGGCCCATTCCGGCAGAAGCTGGGTGAAGCCGGTGCAGGAGGCGCTGTAAGGGTACAGGTCGGCGGTCACGTCCAAGCCCTGGGTCCGGGCGTCGGCGATCATGGCGATCATGGCGGGGCCGGAGCCCCAGACGGCGGCGCCGCAAGCCTTCAGATGGGATATTTCCACCGGGATGCCGGCGGCTTTTCCGATGGCGATGGCCTCCGCAAGGGCATGGAGGACGCCGGTTTGTTCATCCCGCATGTGGGTCGCATAAAACCCGCCGAAGGCGGAGGCTGTCTTGGCCACCTCCGCGATCTCTTCCTCAGAGGCAAAGCGGTCCGGGAAATATTCCAATCCAGTGGACAAGCCGAAGGCGCCATCCTTCATGGCTTCTGCCAAGAAGATTTTCATGGCCGCCAGTTCCCGGTCGCTGGGCTGGCGGGAGGGATCCTCCATGGCGGCCTTGCGCAACTCGCCAAAGCCGGTCAGTGTGCCGAAATTGACGCCCAGGTTCCCCTCCAGCTGCGCCAAGTATGGGCCAAGACTGACGCCGGCGGCGCATTCGCCGCAGTTTCCTCCAAGAACGGTGGTGACGCCCTGGAGCAGCGCGTTGTCGGCGGAAGGGACCCGCAGGATACCTCGGTCGGCATGGGAGTGGATGTCGATGAAGCCCGGCGCCACGATGCGGCCGGTGGCATCGATGGATCCTTCGGCCGTCACATGGCTGAGATCGCCGATTTGGCGGATGCGTCCGTTGGAGATCCCAAGATCGACCCTGCGCCCTTCGCTGCCGGTACCGTCCAGAACCAGGCCGTTTCGGATGACCAGATCATAGGCTGTGGATTCCGCTGCTGCAATGACGTGATCTGACATAGGGTTGCACATCCTTTTCATGAAAATCAAGGCGACCAGGGCCATCAGGCCGAGGGTAACTCAACTCGATTATATATTTCAAAATAGGGATAATCAACATGAACCGGGACAATATAACGAAAAAAGCCATAGGAAGGCGTCAGACATCGAGACGCTGACGCGGTTGACGGATTTTGCCGGAAGTGGTATAGTGCAAATATCCCCGGTGGGGGGATATTGGGGAGGGAAAAATCATGTGGATCTTTTACGGTTTGATGTCCGCGGTGTTCGCCGCGATCTCGTCGATCCTGGATAAGACCGGGGTGGCTTCCATCGATTCCAATCTGGCCACGGCGGTGCGGACCAGCACCGTCATTGTCATGGCCTGGACCCTTGTCTTTACGACGGGCGTCCAGCATCAGGCGTCCAAGCTGGGGACCAAGGGCTGGATCATCCTGCTGATCTCCGGGGTGCTGACGGGGTTGTCCTGGCTCAGTTACTTCAAGGCCATGTCCTTGGCGGAGGTGTCCAAGGTGGTGCCCCTGAACCGGATCAGCGTGATCATGACCATGGTGCTGGCCAGCCTTTTTCTTAAGGAAGCCATCACGCCCAAGACGGCCATGGGCGGCGCGCTGGTTTTGATTGGAACGATCATGATGGTGCTGTAGATGCAATGCCCTGCAACCTATTGGATAAGCTCCAGGTACCGGCGCAATTGCCTTTCCACATAGGCTGCCGTCATTTCGACCATGGGGGCGGCGTTGCCATCCCTGAAATACCAATCAAAGCAATCATAGTAATGTTTTCGATCCGTAAATTTTATGTTGATTGGCGGATAGCCGTTTTGCATTAGAAACAGGTTCATGATCAGCCGCCCGGTGCGGCCGTTGCCATCGACGAAAGGATGGATGCCTTCGAATTTCAGATGAAACAGTGCGGCACGCTGGAGGGGGTGCATTTTTTTGTTGTCAAATTCCACAATGAGCTTCTCCATCAACTCCGGGACAAGGACGGGCTCAGGCGGCTCGTGGAAAGCGCCCAGAATGCGTACCGGAATCCGCCGGTAGATGCCGCGATCTTCCGGACGGTCCATCAGCACCAGCGAGTGGATTTGTTTGATCAGCGCTTCTGAGAAGGACGATTGCGCCTGAACCAACGACTGTACAAAGAGAAATGCATCACGATGTCCAAACCGCTTCAAGATGATCCTTAAGCGGCTTCTTGTCAATGGTGAGGCCCGCCAAGACAAGGGCAGTTTCTTGGAGCGTCAGGGTGTTGCCCTCGATGGCGTTGGAGTTGTAGGTATACTCCACCATAAATTCCTCCCGCAAACGCTGGCGTTCTCCGGCCGTCAGAGGACGGCTCCGGTCCCATTGCGCTTTGAGCCCATCCACTTGGGAGAAAAGAGCCGCGTATTGGCTAGGGATCGATCGATGCCTCGTTCTGCGCCCGTCGGCAGGTTTGATGGCGGTGGAAGGTATTCGGAAGGAACGCCCCTCTTTCACAACACCGGGTATCTTACCCTGTTCGCATAGCACCCGAACGCGCCGATCCGATAGGTGCCATTGTTCCGCAGCCTGCTGCACACTGATCCATTCCATGATCGGTCACCTCCTGAAATGATTGTCCTTGAGGAGAATATTATACAACAAAAACGGAACAATATAAAAGAAAAAATAAAAAATGACTTGACAATATTCCGAATGCTCCTTCTTATGACGAACCGTTTCCAACGGACGAGAGAGATCTGCCCAAAAACTGTGTTTGAAGGCGCCTGTAATGCAAAATCGTGGAAATATTCACATATTATGAGAGGAAAACCGGGAAAGAGGTCGAAACCCTCAAGGGGATCAATATATCAATCCTGATGTTATATCCCGCAGAAAGAAGGACGTTCATGAGCGAGCCGAAGGTTTCTTTCCAAAAGCACCAGCCTCTGCGCCTCTTGCGAAACCATACCTATCCCGCGTACCAGCTTTATGCTGTGGCCGGTTCAGACAAGAAAACGCCGCCGGAGCAGGTCATGGTTCTGGCGGTGCTGGAGACACTGGATTGGCTGCGAAAACGTTTCCGGGACTTTGAGATTCCGGAGCCTCTGCGATATCCTGAAGCTGTGAAGGACCAGGCTATGCGCTGGAGCGATTTGCAGTCCTTCCAGATCAATGAGGGCTATAAGGCCGAAGCCCTGTGGCTGCCGGATGAAAAAATCTGGGCGTTTCAGCTGACCGAGCCGGACCTGGGTCCGGATCCCGGTGCGCCCCAATCGACCCGGCCGCCGGTCCCTGGACGGATCATCGAGACCAACATCGGCTATCGGCTGATCAATGGTCTGGTGGAGTGCGGTTTCAGGACCATGGTGTCCGACGTGGAGGGGACCACGGCCCCTTTCGAAGTGTACCGCTTGTCGGTGATCAAGCATCTGGCCCGGCATCCTGCCATTGGGCTGCGGCAGGGCTGGCCGCTGCTCGACCGGGAGCATGTTCTGAACCAGGGAAGAGATCTGGATCAGCTGAGGGAATGGCTGAAAAGCCCGCAGCGCATGATGCCCGCCGTTCTCATCACCGAGGCTGAGACCGAAGGACCGCAGATGGCAGGGCTTCCTTCCCTTGAGGATCTGAGCCGTGCCGGCGGCTGGCGGGAAGCGGTCAAGGCGCCTGCGATCGAATGGCCGGAGGAAGCCCAGGGCAAAGAAAAAGCACCCGGGATCCCGGAAACGCTGAAGGACCTGGCTCGCTACCGAATGGGGTATGCCCAGTTCTTTTATCTGCCGGAGCATCAGATCCCAGCATTTCATAAAAAAATCGGACTGCAGCTTCGAGTGGGGGAGACGCTGCTGATCGAGCCCGCTCTTTTCGAAGCGTCCGTTTCGCGGTTTGATTTCAGCGGCAGCCCGGAAGATCAGTCCATAGCCGCCCGGCGCCTGGAAGACCGGGTGCAGAATTATCCCATGCACAAGCCGATGACCTTTGGCAATGTGGCGTTTCTGAGAGAAGCCAAGGAAATCCGCAACAACAGCATTCTGAAGCTGAGCCACTCGAAGGAAGACGTCCTTCGGGCCATGGAAGGCAACGTCAAGGCGGTGGAACAGAGGCACATGGACGATGGGCGGAAGCATTCAGAAGCGATTCATTTAAAGGATGAAAAAATTCTGCGGCTGAAGCAGGAAATCGGGGAACTGGAGGCGGATCAAGGAGCGCTGCGGCTGGCGATGGAGGTGCAGAAGAAGCGACATCTCGCGGAGCTGGCGGACAAGGATGAGGAAATCGGCAGATTGAATGCCCGATTGGCCAGGCCGGCCCGGCCGGATCAGGTGTGGGACTGGGCGGAGAGGCACTTTGCCGACCGGATGATTTTCCACGGTCGGGCCCAGGATGAGATGAAAAAGGTGGCCGCCGGCAGTCTGGATCTGCAGCTGCTTTGCGACGCTTTGGAATTCCTGGCCACGGATTACCGGGATGAGTTGCTGGGGCGGATCGATGACATCGAGATGCAGCGGCGCTGCGCCTGGAAATACAATCGCCCCTTCGAGGTGACGCCGGTAAAAGGGGTCTCCATGGAGGCTTATCCGAAGAACTATAAGATCAAGTACTTTGAGGGGCATAAGGGGAAGCCGATTGAAAGCCCGCTGAATCTGCATCTGAAGGTGGGGAACCAGGCGGATCATCTTCTGCGGATCTACTTTTTGTATGACAAGGAGAAGCAGCTGATCGTGGTGGGGTCGCTGCCGTGGCATATGAAGACGGTGGGGTATCGGTGAGAGGGAAGTCCCAGCTTTACATGAAAAAGCACTATGGGGAAATCTATCAGACAGATATTGAGGACGAGCTTGTATGACGAAGAATATGGCAGAAGCGATTATAGACAGCGTTAGAACCGGTATGATCGACCGAGACTGGGATTCCAATGAAGATTTGCGGCCGAAATTGCTTTTCAATGATACCCATACTGGAAATACGGTTTTATCCAGTCTTCAGAAAGAATTGAACCAATGCATATCTTTCTGGTTTTCGGTCGCATTCATCACGAAGAGCGGGATCGTCGTGCTCAAGGAAACATTCAAGGAATTGTTGGACCGGGGAATTAAAGGACGGATCCTTACGACGGATTATTTGGCTTTTAATGAACCGGATGCCCTGCGGGAATTGCTGAAATTTGAGAACCTGGAAGTAAAAGTCTTTGCTCAAGAGCAATTCCACACCAAGGGGTACATGTTCAAATACGAAGAAATGAGCACATTTGTCGTCGGAAGCTCGAATCTGACCCAATATGCCCTCAAGTCAAATAAAGAGTGGAATCTTAGAGTTGCATCTCTGGACCAAGGGGAAATGATCAATGTTATTAGTCAAGAATTTGAATCCATGTGGGGGAAAGCCATTCCATTATGCGAACAATGGATAACAGAATATGAGGAAGTGTATCGTGCGGCCAGGAGGGCCAAAGAACAGAACAGAATAATCCGGCTTAAATCACACACATTGAAGCCGAATAAAATGCAAATTGAGGCAACACGCGCCTTGGCGGATTTGCGAAATCGAGGCAAGGACAGGGCGTTGCTCATCAGTGCGACAGGGACAGGGAAGACGTATTTGAGTGCCTTCGATGCTCGAAACTTCAATCCGCAAAACATGCTTTTTGTTGTTCATAGAGAGCAAATCTTAAATCAAGCCATTGAAAGTTTTAAAGACGTGCTTGGTGAATCGACGGATGTTGGAAAACTATCGGGGACTTCGAAAGACTTTGAGGCTCGGTTCCTATTTTCGACCGTACAGACCATGTCAAAACAGGAAAATATGCAGGCTTTCCATCCGGAGCGGTTCGACTATATTTGTATCGACGAAACCCATCGCTCAGGGGCTGAGAGTTATCAAAGGATTATCAACTACTTCAAGCCGAAATTCTTGCTGGGCATGACCGCGACCCCTGAAAGAACCGATGGCTTTGATATTTTTAGTCTCTTTGAACATAACATCGCCTATGAGATCAGGCTTCAGCAAGCCCTCGAAGAAGACATGCTCTGCCCATTTCACTATTTTGGGATTCGAGATTTCGAAACGGAAGACGGAGAACGGATCGACGATACAACAGAATTTAAACACCTTGTTACAAAAGAACGCGTGGATTATATTGCAGAAAAAACAACCTTCTATGGCTTCTGCGGAGAACGGGTCAAAGGTCTGATGTTCTGCAGCAGAAAAGAAGAAGCCATTGAGTTGTCCAGAATGCTAAATGATCGTGGTTATCGTACGGTGGCCTTGTCAGGAGATCATTCACAGTTTGAAAGGGAAAAGGCCTTTGAACGTTTGGAACAGGATGCGATTGAAGGCGGCTTGGACTACATCCTGACTGTGGATATCTTTAACGAAGGCGTTGATATTCCGGCAGTTAATCAAATCGTCATGCTTCGTCCGACACAGTCGTCCATCATATTTATTCAGCAGCTTGGACGCGGGCTTCGAAAAGCGATCAATAAAGAATATGTTGTTGTCATTGACTTTATTGGAAATTACAAGAATAACTTTTTGATTCCCATTGCACTCTCAGGAGACCGGACATTGAATAAAGACACCATCAGAAGATATGTTGCTGAGGGAAACCGCGTGATTCCCGGATGTTCGACGATCCATTTTGACACGATAGCCAAAGAAAGGATCTATAATTCGATCAATAATAGCAATATGGCGACGTTAAAAATGCTTAGAGAAGCGTATGCCAATCTGAAATTCAGAATTGGCCGAATTCCGTCATTGATGGATTTTTATACAAATGGTGCCGTGGACCCGGACATCATTCTGGACGGAGGACAGTCCTATACAAAAAGCTATTATCGATTCTTAAAGAAAGTAGACTCAGAATATCGAGGGGTGCTGTCGAATTCGGAAGCCAAAATGTTGGAATTTGCGTCGGCCATGTTCGCGTCAGGCAAAAGGCCCCATGAATTGTTGATCATAAAAGCTCTGATATCTCAAGAGAGCGTCCTTTTATCGGAGATTGACGAGATGCTGTTGGAGCAGTATGGCATTCAGAACGACGAAAAGTCGATGGCTGCCGCAGTAAACCTATTAAAGGGTGGATTTATCAGCGGGTCAGACAAAGCAAACTATGGAGATTCCTATTTTATCGTAATCCAGGATGTGCAAGGCAAACGAGTTTTGAGAAGAAGCCCGTTTTATCAAGCTGCTGTAAATAATGAAGAATTTGGATCAATGCTAGGTGACTTGATGGATTGCGCGCTGAAAGCCTATGAAGAAAAATATTCTGAAAGATATATGAACAAAAACCTTTCGCTATATAAAAAGTATTCAAGAAAGGATGTATGTCGATTATTAAACTGGGAGAAAGATGAGTCAGCAGTAATTTATGGATATAAAACAAAAAATGGGACATGTCCCATCTTTGTAACCTATCATAAAAGCCAGGACATTAGTGGTAGCACAAAATATGAGGACCAATTTATTGACCGAAACACATTCAGTTGGATGACCAGAAGCCGTCTAACTCTGGAAAGTAAAGAAGTGAAGGAAATCCTTATGTATGATAAGCAAGGGATTGAAATCCATCTTTTCGTTAAAAAGGAAGACGCTGAGGGGAAAGACTTCTATTATCTTGGTCGAGTTGAACCCATTCGGTCCGCGGTGAAGCAGCTAAGGATGGAGGATGATCGCGGGAGGAGCTTGCCGGTTGTAAATATTCCGATGCGTTGCTTTAATCAGGTGAGAGAAGATATCTATGAATATTTGATTAAGTAACCGATGTAGATCATTGGTGCATTGAATAAGATGCGAAAAGCTTAGCGCTTGGCTAAGCCTTTTGCATTTCTTTTAATTTTTCAACAACCGCAATATCCGCGGGAAGCCAGTCAACGCTATCGATTTCATCCATATCGAGCCATTTCGAAGCGTTGTGCTCAATGAGTTTCAATTCTCCGGTATGGACTGAGCAAAGGAAGCAATCCATGCTCAAATGAAAATTTGGATAGTCATACTCAACCGTTGTAACAAATTGATTGACTGCAATATCGATGTCCAATTCTTCTTTGATTTCACGAAGAAGCGCGTTTTCCGCAGACTCGCCCGGCTCGACTTTTCCTCCGGGAAATTCCCATCCTCCGGCAAATTCACCATAACCGCGCTGTGTCGCAAAAACTTTGTCATCCTGCTTAATGATGGCGGCCACGACCTTGATTGTTTTCATGAAGGCTCTCCCCATTGAAAAGATATTTTTATTATAATCCTATTATAAACGTTTTTGGGATAAGATCCATGATGATCTTCTGCCTGCTGGCAGGAAGGAGCATCCCGATGAAAACTCCCCGCGCCCCTCAATCCGAACTGCGCCAAATCCCCGGCGTCGGCGAAAAAATCGAGCAGGACCTCATCGCCCTGGGCTACACCACCCTTGCCTCCCTTCGTGGCCAGGATCCCGAAGAAATGTATCTGCGGGATGGTCTGCGCCGGGGCCATCCAGCGGATCGCTGTCTGCTTTACGTCTTCCGCTGCGCCGTATATTTTGCTGAGACGCCGGATCCTGAGCCGGAAAAGCTCAACTGGTGGTATTGGAAGGATCCTGTGAAATAGGCTCGGTATCCTTATGACGCCTGAATCAAGATGAATCAAAATGTAAAGAAGACCCGTATTGCTTCATTGCCAAAAATCATAGCCCATGCTATAATTTTCTCGACCTTATGACAATTTCATATCCGGCAGCCATATGAGTCCGCAGATAGGGTGCGGAAGTATCTACGTTACAACCGTAAATTGTATACGCTATGGTGTTCAGGTCCAGCTGTAAAGACGCCTTATCTTTTACAGCTTAATTTGTTTTACAGACAGAGAACACCAGCCCTCTGTCTATTTTTTATGCATTTCAAACTTTGTGAGAGGAATGAAATTATGAAGTATTATGATTTGAAAGTCGCCGGTGTGGAAAGAAAGCTGCCGATCATCCGGATCTCAGACCAGCTGGAGATCGCCAGCTTTGTGATTTTGGGGGATTCGGAGCTGGTGATCAACGCAGCCCAAACCCTCAAAGATAAGATTCCGGAAGTGGATTACCTGATGACCGCGGAAGCCAAGGGCATTCCCCTGGTCCAGGAGCTGGCCCACAGCCTCGGCATGAAGCGCTATTTTGTCGCCCGGAAAAGCATCAAGCCTTACATGATCGACCCCTTTGTGACGGAGGTCTATTCCATCACCTCCCAGAAAAAGCAGATCCTTTGCCTGGACAAGGAAGAAAGCGACCTGATCAAAGGAAAGCGCATCCTGATCGTGGATGATGTGATCAGCACCGGTGAATCCCTCAAAGCCATGGAAACCCTGGTCAAGAAAGCCGGCGGCATTGTGGCCGGCAAGGCGGCGATCCTGGCGGAAGGCGAATCGGCCCGGCGGAGCGACATCATCTTTCTGGCAGAGCTTCCGGTCTTTCCGGTCAGTACCTCCAGATAAAAATAGACGACAGTAAGGAGATCATGAGCTTGAGCTTTGCGGTCAAAAACATCACCTACCAATATACACCCGAAGGCAAACCCATCCTGAGCGACTTGAGCTTTGAGATCCGTGAGGCTGAAGTGACTGCCATCGTCGGTCCCAGCGGCAGCGGCAAGAGCACCCTGGTCAATATATTGAGCGGCGTGATTCCCGAGCTCCTTTCCCAAGGCGTTTATTCCGGCAGCTTTGACGTAGAGAAGGGGGTCAGCATCTCTGTCGTGACCCAGGCTCCGGAAAATCAGCTCTTTGGCTATGGGGTGGAGGATGCCATCGCCTTCGGCATCGAAAACATCGGTCTGGATGAGGAGGAGCTTTCGGAGCGGATGGAATACGTTCTGGATCTGCTCAACATCCAGCATCTGAGGAAACGTTCCGTTGCCACTCTGTCCGGCGGCCAGCGTCAGGCGGTCTGTATCGCTTCGGTCCTGGCCATGCGCCCGGATATCCTGATCATGGATGAGCCGGTCAGTTCTTTGGACCCTAACGGCAAGAAGATGATCCAGTCTGTTTTGAACATGCTGCGGGCGTCCGGCCAGACCACGGTCATCGTGGACAACAATCTGGACTGGTTTTCCGATATTGTGGACCATGTGATCGGTCTGGTCGACGGCAAAGTGGTTTTCGATGGTGAAAAGGAAACCTTTTTCCGTGACTTCGGGATCCAGAAAAATCTGGGCGTCACCATTCCTCAGGCAGCAGAGATTTATCGGGAACTGTCCCGAAAAATCCCGGATCTGGAGATGTTCTATACGCCGCAGGATGCCAAAACGGAGATCGCCAAGCGGATCAAGTCCCTCGAACCGCCGGCCCTTCAAAGGGAGCCGGAATCGGCGGATGAGGGATTTCTGAGCGTCACGGGGCTTACCAAGACCTTTGCCGACGGCTTCCGTGCCCTCATCGAGGTGGATGCAGCCTTTCAGCCGGGGAAAGTAGTGGCCATCCTGGGGCAGAACGGCTCCGGCAAAACCACCTTTGTGAAACACTTGAATGGACTGCTGCGGCCCACCCAAGGGACTGTGGCCTATCAGGGGCTGGAGACGACGAAAAAATCAGTGGCCCAGATCTCCCGGGACATTATTCTGGTCTTCCAACATCCTGAACACATGATTTTCGAAGAAACCGTTTATGCAGAGCTCACCTTCTGCGCCCGAGCCCAGGGCGTATCCTTTTCCGAAGAGGAGGCGCTGAAGACGCTGGAGCAATACCAGCTGCTGGAGGACAAGGAAGAGCTGCCGGCCAATCTTTCCATGGGCAAAAAACACATTTTGACGATCCTGTCGGTTTTGTTCTCCAGCGCCGAGGTGGTCATTTTGGATGAACCGACCCTGGGCATGGATCTCCATTTGAAGGACAAGCTTGTGGACATCATCCAAGCATTGAAAAACCGGGGGAAAACCATCATCGTCATCAGCCATGAGATCCCGCTGGTCTTTGACATTGCGGACCAGCTGCTCATTCTCGATGAAGGGCGGAAGCTGGTCCAGGGCGCCAAAGGCAATGTGGCGGCCCGCCAGGATATTTTTGAGCAGATCAACATCGACCTGCCGCCGGTGGTGGCGTTGTCCAAATATTTCAACCTTCCCCGCGTCTGTTTTGATGTGGAATCCTTTGTAGAAGAAGTCGCGGCGAATCTGGCCTGAGCGCCGCGAAAGACACGGCAGGTTTAGTATGTTTTTTATCGGAGGATGAACCATGAGGGATTTCCTGCAATATGTCGAAATGGATTCTTTCTTGCACCGGCTGGATCCAAGGACAAAATTTGCCTTCTTCATCATGATGTCGGTGCTGACCTCATTCATCAAAAGCGGGGTGGCGCTGCTGTTCCTGCTGGCGGTGTTCATGGTGATGTGGCAGGTGAGCCATATCGGGAAGTATATGATCACCTTGCTGTCCAAAATCAAGGCGCTGCTGCTCTTCATCATTTTATTGTGGCTGGCCCTGGGCTTGTTTACGGTCAATATCGGACCGGCCATTTACAGGACGTCCTTTCAATTGTTCGGGACGCCGCGGCAGTTCAGCCTGGACTGGTTTGACCTCTACAAAGGGCTGGTCTTTGCCTTGCGCATTTTCCTGATGATCTCCGCCTTCTATACCGTGATCCTGTCCACCAATTTCAGCCAGATCATCCTGGGCCTCCGCAGCTGGAAGGTGCCTTACCCCATCTCCTTCGGTATCGGCCTTGTGTTTCAGATCATTCCCATGATCATCAGCGAGTTCGCCACCATCATGGAAGCCCAAAGCTCCCGCGGACTGGAGATCGAAAAGTGCAGCGCCCTGACAAAAATGAAGAACTATATCATCATATCGCTGCCCCTGATGTTCCGCGTGCTGAGCAAGGGCCAGGCGATTTCCCTGGCCATGCACCATTACAAGCTGGATTTCAAAGTGAAGAGGACCTCCTACAAAAGCATCCGCTCCTCCTGGATGGACGGCGTCTTTTCGGCGGTGTTCATCGCGGCCACCGTCACCACGGTGGTCCTGCATTATCGTTTCAATATTCCCTTGTCGTAACGGCAAGCTGAAATTCAACAATGGAGGGATTTTATGATTGCAAAATGGGAGAATCTGACCAGAGATGAAATCGCAGCCCTGGATAAAGACAAAGCCATTGTGTTGCTGCCCACCGGCGCCACGGAGCAGCACGGCGCCCACCTGCCCGTGGGTACGGATTCCATTATCTTATCAACACTGATCGACAAATTTGTTGCCGAAGCGACCTTTGAGGAGGGAACCCTTCTCTTCGCACCGCCGCTGCTGGTTGGGAAAAGCAATGAACATATGGGCTTTGCCGGCACCCTGACCTTCGGAACCCAGACCTACTATGCCATGCTGCATGATCTGGTGAAGGCCATTGCCGCCAGCGGCTTCAAGAAGCTGGTCCTGCTGAACAGCCATGGCGGCAACACCGATATGCTCAACATGATCAGCCGGGATCTGCGCATCGATTTCGGCATGAACGTCTTTGTCTTTGACTGGTGGTTTACCTCCTTCTGGAACAAGGGCCTGGAAGGGCTGAAGGAATCCGGAACCTATGGCGTGTTCCACGCCTGCGAGCTGGAAACCTCCCTGATGCTCCATGCCCGTCCGGAAACCGTCCATATGGAGCTGGCGGTGGATGAGGATCCGGTGGCCTGCCTGAAAGACAACGATTACGTCACGGTGTTCGGACCTTACAACGCGGGCTGGAAGACCAGCGATGTGACCCAAAGCGGCGTCATCGGCGCGCCGTCCTACGCCACGGCGGAAAAGGGGGCCAAGCTTTTTGATTATGCCGTCAAAGAGCTGAAAAATATCATCTCTGCTTTCGCAAGAACAAACTATTAAAGGGGGAAAATCAATGTCCACACCCGCATCCAAGAATAAGCTTTCGTATGTCAACATCATCTTTTTTGTGATCTTCGGCGTGCTTACCGGCGTGCTCTGGGCTTACGGCAGCCCCATCCCGCTGATTCCCGGCGCGGTCCACTTCAGAACCTTCGCATTCATTATTCCTGCCATCGGATTCCTTTTCGGACCAGTATCCGGTTTCTTTGCCGGCTACATTGGAACCGTGGTCTGGGCCCTGCTGGGCGGCTACTTCATCGCACCCCATACGCTGCTGGCGGACGGCATCACCGTTGGCCTGAGCGCGGCGCTGCCGGCCTATGTGATGCTTCGCAACACCACCTTGGACCAGGTCATCGCCAACAAGAAGCAGTTCATTGCCAAATGCCTTTTCTGGTCTGTCTTGTTTGGCTGTCTGATGATCCTGGCCACCAGCCTTTCCCTTTCCTACTTCACCGGCCTTGACTACTGGTACTGTGTAATCTGGATTGGTATCGCGGACGTTGTTCCCATCGCCTTTACGCCTTTTGTTGTTCTGCTCCTGGCCCCCAGATTGAAAAAGATTCAAACGATGATCCCCAGGATCTAAGAGGATTGGACGGCATACATCCTCGCGGTATTATGCTTATTCATTTCAAGGCAGAATGTTGGCCCCGGAACTAAAGATTCACTGCCAGCTCTAAAGGAAAAACCTCCCGCTGCAGCAGCATACTGCAACGGGAGGTTTGTTTTGTCATGGATTAAATTTCGGCCTGAGGCCCTTTTTACAGGGGCGTGTTTTGCGTATATTAGTTCCACTGGGCGGTATTTGCATTCCATGTTTTCAAAAGCTCATCGTCGCCCAAAATTGAATTCCAAACCGGCCGCAGAAAAATGTCGATCCCTGAAATCACTTGCTCCAGTGTGATAACCGGCAGTTTGGTTCTGAGCAGATATAGCCGCCAGCGGGCTTGAATTTCCGGATTATGCGCAAGGGCAGTGATCTTGTCCAGGCTGTCCCGGACATAGGGCGTTGCGCGATTTGTCAGAGTTGCGGAGACAGCCTGCTGCAAAACTCGGCCTTCAAAACAGTATGTATTTGAAAGATAATAGATATCGAAAAAATCTTTCATTCGACTAGTCAATTCCAGCCGCTGCAACATGGCATCAAACTTTTCGGCAATGGTGCTTTCCAGTGAGTAGGTCATCACAGACGGAACGGTGAACCCCTCAAGCTGAACAGGAATGCTCCGCTTCTGCGATTGAGGAACAATCACATCGCCAACACCGAAATCCAAGTTAAAGGCCGTCCGGGTGTTTTTAATATTGCCGACCAGTTGAAAGCTGACGCCATTGTATTTGCGCTGCGGCGAGATGGTCTCAAAACCGTTTGATGTGAAAGCAATGAAATTATTTCCCGTATCAACAGAGAGGATATTCTCCACGATCTTTTGAACGCTTTCTGCGTTGTTTGGCAGTTGCCGCAGCAGAAAGTCGACATCCACGGTTGCGCGGCTTTCAAAATTCGTAAGGGTATAGATAAACAAGCCGCCCTTTAAGACCAGGTTGTCCGCATATTGTGACATGGAAACCCGACGCAGGAACTCTTCCTGACAAAAAAGCTGCAAATAGAGCTGCAAAGATATTCCTGTCTCTTTGGATTTGTTTTTGAGCCTAGCAATAACGGATGCGGCGATATCCTGCATTTGCATTCTCCTTACAGCCAAATGCCTATTCGTTCTTTGACTTTCTTAAGAATTCTGCGCTTCTTTGCATAAAAAAGAAGATTGCTGATGTTCCTTTTAGGGTCGGAGATGTAGCTTTGAATGGCTTTGTTATAGGTCTCTCGATCCATTTTTTTCTCATAAAAAACGCATTCACACACAAGTCGGTCACGGTCGAATATTTTGAGAGTGCAGTCTTCGATTTCTGCAGTCGTCACGCCGAAGTTCAGCAATTCTGGCTCGAGATAATAGGGCTGCACATGTGGATAGACCTGTTTGAAACGCGACTTGGAAGTATCCTTGTCTATGGCGATATCCCACACAAGCGGGGTGCGATCGGAATACCGATAGTAAAACAATGCCGTATACATACATAGAACTCCGTCAGGGAAAAGCTGTGCAATCTGCGCTGCTTCGGAAAGTTCATCCTGTACAGAAAACAGACAGTAAAATCCCGGCTTGATGCGTTCAATGATATTCGTTTTAATTAGTTTTTGAATGCAATAAGCATTGATGCCCAGAGCGTTCAAATCTGCCGTTCGAAATACGCCGCCAGACTTGTCTGCCAACAGTTTCAGCTGATTATGCCGATCCAAAATATTCACCAACTTTCCGCTCGAGCCAACAAAGTGCGTCAATAATTCTAATATATGAGCATCTTACCGCACGAAACACTGCGGGTCAACCAAAAAAATTCCGCTCGCAGATATTGTGAGCGGATTTTTTTTGAATATGTTGGCGCGAAGCTGGTCAATCGATGGTTAAGGCATGCTATTTCCGGAAGAGGCCCGGGCGCAGGAAACCGGACTGACGGTCAGCTCAGCTCGGCGCAATTCATCGGCTGGCCTCTCAGCATGACCAAGCCGTGGTCCAGAGCGCCGATCACCGCCCTCAGGTTTTCTTCCGCGGCCTTCGGGCTGCCGGGTAAATTGACGATCAGAGAACGGGACCGGATGCCGGCCGCTGCCCTGGACAGCATGGCTCGGGGCGTGATCTGGAGACTGGCGCTGCGCATCGCTTCCGGAATGCCGGGAACCAGCTTGTGGCAGATGCCGATGGTGGCTTCCGGGGTCACATCCCGGGGCGCAAAGCCGGTACCCCCGGTGGTGACGATCAAAGGAATGTCAAGAACATCCGATGCCTGGATGAGGGCTTCCTCGATGGCCTCGATTTCGTCCGGGACGATGCGGCGGTGGATGACCTGATAGCCGTTTGCCTCCAGAAGGGCCTGGACGCGGGGCCCGCCTTCGTCGGGACGTTCTCCCCGGTGGCTGCGGTCGCTAACGGTGATGACGGCTGCTGTGAACATGATGGGCACCTCATTTCAATATCAGGATGTGGTCCGGTGCGACGTCGACCTCCAGGGCGCTGCCGCAGGGCAGGGCGGTCCAAGAAGGCTTGGGGATTTCCATGCGGAGGGTGGTCGCCTGGGCTTCGGCTCCCTGAACCGCCAGGGTCAGGATCACGGAAAACACGTCTTCGGTGACCCGAAGGAGGGTGCAGGGGATGCAATTGACTTTATCCTTCCCGGCGGGATGCAGATCGTGGGCCCGGATGCCTAGGGTGAAAGGGTGCTCAGGCAGCCGCCTGCCGCATTGAAGCTCCAAATTCCATTGAGGAAGATAGGCTATCGTCGTTCCGGCACTCCGCTGGGCAGGCATGAAATTCTTGCAGCCCGACAGCCTGGCCGCACTGACCGTGCCGGGATCGCGGAACATGGTTTTCACAGGGACCACAGGATCGGTGCGCCCGGCATCCATGACGCAGACCTTGGCGCAATTCCGGTACACCTCGCCCCGGTCGTGGGAGATCCATAGGATGGTCCCCCGGAAATCAGCCAGAATATCAAAAAGCTCGGTTTCCAGCTGCCAAGTGAGATAGCTGTCCAAGGCCGAAAAGGGCTCATCCAGAAGGATGGTCGCCGGCTGGGAGGCAAAGATCCTGGCCAGGGCCACCCGCTGCTGCTGTCCGCCGGACAGTTGGTCCGGCCGCTGGTCCTCAAGGCCTCCGAGGTGAAAACGCCGGATCATATCTTTCACCAAATCGTTTCGAATCGACTTGTCCTTTTCCCGGATCCCGGCAGCGATGTTCTGGGCCACCGTCATGCCGGGAAACAGGGCGTATTGCTGGAAGAGATAGCCCACACGACGTTCCTGGGGCGTGAGATCGATGCCTTTGCGGCTGTCAAAGAGCACCCGGCCATCCAGAACGATCCGGCCTTCATCCGGACGGTCGATGCCGGCGATGCATTTGAGGGTCACGCTTTTTCCGCAGCCGGAGGCCCCCAGCAAAGCCAAGACCTCGTTTCCGCATTCGAATTCGGAATCCAGCAGGAAGCTGCCGTATCGCTTTTTAATTTTGACGGAAAGACTCATAGCGGCCGCACCTCCAGACGGTGGGTGCGGTTTTTTTGCTCAAGCAGATTGACCGCCATCAGCACCACAAAGGAAATGGCCATGTTGACCAGGACCCAGCGGAAAGCCAGAGCGTCGTTGTTGGTGCGCCAGAGCTGGTAGACGGTGGTGGAGATGGTGGCGGTTTTCCCAGGCGTGTAGCCGGCGATCATGCTGGTGGCGCCGTATTCTCCCAGCGCCCGGGCAAAGGACAGGACGGTCCCGGCCAGGATCCCCTGCCAGCAGTAAGGCATACGGATGCGCCAGAAAATCCGTGTGTTGGACATGCCCAGGGTTTGGGCGGCATATTGCAGGGTCATGTCGAAGGATTCGAAAGCCCCCCGGGCGGTGCGGTACATCAAGGGGAAAGCGACCACGGTGGTGGAGAAGACCGCCGACCACCAGGTCATGACCATTTTGAAGCCGAAAACCTGAAAAACCCAGGCGCCGAAAACGCGCTTGGGCCCCAGCAGGCATAAGAGAAGATAGCCTACTACCGTGGGCGGCAGCACCAGAGGCAGCGTTAGAACCACGTCCAGCAGTCCTTTGATGCTCCGGGGTGTTTTCGCAATATAGTAGGCGGCGGAAATTCCCAGAAAAAAGGTAAGGAAGGTGGAGATGGCTGAAATCCTCAGAGAATTCAGAAGCGGGAACCAATCCATAGGAGCTCCTTATAAAACGCGGGCGGATCGTCCGGTCCGCCCGCTGATTTGTTCTTAGGATTATTTTACCACGGTGAAGCCGACTTTTTCAAATACGGCGGAACAGGCATCGGATTGCAGATAATCCAGTAAAGCCTGGGCGGCCTCGGCATGTTTGGAGGAGCGGGTCACGGCGGCCGGGTAGACCACCGGCGTCTTCAGCGAGCCTTCCGGAGCTTCCGCAACCGCGGTAAGGCCGGCGGAATAGGCATCGGTGGCGTAGACTACGCCGCAATCCACGGCTTTTTCGGAGACCTGGGTGGTCACTTCTTTCACATTGCTGCCAAAGGTGATCTTGCTCTGGAGCGCATCCCAAACGCCCATGTTGGTGAAGATTTCCTGGGCGTACTGGCCTACCGGAACGTCGGCGTTGCCCAGAGCGATCATGGACACCTTGTCCGTGTTGACATCCTCAAAGGCGTTGATGCCGCCGGGATTGCCTTCGGGAACCACCAGAACGACTTTGTTTTCCAGAATGTTGGTGCGGGTCTCGGGAATGATCAGGTCCAGTTTGTCCGAATTTTTGTCGCTGGTAATGTCCAGGGCGTTCATCTGCTTTTGTGCCGCGGAAATGAAGAGGTCGCAGTCTGCGCCTTCTTCGATCTGGGTTTTCAGCGTACCGGAGGAATCAAAGTTGATGATGAGTGTCACCTCGGGGGCTGCGGTCTTGTAAAGCGCCTGGATCTGGGTGATGGTTTCCGTCATGGAGGCTGCGGCAAACACCGTCAGTTCCACCGGTTCCGCTTTCGTTGTGGGCTGGGCTGCTGGTGCGGCGGCGGTGCTGCCGCAGCCTGCGGCCAAAATAGCGAACATGGCAAGGGTCATGACCAGGGAAAGGATCTTTTTCATAGTGGGGCCTCCAGATATTTTTTTTTATTTTCCGAAGGGGCAGAGGGGATAGCGGCAAGGCTTGCATCCCAGGCAAAGCCCGCCGTTCCCGTAGGCCACGAGGTCGGCTTTGCGGACGGGGACGCCGGCGGCGACCCGGGGCAGCACCAGGTCAAAAATAGTGGCCCCTGCGTACATGACGCAGCCGGGGAGCCCCATGACGGGGGTGCCGTTGTCATAGTAACCCATTAGAAACATAGCGCCGGGCAGCACGGGGGCCCCGTAGGTGATGATATTGGCGCCGCTTTGCTTGATGGCCCCGGGCGTATTGTCGTCGGGATCCACGCTCATGCCGCCGGTGCAAAGGATGAGGTCCACATCCTCTTTGCGGATCTCCTCCAGGGCGGCAATGATATGGTCCACGCTGTCGTCCACCACTTTATGGGCGGCCATGTGCATGCCGTAGGTCTTGAGTTTGTCCATGATGACCGGGGTAAAGGTATCCTGGATCCTTCCATGGAACACTTCATTCCCGGTGGTGATGACGCCGACTTTGCGGAGCCGATAGGGCAGCAGCTCCAGGATCGGCTTGCCGCCGGCGATCCGGTCGGCCTCATCCAGCAACCCTTCGTGGATCACCAGGGGAATGACCCGCATGCCGGCCAGCTTGTCGCCTTGCTTGACGGCGGTGTCTCCATGGCGGGTGGCGATGATGATGTCGTCCAGGGAGTTGATGGCCCGCAGTTTTTCGTCGTCGACGCGGAAGAGCCCGTCGCAGGCGGCGCTCAGCTCGATTTTCCCTTCCTTGACCTCGCTGCGGTTCATGTGCTGATTGCCTGTGATGGCATAAAGCCGTTCCGCGCCGTCGTTTTCATGAAGCATGCCGGCTTCCTTTTCCCAGACGTAAAGATGGTCCTTGCCCATGGACAAAAGCATGGGAATATCTTCTTCCGAGACCACGTGGCCCTTTCGGAACTGGGCGTCCTTGTACTGGCCTTTGACGATCCGGGTCAGGTCATGGCAAAGGATGTGTCCTGCGGCTTCGGTTGTTTTGACCAATTTCATAGGCTGACTTCCTCCTTATGATATTCGCCGCTTTTGCCGCCGGATTTATGCAAAAGCTGGATGTCGGTGATGCGCATGTCCCGCTGGACCGCCTTGCACATATCGTAGATGGTCAGAGCCGCCGCGGAAACACCGCACAGGGCTTCCATCTCCACGCCGGTTTCCCCTTTGCAGCGGGCTGTGCATTGGATTTCGATGCGGCAGGGTTCATCGTATAAAGTGAAGCGGATGTCCACGCCCGTAAGGGCGATGGGATGGCACATGGGGATAAGATCGCCGGTGCGTTTGGCAGCCATGATGCCGGCCACCTGGGCCACCGCCAGGACATCCCCTTTCTTGATGTGCCCTTCCCGGATCATCGCCAGGGTGGAAGCGTCCATATAGATGGCCCCGCCTGCCACCGCGGTCCGCAAGGTGGATGCCTTTTCGGAGACATCCACCATCCGGGCTCGTCCCTGTTCATTGAAGTGGGTCAATTCGTCCATCGATTCGCTCCTCCGATTGATTATTGTGTTGCACGGCGCGCAGTGACGGTCAGGAAACATTTTCGCTGAAGCATAGTCTGTTCAGCCCCAGGATGCCGGCCGCTCCGGCCAGGGTGGTGCCATAAAACCAGACCGGCTTGCCAAGCTCGAGATAGCGGACCAGGGATCCGTTGCATAGGGTGCTGCCGGTGCAAAGCACAACGTCTGCCCAGTCTATGGTGTCGTCCAAATCCTCAAAACCGTGGCCAACGGGGATGCCATAGCGCACCTGCCCGACATTCTTAGCATCCAGATCCAGAACCTTCAGCGGAAAGGACTCAGCCAGGCGGGCAAACAGGGCCGGCTGGTAGCCAATCAGCGCAATTTTTGGCGCTCCGTAGGTTTCTTTCAAAAAGGAAGCGACGGCCACCGCACATTGCTCAGGTCCTTCATTTTTACAATGGACTGAGCTGCGGGCTAGGCCGAGGTGGTTCATCACCGCATTCATCGAAGCGATAAAAAGCCCTCTGGCATGGGGATCGCGGGCAAGGTCCAGAGCCAGCACATCGGCCAGGGTTCCTTGGAAAGCCGCAGGCGCATCGGTGAAGGCTTGGCCTACACTGCAGCCGCAAACCGCCTGGAGCATGACCTCCCGTCCTGTCAGAATAGGATAATCCTGTTTAGCGGTATTGCCGATGGCTTCCTGGGGTGTCAAGGCCTTGGCGGTAATTTGGACCGGCTCCTGCAGAAGACCGTGATCTTCCACAATGGCCTTGAAGCGATCATGCAATAATTGAAACAGCGCTTTCTCTGTCATTGTCATCACTCCCTTGAATTCCTAAAAAGGCATTGATTTGAGGTGAATAAGAATCCTTCAGCAGGTCATCAGGATGGCTGACCAGCTGCAATTCGCCGTTGAGGATGACGCCGATCCGGTCGGCAAGGCGCATTGCCTCGGAAAAATCATGGGTCACGAAAAGGATCGTGCATCCGAATACTTGATGGACCCGGTCCAATTCCCTGTACATTTGCTCTTTGGTGGCAGGATCCAGGGCGGAGAAGGGTTCATCCAGAAGTAAAAGTCCCGGCTCCAGGATCATCGTCCGGGCCAGGGCGACCCTTTGCTTCTCGCCGCCGGACAGGGTGGCCGGATATCGGTCCAAAAGATGGGAAATGGAAAACAGTTCAGCCATGCGGAGCACCCGGGCATCGATTTCGTCTTTGGGGATCCGCCGCATCCGGAGGCCGTAGCCGATGTTGCGGTGAACGGTAAGGTGCGGAAAGAGACCTTGATCCTGATAGACAAAACCGATCCGACGTTTTTCCGCAGGCGTTTCGGCTACCGGAAGGCCATCGATCAGAACGCGGCCGCCGCAGCCTTGATAAAATCCGGCAATGGCTTCAAGCAGCAGGGTTTTCCCTGCGCCGGTTGGCCCGATGATGGCATAGGTTTCCCGGCAACCAATTTCCAAAGAAATATTTTTAAGCCGGAAATTACCGCGGGTCAATGAAAAATTCTGGACTGAAACCGCAGGCATTACCATATCTGATCAGTCTCCTTTATGCGGGTATGCCTGCCGGAGCGGTCCAGCAGAGCCATCAGCCCCAGCGACAGCGCCGAGATGAACAGCAGGATGCTTGCGGCGGCCAGGGCCATCTCGTTGTTGCCGGCTGAAACATTCAGATAGATGCTGCCCGGCAGGGTTTCGGTTTTCATTCGGGTCACCCCGGCCACCATCAGCGCGGCGCCGAATTCTCCCAGGGCCCGGGACCAGACCAGGACGATGGCGCTGAGGATCGCATTCCGGGACAGGGGCAGGGTGATGGTCAGGAATCGTTTCCACCAGGACGCCCCCAAAGTGCCGGCAATCACCTCCAAACGGGGATCGACTTCAGAAAAAGCCGTCCGAATGAGGCGGATGGCCAGGGGCAGATTGACCGCAAGCTGTGCGACGATCACCCCGTTGGCACTGAAAATCACCGGAAAACCGGCATTGCGAAGCGCTTTTCCCCAAGGCGAGGAAAACATGACCAGAAGCGCGAAGCCCAGGATCAGATGGGGCAGAGAAAGGGGGAGCTCCAGCAGGATCTCCACCAAACGGCGGCAGGGAATCCGCAGCCGCGTGAGCGCATAAGCCGCCGGAATGGCTAAAAGAATGCAGATCGCGGTTGAGATGCTGGAGGTCATGAGGCTCAGCCCGATGGAGAACCGGATCTCACGGGATGCCAGGGCTTGGGGGAGATGGGTGATGCCGCCGCCAAGGATGGCGGCGATCATCAGAGCCATAAAACCTGCTGAAAGGAGGGTCAGGAGAATGGCAACTGCCGCGAAGGCATTCCTGCGCACGGCAGGTTAGCCCATGCTCTCGTACCCGTAGCTGGCCCAGATGGCCTTGGCAGCGTCGCTTGCCAGAAAGGCCAGGAATTCGGACCGGGCCGCCTCATCCTTGGAAAAGGCAAGGCTGGCAGCGGGTACGGTTTTGACAAAGGGATCCAGGTCGGTCGTGCCGACGATCTCGATGGCGTCATTAGCTGCATTCTCTTTCCAGACGATCACCGCATCACAGGAGCTGGTGATGAGGGCATTGGCCACGGCGGGGGCCGTGGCGCTGCGGGCAATGATCTCCACCTCCTCGGTGATTTTCTGGCCGGCAAGGGCTTTATCGGCAATTTTACCGATGGGTGTGGCGTCACCGTCGCCTAAAACCACGGTGACTCCCTCTGCGGTCAAATCCTTCAGGCAGGTGATCTGCTTGGGATTGCCTGCCGCCACGGCGAGAACGGGAATGTGCTTCACGAGATCCGTCTGGCCGGTAATAAAGTCGCTGACCGGCTTCAGTTCATCGGCAGAGCCTGCGACGAACAGGTCGCCTTCCTGGGCGGTTTTGATTTGGGTTTGGGCTTGTCCGGCGTTGGCATAGGTAACCTCCATCGTGCAGCCGGTTTCTTTTTCAAAGGCCGATGCGATTTCCGAGAACGGTTCGGTCATGCCGGCGCCGCAGTAGATCAGCAGACTATGGCCGGACAGGTTTGCATAGGTACCGCCAACCGCTGCCGTGGTTTCTGCGGCAGCGCTCGTGGCTGCTTCTGCCGCTGCAGCCGCGGCAGGCGGCGTCGCGGCGGAGCTTGGATTGGCGCCGCAGGCGGCCAGGGAAAGCAGGGTCAGAAGAGCGAGGGGCAGACCAAGGGTCCTTTTCATGTGAAAGCCTCCAGTATTATTTTTTGGATTTGATCTATGATCCATCATCGAGGTCATCCTCCGATTTGATGCATATCCCGTGCCGAGTCGCTGCCATGCTCATCCATATGGTGTCGGAAGGGCTTCTGCAGGATGCCTTGACGCAGAGCAGCCAAAAGGTCTTCGCCGCGAAGTCCCTTGATCGGGATTTCAGCGGCAGAGTGCAGGCAGGGCTTCAGCTTGCCGTCCGCTGTGACCCGCACCCGGTTGCAGCTTTGGCAAAAGGGCCGGCTCATGGCCCGGATCAGGCCCACGGAGCCGGCATATCCGGGAATGCGGTAGGTTTCGGCAACCCCATCCTGATCAGTTGCAACCAAATCGGGGCAAGCATCCAAAACTGCCTGGGCGTCTAGAAAATGGCGGGTGTCCCATTGGGCGCATTCACCGATGGGCATCAGCTCAATAAACCGGACATCCATCGCCCGATCCCGGGTCAAGGCCACGAAATCCCGGATCTCATCCTCATTGATGCCGCCGATCAGGACCGTGTTCAGCTTGAGGCGGGTAAAGCCTGCCGCTTCGGCAGCCTCGAGGCCTTCCATCACATCCTGCAGGGTGCCGATCCGGGTAATGCGCTTGAATTTCTCAGGATCCAGGGTGTCCAGGCTGATGTTCAGACGATCGACGCCCGCTTTCTTCAAAGCGCCGGCATATTGAGGCAGCAGCGCACCGTTGGTGGTCAGGCAAAGCTCATGAATGCCCGCCAGGGCGGAAATCCCTTCACAGATGGGCAGGATGCCTTTGCGGACCAAGGGCTCGCCCCCGGTGATCCGGATTTTGTGTATGCCGCAGCGGACAGCCTGGGCCGCGATGTCGACGATTTCTTCAACGGTCAAGATATCATTATGAGAGAGTTTCCGGACACCCTGTTCACCCATGCAATAGACGCAGCGGTAATTGCACAGGTCGGTGACGGAAATCCTCAGATAATCAATGGTTCTTCCAAATGGATCGATCATAAAGCACCTCAACGTTTGATGGATTTATCTTAGCATTATTCTCGAGCGAGTACAACGCTTGATATTCTGCATTGCAGGATTATCGTTCAGTCATGCAGAATATTACCGTTCAAGCCGTGGAAATTGCCCATGGAAATATTAAAGATTGGATGATTCATATGTCTGAAAGCACGAATAAAGTGATGGCCGTGTCCAAAGCCATCCGCCTGATCAACGTTCTTGCCGATGCAAGACAGCCTCTGAGCCTGCAGGAACTGTCCAGCAAGTCCGGTTTTCCTAAAAGCACCAGTCATGCCTTGCTGTCTTCCATGCGGGACGAACACTGGATCGAGCAGACCGCGGATGGAAAATACCGGCTGGGGGTGCGTCTATTCGAGCTCGGCAGTCTGGTCAGCCAATCCTGGGATATCGTCCGTTCCGCCCGTCCCCATATCCAGCACATTGCTTCGGAAACCGGAGAGCCGGTCCAGCTGGCTGCCATCGACCATCATGAAGTGCTGATCATCGATGCCTTGGATACGGCGGGGGGCTTACGGGTTGTGACCAACATCGGAGCGCGGCTCCCGATTTATTGCACGGCCCTTGGCAAGGCGATGCTGGCTTATATGCCGCCGGCGCAGGCTGCAGGCATTCTGCGGCCTGCGGAAATGCTTGCCTATACGCCCCACACCTTGACCGATCCGGAAAAACTTATGACGGAACTGGCCGCGACCCGGGAGCGGGGCTTTGCGCTGGAGAACGGTGAATACCGCATCGGGCTGCGTGCCGTGGCGGCACCGATTTTTGATGTCTCCGGCACGGCACGATATGCCATCGGGGTGACCGGCATGTTCCGCCGCATGACCGGGGAAGATTTTATTCTGGCGCAGGAGCTGATCGATACGGCAGCCCGGGCCATTTCCGCGGAAATGGGCTATCGGAAATAAGGCGGATCCACCTTCGGCAGAATAAGAAAAGCGCCTCGAAATGCTCTAAACTGCATTCCGGAGGCGCTTCTTTTATTCCGCGCTGGTCAGCCGGGTGATGGCTTCCCGGGCTTTGGTTTCATCGCATAGGTTGGTGAGGAACAGCAGATAATCCCCCGCCAGGATTTGCGTATCGCCATGGGGGATGATCTCATGTTTGCCCCGCTGGATGGCGATCAGAAGGCAGCAAGCCGGAAGGTCGATGTCCTTGACCTGTTTGTTTTCCGCCGGGGCTCCGTGATGGACCACCATTTCCAAGGTCACTTTCTTCACGGTTTCGGCTTCAGCTGCGGCGCCGCCGCTTTGAGCGATCATATTTTCAAGCAGGGATTCATAAATCGGCTCGCTTCGCAGGAGATCCGCCGTGACATAAGCTGCAATCGCCACAACGGTTAGCGACAGAAGCTGGGTAAAGGAGCCGGTCATCTCCACCAGGAGGATGATGCCGGTAATGGGCGCCCGCACAATGGCGGTAAAGTAGCCGGCCATGGCCAGGATGATAAAGTTATAAAACAAACCTGGATCGATGCCGAGAAATTGGGTGGCCAGGGTGCCGAAAATCGCGCCGATGGTTGCGCCCAGGATCAGCAAGGGGAAGAAGATGCCGCCGGGGGCGCCGGAACCGAAGCTGATCATGGAGAAAAGAAATTTGACGACCAGGATCAGGAGCAGCAACCGCAGTCCCGTGTCCGGCCGAAGCGCTTCAATAATTGCGTGACCGCCGCCGAGGACGGCCGGAAAAACCAGCCCTAAGACACCTGCCAGCAGGAAAGGGACCATGAGCCGATGCTTCTCGCTGAGCCAGCGGGCTTTTTTAAACAGGCGCTGGGTGGCCAGCAAGACGGAATTATAGAGAGCCCCGCCGGCTCCCAGAACGATGCCCATCAGAAAAAGGAGCCAATAGGCGCTCAAAGGGATATTCCCGGTAATATTAAAATGAAAGACAGGCGAAACACCGAAAATCATTTTCGATACGAAATCCGCCGTGATGGCTGCCGCCATGACGGATAGCAGGATGATTGGCGAGAAATATTTAAAAATCTCCTCCAAGGCAAACATGGCACCGGCCAAGGGTGCGTTGAAGGCGGCGGCCAAACCTGCGCTGGCGCCGCTGGCCATCAGGATCTTTTTCTCGGTCCTGGATCGGCCGTACCGGTCTCCGATGCCCTGGGCGACGGAGGCGCCCAGCTGGATAGAGGGGCCCTCCCGGCCCATGGAAAGACCGGCGGCGATGGCAAGGGCGCCGCCGATGAATTTTGTAATCAGGGTGCCCAGCCAGCGGTCCTTGAAATAACCCATGATGATCCCCTTGACCTGGGGAATACCGCTGCCGCGGATCATGGGATACCTTGATGCCAGCCAGCCCGTAGCATAGCCTGCGGCTCCCAGCAGGATAAAAGCCGGCAGGATCCAGGCTGGATGCGCCCTGAGCAGGTCATACATCCCAAAAGAAAACGTCTCGGCCGCCATCAGCGCCCGGCGGTACAGCGCTGTGACAAGCCCCGCGCAGAGACCAACCAGAATGCTTTTATATAGGATCGGCAGCCGCATCGAATCTCTGTCTACCACGGCCTTGTAGTTGTTTGAAAGCCGATTGCCCAAACCCATCGCCTCCGAATCATAAAATGAGTTGCCATATGCCGCTTATAGTGGTTTTTCAAAGCAAAAAAATAGCCTTTGAGTTGGAATCGATCCCTCAAAGGGAGACATTCTTTAAAAATATATCACGTGCCTCTGGCAAACACAACGGCATTGAGCGGTTTATTGCACAGCTAATTTTCTACAATGGAGTCAGAACAGAGGAAAGGGGTGCCAGCGATGCGCTGTAAAATGGTTTATACGGCCGGTCATGTGGAGGTTTTTGATTTCCTGGGGAATTTCTTGTTTTCCGCGGATACCGAGTCGGAGGCTCTCCGTGAAATGGAGGAATGGGCCGCCTGATTCATGGCGGCGGCCTTGGCATCCCTTCAAAAAAGTTGCGGCGATATCTTGCGGCTATGTTATAATAGGATGGATTCTTTGGGAAGCGGGGTTTATACATGATGCAAGTTGCAGCCGCCATCATCTGCCGGGGAGGCCGGGTCCTGATTTGCCAGAGGGCCGCAGGCAGACTGGCCCATTATTGGGAGTTTCCCGGCGGCAAGCTGGAGCGGGGGGAGACCTTGGAGGAGTGCATCATCCGGGAGTGCAAAGAGGAGCTGGCCATCGACATCAGAATCAAGCAGATCTTTGACCAAAGGGCTTATCGTGACCCGGTCAAAGAGATTGCTTTTACCTTTTTCCAGGCAGAGCTCCATAAGGGCGAGGTCAAAACCCTCCGGGACATCCATGAGGATATTGCCTGGGTTGCCCCGGAAGAATTGGATCAATATAAACTTTGTCCGGCGGATCGTCTCACCGCCGAAAAGCTGAAGCAGCATTTACAGTAATCGGGCGCAAGCCCCGGGAGACCGCTTATGGCTTCATGGAATTTATGGCATGGCTGCCACAAGATCAGTGCCGGCTGTGCCCACTGCTACGTTTACCGCATTGACGCGCGGCATGGCAGGGACAGCTCGATCGTGACCAAAACCAAAGATTTTGATTTGCCGCTGCGAAAAAACCGGATGAAGGAATATAAAATCCCATCCGGCGAACTTGTTTATACTTGTTTTACCTCGGACTTTTTGCTGGAGGATGCGGATCCCTGGCGTGAGGAGGCCTGGCGGATCATGAAGATCCGTTCGGACCTGAGGTTCCTTTTTATCACCAAACGAATCCACCGTTTTGTACAATGCATACCTCCGGATTGGGGCGACGGCTATGACAACGTCATGGTCTGCTGCACGGCAGAGAACCAGGATCGGGCAGATTTTCGGCTGCCGATTTTCAGAGACCTGCCCATCCGGCACAAAAGCATCATCTGTGAGCCGCTGCTGGGACCCATCGACCTATCTCCTTATCTTGGATCCTGGGTGGAAGATGTGGTGGTGGGCGGCGAATCCGGCATCGATGCGCGCCTGTGCGACTACGCCTGGGTCCTGGATATACGCCGTCAATGCATCGGACATGGCGTTCCTTTCCATTTCAGACAGACAGGAGCCTATTTCCGGAAGGATGGCAAGACCTACCGCATTCTGAAGAAAGACCAGCAGACCCAAGCCCGCAAGGCAAAAATTGACCTTCGGCCCCGCGGGATTGACAAATCGGTCGAAGCCCCGTATAGTCAGGGTAAGCCTGCATCCGGCGGTTCGACTCCCCAAAGCCCGGTGCAGGGCACTTTTTTTATTGACGAAATATAAAGAAAGGGGCTGTCGATTTGGCGAGAAAGCTATATATCACCGGTCTGGATAAGGATCGTCTGCTCAAGCTCATCCACGGTGACATCGACCTCAAGGAAAAGAACAAACCTTACATTAATGATTTGGAGCTGGAATTGGAAAAGGCAGCCGTGGTGGACCCGGGAAGAATCCCCGCCGATGTGATCACCATGAACACACAAGTGCGGCTTCGCTTTGACGATGCTTCGGAGGATACGGTATACACCCTGGTTTATCCCTCGGATTCGTCCATCAAAGAGGGCCGGATCTCTGTCCTGTCTCCCATCGGCACAGCGTTGCTGGGCTATCAGGCTGGGGATGTGATCCAGTGGAGGGTTCCTGACGGAACCGTCCGGATCGAGATCAAGGAGATTCTCTACCAGCCGGAAGCAGCGGGAGATTTGGAACTTTGATCAAAGGTGATCTGCTCCAGTGCAAGGACTATGAAAGGTGAATCATCGCCATGCAAGAATTCTTTGCCAGCCACTTAGTCAAAAGCGAAGACCTCAACCATCATGGGACCTTGTTTGCAGGCCGCATGGCGGAATGGTTTGTGGAGGCTGCCTTTATCGCGGCTGCTGCATGCAGCCGGCAGTCACGGCATCTGGTGTGCTTCAATATCCACGGCCTGGTTTTTCGGTCGCCGATCTCAAGCGGAGAGATCGTTTCTTTCCGGACGCGGGTCGTGCTGCTGGGGAACACCCGCATCGTCGTCTATGGCAAGGCCTTGTCCGAAATGGCGGGGACGGAACTTACCGACGGTTTCATCACCTTTGTGTCGGTGGACGACGAGGGTCGCAAAAAGCCCCATGGACTGGTTCTGGATGAGTCGGCGGATCCGGAGGAACTGCGCCTTCGCGAGAAAGCCATGCAGCTGGCAAAGCATTGAGTGTGGAAAAATGGATTGACACAGGCATGAAGTCTGCTATAATAAACGTCAATAAACAATTTCTGTAAGAAGGAGGTTCTCATGGAAGGCATGCGCAGGAAACTGGCCGCTTTGGTAGAATTATATTTTTACTTTAGCTACCGTAGCTATTTTAGCTTCGGCTATTTTTGCTACCCTTTTTCACGTCTTTCAATGAGCAAATCTCTTTGATCGAATGCACAGACGTCGGCGCAGACCCTGTGTGATTGTGTTAAAAGTGACGAGGACTCATTGAGAGTCCTCGTTTTTTTTATATATGTATGGGAAAATATCGGATTTGGCATCCGCCATGGGTGCTTCAGGGAAAAAGACAGGAGGAAGCAAAATGATTATTGTATTAAAACCCGGTGTCGGAAGGGAAGCTGTCCGGGAGGTCACAGAATTTGTCCAATCCCAGGGTGTCCAAGTCTGGGAATCCATTGGTGAAAACGTTGTGATCTTGGGCTTGGTGGGCGATACCAGCCGTATCGACGCTGCCCGGATCGAGGCCAATGACAACGTTGAAAAGATCCTGCGGGTGGTGGAGCCTTTTAAGAAGGCCAATCGGCTGTTCCATCCGGAAAACACAGTGGTCAAGGTGGGCGACCAAACCATCGGAGGAAAGAAACTGGCCATCATCGCCGGACCTTGCTCCGTGGAAAGCGAAGCCCAGATCATTGAAGTTGCCAAGGCCGTGAAACGTGCCGGCGCCAACTTCCTTCGCGGTGGTGCCTTCAAACCCCGCACCTCCCCGTACGCCTTCCAGGGTCTTCAATACGAAGGGCTGGAGCTGCTGAAGCTGGCTAAAAAGGAAACCGGCCTGCCCATCGTTTCCGAATTGATGTCCCCTTCGGATATTGAACGGTTCGTGGAGGATGTGGATGTGATCCAGGTGGGGGCCCGAAATATGCAAAACTTCGACCTGCTGAAGCAGCTGGGGCAGATCCGTAAACCGATCTTATTGAAGCGGGGATTATCCGCCACCATCGAAGAATGGATCATGGCGGCCGAGTATATCCTGGCCGGCGGCAACGAAAACGTGATCCTGTGCGAACGGGGAATCCGAACCTTTGAGACATACACACGCAACACCCTGGACCTGAGCGCCATTCCGGCGGTCAAAAGGCTGAGTCATTTGCCGGTCCTGGTGGATCCCAGTCATTCCGCCGGCAAATGGTGGATGGTAGAGCCTTTATCCAAAGCGGCGGTGGCTGTGGGCGCCGACGGCTTGATCATCGAGGTCCATAATGATCCGGCCTGTGCGCTTTGCGACGGACAACAGTCTCTTAAGCCTAAGGTTTTTGACGAGCTGATGCCCCAGCTGAGAGTGATCGCCGAAGCCGTTGGCCGGGAAATATAGGGTGTGGCCCTAAGATATATTATGAAGGAAAGTGAATCAGGCAGGTGATATAATGATGGAAAGAGAAGAAACAGCCAGATCCCGGGAACCCAGGCGATTGCTTGTGGAACTGGGAGAAAACAGCTACCCGATATGGATCGGGGAGGGCTTGATGGACCGGTTGGCGGAGAAGCTGCCGCCTTTGCAGCCGGGCGCCCGAATCTTTATTTTGACCGATCATCATGTGGATGCGTTTTATGGAGACTGGGCTGAGAGGATCCTTCGGGAGGCCGGCTATCCCACACGGCGGCTGTCCCTGGAGCCGGGGGAGGCCACCAAAGCCTTTGGCAGTCTGCCGCCGATTTATGAAGCGCTTCTGGACTTTCAATGCACACGGAAGGACCTCATGATCACTCTGGGCGGCGGGGTCATCGGAGACCTGGGAGGGTTTGCCGCGGCGACTTTTTTAAGAGGGATGCCCTTCGTGCAGATCCCCACATCCCTTCTGGCCCAGGTGGATAGCTCCGTGGGCGGCAAGGTGGCGGTGGATTTGCCCCAGGGCAAGAATCTGGTGGGCTGCTTCTATCAGCCCAAGGCAGTCCTCATCGACCCGCTGCTGCTGCAGACCCTTCCTGAACGTTATTTCCGGGACGGCATGGCGGAGGTCATCAAATACGGCTGCATCCGGGATGCTGCGTTTCTTGAACGGCTGGCTGGCTTAGCGGACCGCAATGCGCTTATGGCGGTGATGACCGATATCATCGAGACCTGCTGCCGCCACAAAAAGAGCTATGTGGAAGCCGACGAACGGGATCTGGGGCTGCGGATGCACCTGAATTTCGGACATACTTTGGGACACGCCATTGAAGCCAGCGAACACTATGAAGGCCACAGCCACGGAGAGGCGGTGGCCATGGGCATGGCTGCCATTACCCGCATCAGTGAAGCCATGAGCCTGACCCAGCCGGGAACGGCGGAGAAGCTGGAGAAGCTCCTGCGACAGCATGGATTGCCCTGTCGCATGCCGGTCGAAAAGAAGAAAGAGATCCTGGCGGCGATTGCCACCGACAAGAAAAACTTGGGCAGGACATTAAAAGTGGTTTTATTGAAGACTTTGGGCGAGAGCTATTTGTGGGACGCCAGCCCGTCATTTTTTGATGTTGCAGCCGGTTGGCAGGCAGAATAGGCCGATCAATAGAAAGGGAGGGGCAGATGATGAGAAGGATCGAGATATTTCCCGGGAAATTACAAGGCATCGTTCGCGTGCCGGCATCCAAAAGCCTTGCCCATCGAGCAATCATTTGCGCCGCACTCGCCGGCGGCACCAGTGAGCTGAACGGACTTCTAACTGAATCCGACGACATTCACGCGACATTGCAGGCGGTGGAGGCATTGGGCGCAACGGTCCATCGGGAGGAAGGCTTGCTACGGATCCAGGGGGTCCGGCAGGGGGCGGATGCCATGGAATGGGGAGAAAAATCCGGCCTTCGGGCGTCCGAGGACGCTTCGGAGCGACCGCAGTCATGCTGCATCGACTGCAATGAGTCCGGCTCGACGCTGCGCTTCATGCTGCCGGTGGCATTGACTTTAACAGGGGCCAGCCGATTCGTCGGCAAGGGCAATCTTGGAAAGCGGCCGATGGAGCCTTACTTTGAGACGTTTAAACAGCAGGAGGTCGAATTCATCCAGCGGGGAATCGATCCAAACCGGCCGGAGTATACCTTGGACCTGACTGTGTCCGGGCGGCTGCAGTCCGGCGTGTTCCGACTGCCCGGCAACGTAAGCTCCCAATTTATCAGCGGGCTGCTCTTTGCCCTGCCGATGCTGAAGGAGGATTCCTGGATCGAATTGACCACGCCTTTGGAATCCCGGGGGTATTTGGAGATGACCCTTGCGGTCCTGGCGGATTTCGGCATCCGGATCCAGCCCATCGGAGATTCGCAATTCTTAATTCCGGGGCGGCAGCGTTACCAGAGCCGCACCTATACGATCGAAGGCGATTTTTCCCAGGCTGCCTTTTTCCTATCGGCAGGGGCGCTCGGCTCTGACGTAACGGTGGCGGGTCTGAACCTGGATTCTCTCCAGGGAGATCGGGAGGTCATGTCGATCCTGCAGCAAATGGGGGCACAAATCAGTCGAACGCCGGAGGGGATCAAAGCGCGGCAGGGAACGTCAGGCCTTCATGGGGAAGTTATTGACGGGTCCCAATGCCCGGACATTGTCCCCATTTTAAGCGCTGTGGCCGCCCTCAGCAAGGACGCTTCAGAAATTATCAACGCCGGGCGTCTGAGGCTGAAGGAATGCGACCGGCTGGAGGCCGTGCGGGTGGAATTGAACCGGCTGGGTGCCCGCATCACCGAACGGAAGGATGGGCTGATGATCCAGGGGGTGGATGTTTTGCCGGGTGGTGCGGAGGTGTCCAGCCACGGCGACCATCGGATCGCCATGACCTTGGCCATTGCGGCCACCTGCTGCAGACAGCCCATTGTTCTGGATGATCCGGACTGCGTGGCTAAATCCTATCCAGACTTCTGGAAGGATTATCAAAAGCTGGGCGGTCGGATCACAGATATCGGATGAACAGAGGGATTAAAATAATTGGACAGGAGGCTGGCCTATGAGCGGAAGCTGGGGAAACAGCTTAAAAATATCGATCTTCGGGGAATCCCATGGCCCGGCCATCGGCATCACCATGAGCGGCCTGCCTTCCGGACTGGCCCTGGATATGGACTGGGTCAACCGGGAAATGCAGCGCCGGGCGCCGGGACAGAACCGTCTGTCCACACCGCGGAAGGAGGCGGACGTGCCCCGGATCCTCAGCGGCCTCTTTGAGGGCAGGACCACGGGGACACCTTTGTGCGCCGTCATTGAAAACCAGTCCACCCGTTCCTCGGATTATGAGGAATTAAAAGACTTGATGCGGCCCGGACACGGGGATTATCCTGGCACCATCCGCTATCAGGGCTTTCAGGATCCGCGGGGAGGCGGCCATTTCTCCGGCCGGATCACTGCGCCGCTGGTCTTTGCCGGGGCGGTATGCAAGCAGATCCTTGCGGAAAAGGGCATTCAGGTCGGCGCGCATATTCAGAGCATTGGCCGCATCAAGGACCGTTCCTTTGCACTGGAACCGACCCTCGGGGAATTGGAAGCCCTGGCTCAAGCGGAGCTTCCCTTGCTGGACCCGGACCGCGGCCCGGCCATGGCCCAGGCGATCCTTGATGCCAAGGCAGACTGCGATTCTCTGGGCGGCACCATCGAATGCGTCATTCTTGGGGTGGGACCCGGCGTCGGCGAACCCTTTTTTGATTCGGTGGAATCGGTGCTGTCCCATTTGCTCTTCTCGATCCCGGCGGTCAAGGGGGTTGAGTTCGGAGCCGGTTTCGAGTCGGCAGCGCTTGTCGGCTCTCAATGCAATGACTTGTATTATTATGAAGGAAACCAGGTCAAGACCCGGACCAACCGCTGCGGCGGCGTGACCGGCGGCATCACCAACGGCATGCCGATCCTTTTTCGTGTGGCGGTCCGGCCCACGGCATCCATTGCAAAGCCCCAGGAAACCATTGCCTTGTCCGGCGGTACACGGACCTTGTCCATCACAGGGCGCCATGATCCCTGCATTGTACCCAGGGCAGTGCCGGTGGTGGAGGCGGCGGCGGCCATCGGGATATTAGAATTGTTGAAGGAGCGGGAGGCATGCAGGACTTAAATGATTATCGCCGGCAAATCGACCAGATCGACGATCAGCTGGTAGGTCTATTTGAACAGAGGCTCAATGCAATACTGCAGATTGCGGCGTATAAAAAAGCACATCGGATGTCGATCCTGCAGAGCGACCGGGAAGAGGAAGTGCTGAGGCATGCGGTTTCCGCCTTGGAAAATCCGGACTTTGCAGAGGAGATCGAGGCGTTGTTCCGTTCTGTGATGCAGGTGAGCCGGCATCTCCAGAGACGGCGCCTGACGAGAGAGGGCGGATCGCCCTCGGCCGGGACGGCAGAGGCTGGATTGACCCTGGGATTCCAAGGTGTGGAAGGCTCCTTTTCCGAAGCGGCGCTGATCGCCTTTTTTGGAGAGGGACACCAACGCCGCCATTATGAGCATTTTGAGGATGTTTTTCAGGCGCTGGAAAAGCAGGAGATCGATTTTGGCATCCTGCCCATCGAAAACAGTTCCACCGGCTCGGTCAACGAGACCTACGACCTCTTGCTCAAGTATGACTTTTACATTGTGGGCGAGCAGAGCATTGCCGTGCAGCAGCATCTTCTGGGTCTGCCCGGCGCCAAACTGGAAGATATCCGGGAAGTGTATTCACATCCCCAGGGCCTTGCCCAAAGCAGTGATTTCCTGAAGAAGCATCGGAAATGGCAGCAGATCCCTTATCACAACACCGCCATCAGCGCCAAGATGGTGGCGGAATCCAAGGATCCCGGCAAAGCGGCCATCGCCAGCAGCCGGGCGGCCGCACTATATGGACTGGAGATCCTGCAGCCATGCATCAATGATCTGAAGGAAAACAACACCCTCTTTGTGGTGATTGGCCGCCGGCGTCAGCAAACCGAAGCCGACAACAAGGTCAGTGTGGTCTTCTGGCTGAAAAACCAGCCCGGATCCCTGGCTAAAATGCTTTCGATCTTTGCGGCCAATCACATCAACATGACCAAAATCGAGTCCCGCCCGGTGCAGTACCGGCCATGGGAATATGTTTTTTATGTGGACCTGGAAGGCAATATGGACACCCCGCTCATGAAGGAAACCCTCCGCCAGGCGGAAGACGAAGCCCAGAAATTCCGGCTGCTGGGCAGCTATCCCCGGTATGACCAATAAGGCGGCTTCCATCCATCGGCCGCCGGAACAGGAGGAAACCATGGATTTCTACGGTTTAGTCGGTGAAAAGCTGGGGCATAGTCTGTCACCCCGGATTCATGAAATGGCCTTCGACCTGCTGGGGGTTCGGGGCGCTTACAAACTGTTCGAAATCGCGCCAAAGGACATCGGAAAGCTGGGGGGCGCCCTCAGGCTGCTGGGGATCCGGGGCGTCAATGTAACGATTCCGTATAAACAAGCGGTTATGGCCCAGCTGGATGAGATTTCCCCGGAGGCTCAGACCATCGGTGCCGTCAATACGATTTCCCTGGAAAACGGCCGTCTGGCGGGCTACAATACGGACTATTTCGGACTTCAAAGCCTGCTGCAGATCAACCGCATCGACCCGCTGGGTAAAACAGCGGTGGTGCTGGGAACCGGCGGCGTGGCCAAGGCCGTGGAAGCGGTGCTCTGGGATGGCGGCATTGAAAGGCTGTTCCGGGTGACCCGGCACAAGGCCTCGGAGCTGACCGGCCTCGATCGCCGCGGTGTAACGCTGGACTATGATTCCTTATCGGAGATTTCAGGACACATCCTGATCAATGCCACACCCGTGGGTATGTCGCCCCATCCGGGTGCGTCACCGGTCGGGCCTGAGGTGATCCGTCGGTTTGATGTGCTGGTGGACATGGTCTATAATCCCTTGGAAACAGAGTTTTTGCATCAAGGGCGGCTGGCCGGCAAACAGGTTTGCGGGGGCCTCTACATGCTGGTGGCCCAGGCGGTGAAAGCCCAGGCCATTTGGCACGGCAAGCCTCTGGACCCTGAAGTGATCCGCGTTATTTATGAAAAATTGAAAGAAGGCATCAAAGCATGAGGAAAGAAGAGCTGATTTCTCTGATCGGGATGCCTGGCAGCGGCAAAAGCGCGATTGGCCGGATGCTGGCAGGACAGCTGGGCTGGGACTTTGTGGATATGGACGATTTTGTCCAGGAAATTTCCGGCAGCAGCATCCCGGCGCTTTTCAATCAAGGGGAAGCTGAATTCCGCCGCTGGGAAACGGAAGCCTGCCGTCAGCTGTGCCGGAGGCGGCGTACGGTCATTGCCTGCGGCGGCGGCGTGGTGCTGGATCCCGAAAATCTGATCTTGCTGAAGTCCGGCGGGGCAGTGGTCTGGATCGACCGTCCCCTGGAGCATATCCTCCGGGATATTGATATCCAGACCCGGCCTTTGCTGAAGGACGGGCCCGACCGGGTGATCCGGCTTTATGAGCAAAGGAAGGACTTGTACCGGCAAGGCGCGGACTGGCGCATTGCGAACACAGGATCGATGGAGGATGTGGTCAGCCGGCTGCTGCAATATCTGAAAGGAAGCGAACCAAATGAAGCTGATGGTGATCAATGGACCCAACCTGAATATGCTGGGGATCAGGGAGCCCTCCGTTTACGGAAGCCAGACCTATGAGGCACTCTGTGATGATCTTGTGGCCGCGGCGGAAGCCCGGGGCCACACCTTGCTATGTTTGCAAAGCAATTCGGAAGGCCAGCTGATCGATTATATCCAGCAGGCTTATTTCGAGGGCTTTGACGGCATCGTGATCAACCCCGGAGCCTATACCCATTACAGCTATGCCCTCTTCGACGCGCTGAAATCCGTTCCGGTGCCGGCGGTGGAGGTGCACCTTTCCGATATTCACAGCCGGGAGGATTTCCGCAGGATCTCCGTGACCGCCCCGGCCTGTATCGGGCAGATCTATGGCAAAGGCAGGGAAGGCTATATAGAGGCCATGGATCTCCTGCAGAAAAGGCGCAGCGGCCCGATAGGGGAAGCTGCGGAAGAAAAAAATTAAAACGAGCAAAGGTTGGGCGGCTGATATGAAAATTGTGATTGTAGGCCTGGGCGTCATCGGCGGGTCGTTTGGAATGGCGCTCAAGGAAGCGGGCTACGAGGAGGTTTTTGGGCTGGACCGCAGTCAGGAAACCTTGGATAAAGCACTGGCCATGGGCATCATCCGCAAGGGCAGCTGCCGGGGCGAAGAGCTTCTGCCCCAGGCGGATTTGACGATCCTGGCCATCTATCCGCAGGATGTGAAGCGCTTTATTCTTGAAAATCGTGACCTCTTCAAGCCCGGCAGCCTGATCACGGATGTGACCGGCGTAAAAACCCCATTGGTGGAGGCCTTGGATCATCTGCTGCCGGCGGACGTGGATTTCGTTCCGGGGCATCCTATGGCAGGCCGTGAGAAGAAGGGGATCGATTTCGCCTCCGCCCAAGTGTTCAAGGGCGCCAATTACCTGGTCACGCCCATTCCGGGGAATAAAGAAGAGAATATCCGGAAGATCACCGACCTGGCCCTTTCTCTGGGCTTCAAGAGGGTGCGGCGAATCACCCCGGCGGATCATGATGAAATGATTGCCTTTACTTCCCAGCTTCCCCATGCCCTGGCGGTGGCCCTGATCAACAGCGACCAGCCGGACCGGGAGACGGGACAGTTTATCGGGGACAGCTATCGGGATCTGACCCGGATCGCCAACATCAACGGGGAACTGTGGAGCGAATTGTTTCTGGAAAACCGGCAAGCCCTGCTGACGGCCATCGAAAACTTTGACCTGGAGCTGGAAAAGATCCGGCAGGCTCTGCTTCGGGAGGACAAAGAAACTTTAATGGCCTGCTTCAAGGAATCCTCCCGCCGCCGGGAGGCCTTGGACGCCCAGTGAAGCGAGGGCCAGGGAGGGCTTCAGGCGGCCAAAATCAGCTTGACAGTAAAAGCCTGGCAGGGTATCCTCATATTAGAATTAAATAATCGGATGAAGATCCCGGGAGAGACCGCCGGCAGGGGTGCGATTGATTTTTCTGACCGGACGGCGCCGAAGGTGAAGCCGCGACAAACTCTCAGGCAAAAGGACCGGAATCGGACGAGACTCTGGAAAGCCGCAAGGCGCCGAAGAAGCAATCCCTGCAGGGAGAATCTTTCAGGTACCAAAACAGAGGCGTATTGACGTTTTTTCAATGCGCCTCTGTTTTTTGCTACTTATAGGAAGCTTCAGCAACGATTTTGGCGCGGGAGAAGGGGGAAGAGTGATGGAACTAAAAACACCTTTGTATGACGCCCACCTGGCGGCAGGGGGCAAGATCGTACCTTTCGGCGGCTATCTCCTGCCCGTTCAGTATGGTGCCGGCGTCATCGCGGAGCACATGGCGGTGCGCACCAAGGCGGGCCTCTTCGATGTGTCCCATATGGGGGAGCTGATGCTGAAAGGCAAGGATGCTTTCCGCAATCTGCAGCATCTCTTGACCAATGATTTCACCACCATGGCGGCCGGAGACTGCCGGTACAGTCCCATGTGTTATCCCACCGGCGGCGTAGTGGATGACCTCCTGGTCTATAAGTACGCCGACGATGACTTTCTGCTGGTGGTCAACGCCTCCAACCGGCATAAGGATGCGGAGTGGATCCGCAGCCACCTTCTGGGGGAGGTGGATTTCAAGGACATTTCGGACCAGACAGCCCAATTGGCCCTCCAGGGGCCGCTGGCCCATGAGATTCTGGCGCCTTTGGTGTCCGGCGGCGCGCTGCCGGAAAAATATTATAGCTTTGCACCCTATCTGGAAATTGCCGGCATTCGCTGCCTGGTTTCGAGGACCGGCTACACCGGGGAGGATGGCTACGAGCTGTATTGCTCGCCGGAGGATGTGACCGACCTGTGGAACCAGCTTCTGGAGGCCGGCGAGCCTCTGGGACTGATTCCCTGCGGCTTGGGCGCCCGGGATACCCTGCGCCTTGAAGCGGCGATGCCGCTTTATGGCCATGAAATGGATGAAAACATCACGCCTTTGGAGACGGGGCTGGGATTTTTCGTTAAAATGGACAAGGAAGACTTCATTGGCAAAGCGGCGATGGCAGCCCAGGGCAAGCCGTCTCGCAAACGGGTGGGTCTTAAACTGAAGGACCGGGGGATCGCCCGTGATGCCTGCAGTGTCTATGCTTCGGCAGAGGCGGCGGAGGCGGTGGGACGGACCACCTCCGGAACCCATTGCCCCTATCTGGGTTATGCGGTGGCGATGGCCTTGGTGCCGGTTGACCTTGCCGCTCCGGGCACGGCCTTATGGATCGATGTCCGCGGCCGCAGGCTCCAGGCCGAAGTGGTCAGGCTGCCGTTCTACAAACGCTAAAACGATAGTGATTGAGGAGGAGATCATCATGGAATTTCCGAAAGACGTGCTTTACATGAAATCACATGAATGGGTGAAGTTTCTGGACGACAAGACGGCGCTGGTGGGGATCAGCGACCATGCCCAGAGTGAACTGGGCGACCTGGTATTCGTCAATCTTCCCCTGCCCGAGGATACAGTGACCGCCGGCGAACCCTTTGCCGACGTGGAATCCGTGAAAGCGGTTTCCGACGTCTACTGTCCGGTGACCGGCATGGTCGCCGAAATCAACGAAGCCTTGCTGGATAAACCCGAACTGCTGAACCAGGATCCTTATGGCGCCTGGATGATCAAAGTGACCCAAGTGACCGACCATGCGGATCTTTTGTCCGCCGAGGAGTATGAGAAACTGATTGCTGAGGAGGCGTAGATCCATGGGCAACTACATCCCGTCCACGGCTGGGGAGCGGCAGGCCATGCTTCAGGCCATCGGCTTTGAAAGCATGGAAGCCTTGTTCAAAGCCCAGATTCCGGAGAAGATCCTCCTGGATCGTCCCCTGGACCTGCCCTCCGGCCTGTCCGAAAGGGAAGTGCGCAGCGTCATGGAGGCCATCGCCGCCAAAAACCATGTCTTCCGCACCATTTTCCGGGGCGCCGGCGCATACAACCACTATATCCCTTCCATTGTCAAAAGTGTGGTGTCCAACGAAACCCTGCTGACCGCTTATACGCCTTACCAGGCGGAAATCAGCCAGGGGATCCTGCAGTCCATATTTGAATACCAGACCATGATCTGCGAGCTGACGGGCATGGATGCCTCCAACGCCTCCGTGTATGACGGCGCTTCCGCCGCCGCCGAAGCCACCGCCATGTGCCGGGAGCGGAAACGGACCAAAGTGCTGGTTTCCGCCACCGCCAATCCCCAGGTGATCCGGACCATCCGAACCTACAACTGGGGCGTCAACGCAACGGTGACGCTGGTCCCTGCCAAAGACGGCGTGACGGACTGGGCGGCTCTGGAACGGCTGGCAGACGGTGAAACAGCCTGCGTGTACGTCCAGCATCCCAACTATTATGGCATGCTGGAGGATGTGGATACGGCAGCCCGCCTGACCCATCAGGCCGGTGCCAAGCTGATCATGGGCGTCCATCCCATCGCCCAGGCCATTCTGAAAACCCCTGCGGATTATGGCGCCGACATCGTGGTTGGGGAAGGCCAGCCACTGGGCATGCCCCTCTCCTTCGGCGGGCCCTATCTGGGCTTTATGGCCTGCAAACAGGACATGGTCCGCAAGCTGCCGGGCAGGATCGTGGGCGAGACGACGGACAAAGAGGGCCAACGGGCCTTCGTGCTGACCCTGCAGGCCAGAGAACAGCACATCCGCCGGGAGAAAGCCTCCAGCAGCCTTTGCTCCAACGAAGCGCTGTGCGCTCTGACCGCCGCAGTCTACATGAGCGCCATGGGGCCGGAGGGCATGGCGGAAGCCGCCCGCCAATCCATGAGCAAAGCCCATGAGGCGGCAAAAAAAATCAGCGCCATCCCCGGATTCGAAATGAAATTTTCCGGAGCGTTCTTCCACGAATTCGTAACCCAATGCCCGATTCCGACAGATGAACTGACAGAACGACTGGAATGCGAGGACATGCTGGGCGGATATCCCCTGCAAGGTGAGCTGTCCGGCTGCATCCTGTGGTGCTGCACGGAGATGAATACCCAGTCCGAAATCGACCGGCTGACCAAGGTCCTGGAGGAGGTGGCAGAACAATGGAACTGATTTTTGAAAAAAGCCGCCAAGGCCGGGGATGCAGTTTGCTGCCGGCATGTGACGTGCCGGTGTATGAGCTGGATGGGTCGGCGGTCCGAAAGAAGGCGCCCCGCTTGCCGGAGGTGGCCGAGATCGACCTGATCCGCCATTATTCCGCCTTGGCCAAACGGGCCCATGGGGTCAACGATGGATTTTATCCCCTGGGCTCCTGCACCATGAAATACAATCCGAAAATCAACGAAGAAATTGCCGCGCTGCCCGGCTTTACCCGGATCCATCCGCTGCAGCCCCTTTCCATGTCCCAGGGCTGCATGGAGGTTCTGAAGCTGGCGGAAACCTATCTCTGCGAAATCACCGGCATGGATCATATGACCATGCAGCCGGCGGCCGGAGCCCACGGCGAACTGACCGGCATGCTGCTGATCAAAGCCTTCCATCAGGCCCGCAAGGATACCAAAAGGACCAAGATCATCGTGCCGGATTCGGCCCATGGCACCAATCCCGCCAGCGCCGTCATGGCCGGCTTTGATGTGATCAGCATCCCCTCCAATGCGGAAGGCATGGTGGATGTGGCCAAGCTGCGGGAAGCTGTCGGTGACGACACCGCCGGCTTGATGCTGACCAATCCCAACACCGTGGGGCTCTTTGACAAGAACATTCTTGAAATCACGGAAATCATCCACAGAGCCGGCGGTCTGAATTACTACGACGGTGCCAATCTGAACGCCATCATGGGCAAGGCCCGCCCCGGCGACATGGGCTTTGACGTGATCCATATCAATCTCCATAAAACCTTTGCCACGCCCCATGGCGGCGGCGGACCCGGCAGCGGCCCGGTGGGCTGCAAAGACCATCTGGCGGTCTTTATGCCCGGCGCCCCCATTCAGGATGCCGCAGCCTGGGCAGGCGCGGACGACCAGGAAATGGAGCTCATTGAGAAAGCGGCGGAGGAACAGGCTGAGGAGCTGGCCGCAAAACAGGATGCCGAATCGAAGGAAATGGAAAAAGAAGCCAAGGATATCCTGAAACGGCTCAAAGAGATTTCCGGCGCTGAATGGGAGTTCGGGCCGATCCCCGCCCTGAGCATCGGCAGCGTCCGGGCTTTCTACGGCAATTTTCTGGTGGTGGTCAAGGCCTTGACCTACATCATGACCCTGGGCCGGGAAGGGATTCCTGAAGCCGCTGAAAACGCGGTGCTCAATGCCAACTACCTGATGAGCAAGGTCAAGGATCTTTATCCGGTGGCCTACGGCAAGCATTGTATGCATGAATTCGTCCTGACCCTGGAAGAACTGAAAAAAGAAACGGGAATCGCCGCCATGGATGTGGCCAAAGGGCTTCTGGATTTCGGCATCCATCCGCCCACCATGTACTTTCCGCTGATCGTTCATGAGGCTCTGATGCTGGAGCCCACCGAAACGGAATCCAGAGAGACCCTGGACGACGCCGCGGAGATGCTGCGCAAGCTGTTGGAGATCGCCAAGAGCGACCCGGACCGCCTCCACGCCGCCCCGGTCACAACGCCGGTCCAGCGGCTGGATGAGGTGGGTGCGGCCCGTCATCCCAAGCTGCATTACGATTTCCCCGAATAAGGGACCTGCGGCCAAGGAGGTAAGCCATGGACATCAGTATCTTTGACGTCGCGGGGCCGGTCATGATCGGCCCCTCCAGCTCCCACACCGCCGGAGCTGCCAAATTGGCCAGGGTTGCCCGAATCATTGTCGGGCAGCCCTTTTCGCATGTGTCCTTCGGTCTGCATGGTTCCTTTGCGCGCACCTACAAAGGACACGGCACCGACCGGGCCCTGGTGGCGGGCGTCCTTGGACTGCGGGAGGACGACGAGAACCTGGCTCGGTCCTTCGAGCTGGCGGCAGCCCAGGGCATTGGCTTCGATTTCTATGAAATCGAGCTGGAAAACGCCCACGAAAACTCCGTGAACATGACCTTTACCCTGAAGGACCCGTCCCAGCCGCCCTTCACAGTGGTAGGTTCCTCCACCGGCGGCGGTCAGATCCTGATTACCGGGATCGACGGTTTTGAGGTGGAGCTTACAGCCCAGCTGCCCACCCTGGTCATCAGTCAGTACGATAAAAAAGGAGTGGTCAGCGAAGTGACCACGGTTCTGGCCAATCACAACATCAATATCGGGGTGATGAAACTGAGCCGGAAGGGCAAAGGCGAGCTGGCTTCCTGCATCATCGAGACCGATGGAGAGGTGCCGGCGGCGGTGGTCGATAGCCTGCGCCGAATCGATCATGTCCTGTCGGTGCGGTCGATCAGCGTCCTTTGACCCTTCTTTGAAATGAGGTGGATCGATGTACAGCAATTCGGCGGAATTACTGGCGGCCTCCAGGGAACGCCAGGTGCCTTTATGGCAGGTGGTCCTGGAAAACGAACAGCATCTTACAGGCATGGAGGAAGAACAGGTCTTTCAGCTTTTGGACCAGCGCTATGCGGTGATGGAAGCTGCCGCGGCCAAAGCGCTGGAACAGCCTTGCCATACGGCCGGTTCCCTCATCGAGGGCATCACCCGGGACCAGTATGTCTATGCCCAGGCAGGCAAAACCTTGTGCGGTCCGCTGATCAACCGGATCATGGCCCGGGCCCTGTCCTGCAGTGAGGTCAATGCTTCCATGGGGCGGATCTGCGCGGCGCCCACCGCAGGCTCCTGCGGCATCGTGCCGGCGGTTTTGATTTCCGTATCGGAAGCATTGGGCTGCACCCGGCGCCAAACCTTGGAAGGACTGATGACCGCCTCCGGAATCGGCGCAGTCATCACGAAACATGCCACCGTATCCGGCGCCGAAGGCGGATGCCAGGCCGAATGCGGCACGGCGGCGGCTATGGCGGCGGCAGCGGCCGTTCAGCTGGCCGGCGGCACCCCGGACATGTCCATACACGCCGCCGCGCTGGCTTTGATGAACGTCATGGGGCTTGCGTGCGATCCGGTGGCCGGACTGGTTCAGGTGCCCTGCGCCCAGCGCAACGCCTCCCAGGCGGTCAACGCTTTGCTGAGCGCAGACTTGGCCATGGGCGGCATGGTCAGCATCATCCCCCTGGATGAGATGATCGACGCCATGGCGCGGGTGGGCCGGATGCTTCCCCGCCAGCTTCGAGAGACGGCCATGGGCGGCATCGCGGCGACGCCTTCCGGCAAAGCCATCAGCAATAAAATATTTGGAGGTTCGATGTGATCAAACGCACATATTATTATTTGGGCAGCGGTCTGGATCCTTTTGCCAATCTGGCCCTGGAGGAATATTTCCTGGATACGGCGGATCCGGAAAGCTGCCTGCTGTACTTATGGCAGAACGAAAATACCGTGGTCATCGGCCGCAACCAGAATGCATGGAATGAATGCAAGGTGGAGCTGCTGGAAAGCGGCGGCGGCCGCCTGGCCCGGCGTCCTTCCGGCGGCGGCGCCGTCTTCCATGATCTGGGCAATCTGAATTTTACGTTTCTGATGCATCAAAAAAATTATGACCTGCAGCGCCAGCTGGCGGTCATTCTGGAAGCGGTCCAAAGCCTGGGCATCCGGGCGGAACAAACCGGACGCAATGACCTGACCGCGGACGGCCGCAAGTTTTCCGGCAATGCCTTTTATCATAAAGGGGAGAATGCCTATCACCACGGCACCCTGCTCATGGATGTGGACATGGGAAGTCTAACCCAATATCTGCAGGTGGATCCCTCGAAGCTTCAGTCCAAGGGCGTGGAATCAGTGCGTTCCCGGGTCATGAATCTGAGGGAGCAATGTCCGGATCTGACCCTGCCGATGATGCAGCAGGCTTTGCTCGAAGCCTTCGGAAGCGTCTATGGCGCAGAGCCCCGGCCCTTGCCGCCGGACAAGATCCATTGGGACCAGGTTGCCCGTCTGCAGGAGAAATACGCTTCCTGGGAATGGCGTTTGGGTCGTCAGATCCAATTCAAATACAACCAAAACCAGCGCTTTGCCTGGGGCAATGCCGACATCCATCTGGAGGTGGACCGGGGCTGTGTGACCGGAGCGGCAGTTTTTTCCGACGCCATGGAAGCCCAGCTCATTGCCGGCCTAGGGCCGAGTCTGCAGGGCTGCCGTTTTGAAGGGGCGGCCCTGGCTGCGGCGCTGGAAGGAATGAAGTTGTCCGCTGCCACGGAAAACGACGGGATCATCCTGCGGGATGTGCAGGCGATGCTGGGACGCTTGCTTGAGGAAGCGGCGGGGACCGGAAAGGAGTCAAACCATGCAGAACCCATATGATCTGATCATCATCGGCGGTGGCCCGGGCGGCTATGAAGCGGCTTTTCGGGCTGCGGGTGCCGGGATGAAAACCCTTCTGGTTGAGGAGCAGGGCATTGGCGGAACCTGTCTCAATCGGGGCTGCATCCCCACCAAGACGCTGATGCACGCTTCTGAGCTTTACCGGGAAGCGGGGCGTTTTGAAGAATTTGGCTTGGCAGCCCAGAACGTATCCTATGATATGGTGAAAATGCAGGAGCGTAAAGCCAAAGTGGTCGAGGATCTCAAGGACGGCATCCGTCAGCGGCTGAAGTCTCACAAAGTCGAGATTCTGCAAGGCCATGGGATGATCCTTGGAACCGGAAGGGTCCGTGTCACCGTAACGGCTGCCGGGGAAGGCGCTGCAGAGGAAAAGATTTTGGAGACGGAGCGAATCCTGATTGCCACCGGCGCGGTTCCTGCAAGGCCGCCGATTCCGGGACTGGAGTTGCCGGGGGTGTTCACCAGCGATGATTTTCTGGATTCTGACGCCGGCAGACAGGTCTATGATCCCTTGATCATCATCGGCGGCGGCGTCATCGGCGTGGAAATGGCCACTCTATACAATGCGCTGGGTTGCCGGGTGACCCTGCTGGAAGCCTTGCCCAGGCTGCTGCCCGCCATGGACCGGGAAATCTCCCAAAGCCTGGCCATGATCCTGAAAAAAAGAGGCGTCCAGATCTTCACGGGCGCCAAGGTGACCCGGGTGGCCCAGGAGGAGGACGGACTGGTCTGTCATTTTGAATATAAAGAAGCCCCGCAAAGCCTGCCAGCTGCGGGGATTTTGGTGGCCATCGGTAGAAAACCTTATACTGGAGGCTTGTTTGCGCCCGGCGCGGAGCCGGCGATGGAACGGGGTGCGTTGGTGGTGGATGGAGACTTCCGGACCAGCATTCCGGGAATCTATGCGGCTGGTGATGTGATCGGGGGGATCCAGCTGGCCCATGCGGCAGCCGCGGAAGGCATCACGGCAGTGGAAGGCATGGCCGGACTAAGGCCCGGGATCCATCTGAACGTTGTGCCGGGTTGCGTCTACACCAATCCTGAAATCGCTTCCGCCGGATGGACGGAGGAAGAGGCCAAAGCAGCCGGCATTCCTGTGGTTACGGGCAAGGCCTTGATGTCCGCCAACGGGAAATCCGTCATTGAGAATCAGGACAGGGGGTTCATCAAGCTGGTTTTTAACAAAGAGACCGAAGTCCTGCTGGGCGCCCAGCTGATGTGTGCCCGAGCCACGGACCTGATCAGCGAGCTGACCAACGCCATCGTGAACGGTCTGACCCGTGGCCAGCTGGCGGCTGTGATACGGCCCCATCCCACCTTTTCGGAGGCGGTGACCCAGGCAGCGGAGGCCGCATTAAAGTAGCGCGGCAGACCAGGCTTTGGCCAGGGCCCGGACCGCTGCCGGAATGTCCTCTTCCGGAATGCCGGCATAGGAGAGCATGATTTGAGGCCTGCCGCCGCCTGGCGCGTTCACCGGGATCACGGCGATCCCATGTTCCAGAGCCAGAGCGCTCAAAGCCTGGGCGGATAGGGAGGAATGGATCAGCAAGAGGACCCTCAGCCCGCTTTCATAACTGGCAATATCGATTTGATTTCCAAAGACCTGCTGCAGCGCTTGCTGCAGCAGGTGATTTTTTGCGGCGTAGAGTTTTCTCAGATGCCGGATATGGCGGCTCAGGTGGCCGTCGGCGATGAAACCGGCCAAAGCCAGCTGCTCCATGCCGGAGGAGGTCTGGTTGTAGCGGTCTCTGACCTCCTGATAGGCGGGAAGCAGGTTCAAGGGCAGGACCATATAGCTGATCCGCAGGGAGGGCACCAGGGTCCGGGAAAAGGAACCCATATAGATCACGCTGTTGCCGTTGGACATGCCCTGCAGCGAGGGGATCGGACGAGACAGATAGCGGAATTCACCGATGTAGTCATCCTCCAGGATGAAGGTCTTGGTCCGGCTGGCCCATCTCAGCAGCTCCACCCGCTTAGCCGAGGGCAGCGCGCCGCCTTCATAGGGGTTGGACGGATTGACACAGACCATGCCATAGGGGGAAGGGGCTTCAGGCTCCAGCATGTCCAGAGAGAAGGGCTCCGTCCGGTAACCATGATCCAGAAAGATCTGCTCGGCCTGGAAAAAGCCGGGAGATTGGATGCCGATCACCTTGACCCGGTCCTTCAGAATACCGCAGAGGATGTGCAGAAGACTTTGGATGCCGGCGCCCACCACGATCTGGTCGGGCGTGCATTTCACATCCCGGGCTTCATAGCTGTATTTGGCCAGGGTGTAGCGCAGCACCTCTTCACCCTGGGCTTCACCGTAAGAGGTCAGCATGTCCTGGGCCTTGAGAGCCTGATGGACGTAGCGTCGCCAGATGGCACTGTTGAAGCTTTGGCTGTCCACATAATTGCTGCGGAAATTGTACCGGATCGGGAGAGACGGGGTGTTTTCGGCAGCGGCCGGCATGGCGGCGATCCCGGAATCGGGGCACGCGGCGCCCCGGGAGGCAGCGGCTGGCTTGGCGGAGGAATTCAGGCCAACCAGGACATCGTCATAACGCAGGATATCCTTCAGGTCCGCAGCAAAATAGCCGCTCTGGGGCTTGCTGATCAGATAACCTTCTTCCAAAAGCTGATTGTAGGCATTTTCAACCGTAATGCGGCTGATGCCCAGAGCCTTGGACAAGGCTCGGATGGAGGGGAGCCGATCGCCGGCGGCAAGGCTTCCCTGGTTGATTTCTTTTTTGATCCACTGGATCAGCTGCAGATACAAAGGGGTGGAAGCAGCCGGATCAAGCTGCAGCGTGCTGATGAACATCAAGAGGCCTCCTTTGCCCGCGATTGAGAACTTAGACCACAACTGACCATAGAAAAAATTAAATAATTGGCCATTGTGCTAAAGACAGTTTGATTATATCATAGCCTTGGATCCAAAAGAAATAGTGATTTGAAGGAGAATTTGCGATGGGTGTTCAGAATACTTCCAATAAAATCTCGACCAGGAAAATGGTCATCATCGGTATGATGGCGGCCGTCATTTTTGTGGTGACCTGGACGATCAAGGTGCCGATTCCTTTTTCCACCTTTGGCGGCTATGTGAACCTGGGCGATGCGGCCATCTATTTCAGCGCGGTGATCCTTGGACCCCTGGGAGGCTTCCTGGCCGCCGCCATCGGCAGCGCCCTGGCAGACGTTCTGGGCGGCGCCATGATCTATGCGCCAGCCACCTTCGTGATCAAAGGGATCATGGGCCTTGTGGCAGGCGCCATCACGGCGAAACAGAAGAGTTTCAAGGCCTACGCCGCGGCTTGCTTCATTGGCGGGGCGATCATGCTGGGCGGTTACTTTGTCTACGAATATTTTATGATGGACAGTGCCTACGCCATAGCTTCCCTGCCCTTTAATCTGGGGCAGTGGATCGGCGGCGGTTTAGCGGCCCTGCCTTTCTATAAAATTGGCATCAAATTCGCAGAAACCCTGAATGCTGCATCATAAATCCTTCGGACCGCGATCTTCCTTCAGATGAAGATGGGAGCGAGTCATCATGGGGTTTGTTCGGAGACGGGCCTTTCCTTCGGGAGGTGCCTGTCTCCGCTTTTTTATCTTGACGGAATCCCGGGAAGCGCACATAATGACACTAAAATAGCAGATTAAAATGTTTCGATCTGAAAAGGAAGGGGCCGCCGGATGCTGCCGATCCAAGCTGAAGGAAAATGGGGATTTATTGATGAAACGGGGCGCTGGCTGGTGACGCCTCGTTACCAGTCCGTTCGCTCCAGCGAGGGCGGAGAATGGATGGGGATGGTCAACGACCCTGACGTTGGTATTCCCTTTTGTGAATACCTGGAGGCGGGCGGGGGATGCCGGAAGCGCTATGAGACGGCTTTTGCCCGGCCTTTCCAATGGGGCTGGTCTGCCGTTTTGCTGAATGGACGCTTCCAGATCATCGATCGGAATTTCAAGCCGCTGTTCAAGCTGCATGCCGGCATGCTGCCGCTGGATATGGGACCGGCGCTTCTCGTGATCCAAGCGGATTACACCTCGCCCAAAGACGGGATCTGGGGCGCCTGCAGCCGGGAAGGCAAGGTGGTGATCCCCTTCGAATACGAATACCTGGAGCTGGGCGATCCAGAACCCTATGGCGCGGAAACCATTGTGCCCCGGGTGATCGCCCGGCAGGGAGGCCTTTTCGGGGCCTTGGACGAGGCGGGCCGGGAGATCATTCCCTGCCATTATGAACAGATGTGGGGATTTCGGGAAAACCGGGCTTTCTACAAAAAAGACGGCCGCTGGGGGATCCTGGACGAAGAGGGCCATGTGCTGACGGATCCGGTTTTCCCCGATGAGGCCATGCGGGGCACTTTTTCGGAACCTGAACTAAGTTTTTTTGAAGGCTATGCCGTGGTGTTTTCCGGCGGCAAGGCCGGCTTTACCGACCGCGAGGGCCGATTGGTCCGGGATTATCGGTATGAGGAAGCCCTGTCCTTCCGGCAAGGGCTCAGCGCCGTCTGTGTGGACGGATTTTGGGGCTATGTGGACCGGGAATTTGCTTGGCGGACCCCGCCGGTTTTTGAGGCGGCCGGTTCCTTCTCGGAAGGGGCAGCCGCCGTCTGCCAGGACGGCCGATGGGGATACCTTCGGCTGGACGGAACGTGGCTGGTTCCGCCGAAGTACCGGCAGGCGCAGCCTTTTCGCGCCGGGTATGCCGCGTTCTCTGACGCGGGGCACAAGGGTTATGTGGATGCCTCGGGGCGAGAGATTTACCCGGAACCCTTACCCGTAAAATGGGGCCGGCGCTAAACAGCGAATGAGCCCCGACGGCCGTGCGGCCGCGGAGCAGCAAGGAGGATGGCAGACTTTATGTCAAATACAAAGCTATGGGCAGTGACCCTTTTCGGACTCCTGGTCGGCTGGATCGCGGTCAAAGCGGCCCCGGCGCTGACGCCGGTATTGGCGGCTATGGTGATTGCCTATCTTTTACACCCGGCGGTGCTTTACCTCCAAAAGAAAATGAAAATCAAAAAGCAGCTGGCCATCGCCCTGCTGATGGTGCTGATCGTGGCGCTGCTGGTCCTGCTGGTCAGCCTCATTCTGCCGCCCTTGGTCAGCCAGGCAACGGCTTTTGCCCGGGAGTTTCCCGCCTACAGCACGAATTTTGAGGCGCTGATTGAACAGCTGCAGCAGTATTTGGCTGGGCTGGGCCTGCCGGAAGCGCTGCTGGGAAAGATGGATACCGCCTTCACCCAGCTGTACGATTTGGCGGCGGCGTTCCTCCTCAGCATGGTTACGGCGGTGTTCAGCAACATTTTCAAGCTGGTGGACGGCTTGATCATTGGCGTTCTGCTATGCTACTTTCTTTCCTCGGGCCCGCGGATGGCTGCCTATGTCCTCGACCGGCTGCCGGAGCGCTTTCGCAAGTCCGGCCGCAATCTGCTGGCTGGCACGGACCGGGTGATCTGGACCTACGTGAAAACCCAGCTGCTGATTGCCTTGATCATTGGCGTGGTTTCCGTCGCCGCCTTCATGATCATCGGCATCCGGTATGCGTTCCTGCTGGGGGTTTTGGGGGGGATCCTCAATCTGATCCCTTATTTCGGTTCGATGGCTGCGGGCGTCCTGGCGGCTTTGGTGGCTTTGCTGACCGGCGGCGTCAACCAGGCGGTCATCACCGGAATCGTGGTTCTGGTTATCCAGCAGCTGGAGGGCAACCTCATTACCCCGCGTCTTCAAGCCAAGTCCAGCGGCATGCATCCGGTGGTGATCATTGCGGCTTTGCTGATCTGCAATCAATTATGGGGGACGGTGGGGATGTTCGCGGCCGTACCGATCGCCGGCCTTGCCAAGCTGATGTGGGACGAGGCTATGCTGATACTCAAGGAAATACAATAGGCTTCAGGCAAATCGATTGAATTCTGCCGGAGGAACGAGATCCCCATCGGGAGACTGCGGAAGGCTTGCGGTCTCCCTTTTCTTGAAGGAGCATGCCTTAGGGCGGCTGGTCGTGCAGGAATTATTATACATTTTAATCAAATTCTAATAATATTATAAGAAGATGGATAACCACAAGATAAAACATCATGTATAATAAAACTTGTGAAAATATTATCTTAACGCGCCAATCAGGCGGGATATGGGGGAGATTGGGACATGGGAGAAGAACTGCAATCCATGCATGGAACGGAATCGGCGGTGCCGGCCGTGGACGGGCAAAAGCCTGAAAAGCGCGGTTTGAAGCTCTGGACGGCCTTGAAGCGCATGTCTTGGAAAAAGAAGCTGCTGTTGATCCTCCTGCTGGCAGCCCTTGGGGCAGCCGCCCAATGGGCGCTGGGCGGCCAAGGGGATGCGGGCATAAAGGTCACCACCATACCGCTGGTCAAGAAGGACATCGAAGATGTCCTTTCGCTGAAGGCGCCCTTGGAAGGCAGCGAAAGCGTCGAGGTGGTATCCCGTCTTCATTACGAAGTGCTGGAGCTGAAGGTGGCGGAGGGCGACCGGGTCCGCAAGGGCCAGGTGCTGGCGGTGCTGGACAGCGAGGCCTTGGCTTTGCAAATGGACAAAGCCCGGGATGCCTATGATATGTCCGTCTTTCAGATGAAGGAGCAGCTGCAGCAGCGGCAGCGGGAATATGAAAAGACCTTGCAGAACCTGGCCGCGGCTCAGCGCCAATATGAACGGATGAAGGCGCTGCAGGCCATCGGCGCCGAATCGGAGGAGAGTCTGGAAACGGCGAAAAACAATGTGGAGGATCTTCAGAGGGCGGCGGACAGCTTCAGCGTCAGCGGCGGCCGGGTGGTGGCTTCCGCATCAGAGTCCAAGCAGCTGGAAATCAACCGCAAGTCCCTGGAACAAGCCCAAAAGGATTTTGAGGAGTCCCAGATCACAAGCCCTATCGATGGAACCGTGACCCGGGTCAACATCAAGGTGGGCCGGTTTGCCGATGACACGGACGAGTCCAAGCCCATGTTTGTCATTGAAAATCTGGATCAGCTGCAAATGAAGGTGCTGGTCAGTGAATACGATATTGCCAAGATCAGACTGGAACAGCCGGTTACTGTGACGGCGGATATCCTGAAGGGGGCCGAAGTCCAGGGCGTTGTGGCCAGGGTGTCACCCACCGGTGAACCCAAAGCCCTTGGCAGTGCGGAGCGGGTCATTCCCATCCAGATCCATATCACGGAAGCCAGTGATCAGCTGATTGCAGGGATCACGGCAAAAGCCAGGATCACGGTGGACAGCGCCAAGGATGTATGGGTCATCCCCATCGAGGCCATTGCCGAAAATGAAGAAGCACAGACACAAATCTTCAAAGTCGCCGCGGACCAAACGCTTCAGGTGGTTCCTGTCACCATCGGCGTGGAAAACGATCTTGAAGCGGCCATTGAGGGAGAAGGGCTTCAGGAAGGGGACCGGATCGTGGTCAGTCCTGCCGCTGACCTGAAAGCCGGGGTGAAGGTGGATGAAACCCATGAATGAGCGTCCGGAAGCGATCGGCCTGACTGGGCAGATCCAGGCCAGGGAACTGATCCGGTTTGAGCATATGGAAAAAATCTACGACACCGGCGCCATCCAGGTGACGGCGCTGCGGGACGTGAACCTGACCATCGAACAGGGCGAGTTCGTGGCCATCATGGGCCAGTCCGGCTCTGGCAAGTCCACGCTGATGAACATCATCGGCTGTCTGGACCGCCCCACCTCCGGCAAGTATTATTTGGAAGGCCTTGACATCGGCGAGCGCAGCGCCGATGAGCTCTCCCTGATCCGCAACAAGAAGATCGGGTTCGTCTTCCAGTCCTTCAATCTGATTCCCAGGACCTCGGCTTTGAAAAATGTGGAGCTGCCCATGACCTATGCCCGGATGCCTTTTCATGAAAGGCATCGCAGGGCGATGGAGCTGCTGCGCAAAGTGGACCTTGGCGACCGAATGGAACACATGCCCAATGAATTGTCCGGCGGGCAGAAGCAGAGGGTCGCCATTGCCAGGGCTTTGGCCAATGATCCGCCCATCCTGCTGGCGGACGAACCCACCGGGAATCTGGACAGTGTCTCTTCCATGGAAATCATGGAATTGTTCAAAGCATTGAACGGGGAAGGGGTCACAGTGATCCTGGTGACCCATGAAAATGAGATTGCGGCCTTTGCCCGGCGGGTGATCCGATTCCGGGACGGGATGACGGTCAGCGACGAGACAGGCGGTGGCAAGCATGCTGTTCTTTGAAAACGTGAAGATGGCGATCCTGGCGATCCGCATCAATAAAATGCGTTCTTTTCTGACCATGCTGGGCATCATCATCGGCATCAGCGCGGTGATCTCCATTGTATCCATCGGGGACAGCATGCGGGGCGTCATTGCGGACCAATTTGAAAGCATTGGCGTCAACCGGGCCATGATGTATGTCAGCTTTGTGGAGGATCGCCGGGAAAGCGACCTTTTCACGCTGGATGAGATGGAGAAGGTCCGGGAGGCGTTTTCCAGGGAAATCGTGGCCATGGATCCCGGCAGCAGTGAAGACGCTGAGCTCACCCGGGGCCGCAAGACCCTGCAGGTTACCTTGGAGGGCGTGCCAGGCAATTATTCCGAGGTCCAGCCGGTGGATCTGGTGGACGGCCGGATGATCAATGAAAGCGACTTGGCGGCCGGTCGGAACTATGTGGTGCTGAAGAAGGAGACGGCCGTTGAACTCTTTGGCAAGGCGGAAGCCGCCGGAGAAACGATCCGTGCGGAAGTGGCCGGAGAGCCGGAGGACTTGATGGTGGTGGGGGTTTATGAAAAAGAAGCGACGCCTCTGGACGCTCTTTTTATGGGCTCCATGCCGGCGGCCTATGTGCCTTACACCAGTCTGGTTCATCCTGGGGATTATTTCTTTGCCCTGAATTTCTATATCGCCGACGACATCGATCCGGAGCTCTTCAAAAATCAGATCGTGGGTCTGGTCAGCCGTATGAAGAACCGGGCAGCGGATCAGATCTCCTACAATTCAGCCCAGGAAGAGATGAGCATGGCGGACAACATCATGCAGGGCATGTCCCTGGCGGTGGGGGCCATCGCTGCTATATCCCTTCTGGTGGGCGGCATCGGCATCATGAACATCATGCTGGTTTCGGTGACGGAACGCACCCGGGAGATCGGCATCCGCAAAGCCCTTGGGGCCAGGACACGGGATATTCTGGTTCAATTCCTCACAGAATCCGCCCTCTTGTCCGCAGCCGGGGGCGTGATCGGCACGCTGCTGGGCATTGGCTTCGTGATGATCGGCGGGGCCATCGCCAAGATCGATGTGGTGATCGATCCCATGGTGGTAATAGTCGCCGTGGCGTTTTCAGCCATTGTGGGGGTCCTGTTCGGGATCCTTCCGGCTTCCAAAGCGGCCAAAGCGGATCCCATCGAAGCGCTGCGTTACGAATAAGCGGAGCTTCCAAAGTTTGCGGCTCAATCCGATAAAAAAACAGGCAAAAATTTATGCGGCGAGGCAGAACGGTCTAGACAGACGGTGCCCTGACCGATATACTTATTCAAAGGAAAGCCATCGGTTTCCTATTTGCAGATCAGCACACTCTGTGGCCGACGGCTCAGAGTGTGTTTTTTTCTGCCCTGCGCCGGAGCGGTGCAGGAAAGGCCGGCGATGGAGGGCCATTTTATCAATGATGACGGAGGTATGTATGAGGCATCTGATCGATCCCCTGGATTTTAGTGAGGCCGAGATCGAAAAACTTCTGGATGTGGCGGATGACATTGCCCTAAACCCCAAAAAATACAGCCAGGTATGTGCCGGCAAGAAGCTGGCGACGCTGTTTTATGAACCCAGCACCCGCACCCGGCTGAGCTTTGAAGCCGCCATGCTGAATCTAGGCGGCAGTATCCTGGGATTTGCCACGGCGGACAGCAGCTCGGCCGCCAAAGGCGAGAGCGTGGCAGACACCATCCGGGCAGTCTCCTGCTATGCGGACATCTGCGCCATGCGCCACCCCAAGGAAGGTGCGCCTCTGCGGGCATCCCGTTACTCGCGGATCCCGGTGATCAACGGGGGGGACGGCGGTCACCAGCATCCCACCCAGACCCTCACCGACCTGATGACGATCCGCGCCAAGAAGCATCGGCTGGGAAATATGACCATCGGCTTGTGCGGCGACCTGAAGTTTGGCCGGACGGTCCACTCCCTGATCAAGTCCCTGGCCAGGTATGAAGGAATCCAGTTTGTCCTGATCTCGCCGGAGGAGCTGCAGGTGCCGGATTATATCGTGGACGAGGTGCTGAAAGGGAAGGACATCCCTTACGAGGAAGTGGGCAATATGGAAGAGGTGATCTCCAGCCTGGACATCCTCTACATGACCCGCGTCCAGAAGGAGCGGTTCTTCAACGAAGAGGATTATATCCGCCTCAAGGACAGCTATATTCTGACAGCCCAGAAAATGCGGCGGGCGAAAAAAGATATGGCCATCCTCCATCCGCTGCCCAGGGTCAATGAGATCGCCATCGAGGTAGATGACGATCCCCGGGCAGCCTATTTCGACCAGGTGCAAAACGGCGTCTATGTGAGAATGGCCTTGATCATGATGCTTTTGGAGGTGACCCCATGCTGAACATCGACAGTCTGGAACGGGGGATCGTGATCGATCATATCAAAGCCGGCTGCGGCATGAAAATCTATAATTTGCTGAAGCTGGATGAGCTGGACTGCTGCGTGGCGGTGATCAAGAACGCCCGGAGCAGCAAATACGGCAAAAAGGACATCATCAAGATCGAGGATATGGTGGACTTGGATCTGGAGATATTGGGTTTCGTCGATCCCCACATCACCATCGACGTGATCGATGAGGGCAAGATCGTGGAGAAGAAGCATCTGGTGCTTCCTCAGAAACTTGTCAATGTGATCAAATGCAAAAATCCACGCTGCATCACCAGCATCGAGGAAGAGATCGACCATGTCTTCAAGCTGAGCGGCCAGGGGGACCACCATTACCGTTGCGTCTACTGCGAGCAGGAATACCAGGGCTGATTTCAAAGAATCAAGAAAGAAAAGTACCCCCAAGCAATGGATCATTGATCCAATACTTGGGGGTGTTTTCATGCTATGCCGACAAAGTTACTTGTTCAGCCGCGTCATCGCTATGCGATAGACGGTATCATCGTCCCGTACGGAGATAATGATGATACGCATGATTTCTTGATCTTTGACGATCCGATAAACGACGCGCAGACCTTGCTTGAGCAGCTTGATTTTGAGGAAGCCGGACAGGTTTCCGGTGAGATGATTTCCAAGAGGCTTCCCTAGACCGCCTTCTGAATTCGGCAAAGGATTCTCTGCGACTTTGTTTATTGCCTTGAGCACGTAGAGTTGTTGCGAGTAGTCGAGCGCCTCTAAATCTTTTGCGGCCTCTTCGGTGTACTCCACAAACCACTTGCTCATTCGATCTCTACCTCAACTTCGTCGAGTTCAGCATCAGAAATACCAAGGGTCTTCATGATCCTATCGGAACCAAGACGGGCTTTCATTCCGCTGTTCTCTCTCTGGAGCGCCTCAAAAAAGAGTGCGCAATCATCCAGCGCCTCCATGATCGCTTCGTAGCGGGCGGGATTCATGAGGATGCAAATCGGGACATTGTTTTTAATAACGATTTTCTCCCCCTGATCATCGACTTCATCAAAGATCTTCTTTGCTTCACCCCGATTGAAACGGGTAATAGGGACCAAAGATTTTAATACTTTTTGGGTTTGCATAGCGGCGGTTGCCATGATGATCCCTCGCTTTCAGCAGCAGGTATGATGCCGTCGTTACTTTATTCAATTATAAGACGAGACAGCAAGAATATCAATAAAAAAAGCGATAAATATATTAGTAAAAACAACTATAATATCAATAATTGCTATGCTATGGGCATAAAACAGGAGATGTGGATCTGGGATAGAGTCCATATAATGGTGTAAAAAGAATGAGCCACTCGCTCAAGACCTCGGTTATGATGGTGTTACCAAGCAACATCAAATCGAGAGGAGATGAACTCATGGCTCAATTCAATATTACACTGGAAACAGATCTCTTGCACGGCCTTTTTTCAAAGGATGGCCGAGATGATGCATTCTCAAAATTACTCGAGACAATCCTCAATCAGGTGCTTCTGGCTCAATCATCGGAGCAGTTGGGCGCTGCCCCTTATGAACGCACTGAAGAACGTACAGCATATCGAAACGGCTTCCGGGAAAGAGACCTGACGACCCGGATCGGAACGATCACCCTGCGCGTACCGCGCCACAGAAACGGAGACTTCAGCACATCGATGTTCGAGCGCTATCAGCGAAGCGAGCAGGCGCTTGTACTGGCCATGATCGAGATGGTTATCAACGGCGTATCCACTCGGAAAATCGAATTGGTCACTGAAGAACTCTGCGGGAAAAGCTTTTCTAAGTCAATGGTTTCCAGCCTGTGTCAACGATTGGACCCGGTTGTGGAAACCTTCAGAAACCGCCCGTTGAATAAGCGGTATCCTTTCCTCGTAGCCGATGCCATCTACCTCAAGGTTCGTGAGGATGGACGTGTTCGTTCCAAAGGATTGTTGATTGCCGTTGGAATCAACGAGGACGGGCATCGCGAAGTTTTAGGCTTCAAGCTTGCAGACAGCGAATCAGAAGCAAGCTGGGGAGATTTCTTTGCTGAACTGAAAGATCGCGGCCTTGAGTCCATTGATCTGATGACATCCGATGACCACAAGGGTTTGGTAAAAGCCATCCGCAAACATTTCCAGGGTGCCGCCTGGCAGCGTTGCCAAACGCACTTTTCACGCAACGTTCTGGACAAAGCCCCGAAGAAACGCCAGCCGGAACTGAAGCAATCCCTGAATCGAATCTACAACGCCAAAGACGAAAAGGAAGCAAGACGGCTGCTCGCGGAAACCGTCGAAGCGTTTGGAACCGATGCGCCCAAGGCAGTGGCAGTTCTCGAGGAAGGTTTTGATGACATCATCGCCGTCATGGGCTTGCCTGAGAAATACCGGCAAAAGCTTAGAACCTCCAACGGTCTAGAACGTCTCAACGAAGAGATCCGCCGCAGAGATAGAGTCATTCGCATTTATCCAAATGAGGCATCCGTAATCAGGCTTATCGGTGCTTTGCTCAGTGAGCATGATGAACGTTGGGTTACCGGCAGGAAATATCTTGATATGCAAGCCTACTATGACGCAGTGGCAATCCGGAAGAAGGCTGCTCAGACCGCGGCTTGATTAAACATTGACCGAGGAACGATTTTACACACTATAATGGACTTGACTTGGATCTGGTGCTCTTCTTTATTTAAACACCTGGGAAACTGAAAAGGCCTGCAATTTTGTTGCAAAATAACAATCCCTCTTTTTGGGCAATGGTCGACAGATAATAAAAGCGGGTTCTCACTTTACAGAATCGATATTACCATTAGACGAAGGGCAAAACGGGATGAGGCGCGGTCCGTTGTAGAAAAATATGCCACAGAAGGACTTCGTTTAGCCATAGACTTATATAGAGAGGATATCATAAAAAATAGCATTTATGTTATGATAAAAAGGAGCACTTGGAATAAGACCGGTCTCCCATGGCAACCTGTGAGATGCTGCGCAGCACGGATGTTAGCAGTGCGATGACGTGGAGGAGCCTGCCAGAGGGATCAACAATCCAAAAACACATAAAAACCACTGCTGAAAGCCTATAGGTGAGAAAGGTTGAGACAAATGAACATAAAACGCAGCATGATCCTGATTGGATTGCTTATTCTGCTTGTCGCAGGGATGCTTATGGTAAACCATATGCAGAATATAAACCAACAGGATGCCGTGCAAAACCTTGTCATGCAGAAAGCTGCAATCTCTTTTGAAGCCGATTGCAAGAACCTGAACATGCTTTATCTGTCATATGAGGATGAATACAAAGTCGTCATGGAAGATGCCGAATTGCTTTGGCTTCCTTTGGCCAGTTCGCCGGCGAGCAGACCTGTCGTGCAATACACGATCGTCAGAGTCAATGATGCGGTGTCCGTGGATAACCAGATCTGGCTTAACGTAACGGTCCCGGTCTATGACACCCCGATGAACCTGAAGGGCTGGGTTCCGGAAGCCAAGACCGCATCGGTGACGGATGAAAACCGCAAGCTCATCGCCAGCGGGCTTATCGTAAAGGCAGGGGCCATGGCTTTTGAGACAGATGATTTTGCGAATGTCGCAAAGACAGTGCCGACACCGCTGCCGTGCGACCAGGTCGCCTCGACCGAGGACCGGCAGCAGGGCTATCTCAAACTAAATCTTCCCGGAGGAAATATTATCTGGGTCAAGGAAAGCGATGTCACTTTCCCTGATTTGGAGAAATAGAAAAGAAGGGACAGAGACTTTGAAAGAGGATGAAGGAGTCTGAGCGAGGGTAGCCTTGAAAATGCATGCATTTAAAAGAGAGGGGACGGGGACTTTTTGCGGCGCACGCAAAAAGTCCCCGTCCCCTCAAAGACCAAATTTTAAAACTCAACCTGATCGATCAGCAAATCACCCACATACATGCCGGTGACCACCGACGTCCCCTTCTGCACCCGAAGAATGATGAAGCAGTTGTTCGGATCAGCGAAAAAGGCCTGTTCAGCGGCCGGCGCTATCTCCTCATCGAGAAAATACTGCTGCATCGGGAGGTCAAAGCTGCCGTAGCGATAGCGCGCCTTGATGTAATCCCTTCCGTCCTCCGGGGGCTTGGGCAACGCCTCGTCAAAATAGGCGATCCCGTCCGAGCCGACGGCAATAGTCATATAGCAGATCTGTCGGCCGGCGCTTCGGCTATCATCGATTTCCAGACGATTTTTCACGGCGGAGGTGTCCAGGCGGAACTGCAGATAGCGGCCGCGAAAGGGGTCCGCAGGATCATAGGCCTCAGTTCTGAACTTATACTCCTGCCCGTTGCGTGCCGCAGACTCGGACCGGATGCTGGGATAGATCGAAAATCCCACCTGAAGGGCTGCCAGGAGAAGGAACAGCAGCAGGAGCAAAACCTTGCTCGGTCGCCATTCCGAGATTTTATCCAACCAGGGGCTGAAGAAGAAACGCTTTTCGGTCGTCATTGGGCGGCACCTCCCTTCGGAGCGTCAGACGCTGCGGGGGCTTCCGGGGGCTCTTCCGCTTTTTCCCGGCTTTTGCGGACCATCCAAAGATTGGTGAAGAGAAAGCCCAGGCCCAGGGCCACAAAGACCAGACCGCGAACCAGGAAACTGAAATCAATATCCAAAAAGCGGGTGCCGATGATCAGCACCAGGAAAAACAAACCCAGATTGGCAGTGCCAAGCCGGTTCTGGCTGATCCCCCGAAGCAGCAGCCGCAGGCCGATGCCGAAGAACACCAGATTGAAGCAGATGACGGCCAGCAGGGACGCTGCATCCCGGTCCGGCATCTTCTGAAAAATCAGGATCAGCACCGGCGGCAGCAGGGGCAAGGCCCACTTCAGGGCGGTCATTCCCCCGTCAGCGGCCGCTTCCATCAGATCCGGCTGCTGGAACTTGCTTTGCCGGTACAAAACAAAAGTGAAGCCGGCCGCCAGGGCGAAAAGGACCAGAAGGATCCCGTAAGTCATTGGCCGGAAACTGCTTTGGGCCTGGTAAAGCCAAAGACCCCGGAAGGTGAAGATGTAAAAAAGAAAATAGAGCGCAAGCTTGCCCAAAAGGCTCAGTGTATGATGCTCGGCATCCTCCCGGCTCAAGGGCCAGTTCCCCGGCAGGGTATCGGCCGCATCGGAATAAAGGAAAGCGTCTCCTAGAATCAAAAGCAGGAAATAGAGGTAGAGGAATTCCTGCCAGGGAATCCAGTAGGGCAGCATGGCCATGAACCAGATGAAGCCCGTCAGGCCCAGGGCCAGGTTCAGCCACAGATCGTGGCCTTGCAGCTTTTTCTGATGGATCTGCATCAGGAGCCAGGGCTTCAGGGCGCCCCCCAGCAAAACGCCCGCCAGCAGCAGGCCGCCAAAGGAGAGGCTCCTTTGCGCCGCGGCAACGCCAAAATAAATGGAGATCAGAATCAGATAAACCAGCGCCGTCAAGTCCGCCGAAAATAGATAGACCAGCGGCAGGGACAGCAGCGCCGTTCCTAAAAACAGATGGGATGGATCGGAGATCACATGGTAGACCTGGCCAGTCATGGCCATGGCAGTCAGCAAGCCAATAGAAACCACCAATCCGGAGATTTCCTTCCACAAACGGCCTTTGTCTCCGAGGATCGTGAAAATGCCCAGGCCGATGCCTGCCAGCAGAGGGATCAGGGAGATGAAAACCCGGGCCAGTCGCGGCAGCGCGGACCAGTTTTTTGCCAGGATGAGGATCACGCCCAGCAGGACCAACAGCGTTCCCAGGATCACCAGGGCGAAGCTTAAGGCAGGCAATCGTTTGGTTTCCCGGGCCTTGAGCCGGTAGTGGGCCTGCAGACGGGCCACGGTCTCAGGATCCGCCAAGCCTTGGTTCAGCCATTCCTGCATTTGCCGGTTCAGCCACTGCAGATGCTTTTCTTGTGTCATCAATCGCTCCTTTCTGATGAGGGCTTTCTCTGTCCCCCCCAACGGGGACGGAAGAAAGCACATCAAAGCCTATCGCATGAATTCAGTATAGCATTGAACAAATATTCTGAACAGAGGGCAAGACGGAGAGCCTATTCTGTGCGGAATTCTTTGCGGGTGAATCGGCCGACGCCCCAGAGGTAACCCAGTGCCAAGAGCAGACAAGCGCCTGCAAAAAGCAGCGGCAGGAAAGGAAATCCAAACCAGGGAATCTCCACGATGGCGGCTAGCCAGGCAGGATCCGCCTGCCCCATGGCCGCAAAGCAGCCGATGTACAGGAGCAAGGCGTAAATGCGGGATTTGGCGCTTCCCAGGCAAAGGGTCAGCGGAAGGGTGATGGCGGTGAAAAGGATGCCGCCGGTCACCGCAATCGTCATGGAAGCCAGCAGCATATTGGGGCTGTAGCGGCTTGTAACAAGCGTTGACATCCCTGAAAGCGCGCCGGTCACCAGGACCAGCAACAGGATCAGCGCCAAGGCAAACAGGTATTTTGCCTGAAAGATTTGCCGTCGGTTGACCGGCAGCGCACCGTACCAATTAAAGGCGGCATTGCTGTCGTCATAGGCCAGGGCAGAATACAACAGGCCGTAGAGCGCCACGGCGAAGGAAAAGATCAGCATCTGGGGCAGCAGCGCAAAAGCCAGGGTTACCGTTCCGAAAAGCAGGAGCGTTTTCCGCAGGCTCAGCAATTTGATAAAATCCGATTTGACCAGAGCCATCAACACATTCATTGTTTCTCACCTCTCGCATATCCGATAAAGACATCTTCCAGGGTGGGAATGTCGTACACCGCCTCCTGGCCCAGCAGGGCGTAGGTTTGGGCGTATTGTGTGGTCAGGGCGGTGCAGCCGTAATCCGTTTTACGCAGATCCAGCAGATACGGCCGGGTTTCCGGCGTGAACAGCGCCGCCGGACCTTTTACGATGCGATGGGTTTCCAGGAGGCGGTCCTTGGGCTGCATATTGAGCACAATTTGGCCTTGGTGGAGAAAAAGCACATAGTCGGCCACCTTGTCCAGGTCCGAGGTGATGTGGCTGGAGAAGAACACCGTGACCCCTTCCTGCTCCAGCTGGTTCTGCAGGATGTCCAGGAAATCCTGGCGGACCAGGGGATCCAGGTTGGTGGTGGGCTCATCCATCAGCAAGAGCCTGGGATGATGGGACAAGGCCATGGCCAGGCTGAATTGTTTTTGCTGTCCTTTGGACATATCCTTGAGGGGCTTCTTCAGATCCAGCGCAAAGCGGTCGGTCAGGCGGCGGAAGACCGCTTCATCCCATTTCGAATAAAAGGGGCGGGTCATCTCCTTCAGCTGCAGCAGTGTGGCCTGGACGGTAAAGCCGGACACATCGCCCACATAGCCGATCCATTCTTTGAATTGCTGATTTTTCTGTTGGCTGTTCTGGCCAAAAAGCGAGATCTGCCCCTGGTCCGGGAACAGGTGGTTCATCATCAGCTTGATGGTGGTGGTTTTGCCGGCGCCGTTTTCACCGATGAAGCCGGTGACGTAGCCTTCGGGCACGGCCAGGCTGGGGATGCTCAAGTGAAAATTGCCCAAGGTTTTTTTCAGGTCGTGGATTTCAATGACGTTCATGGACAAACCTCCTGTGGCAGCTTATCTGCCTTGTTCTTGCAGCTCGAAAAGTGTTTTGGCAATTTCTGAGAATTGATCCTGACGGAGTCCAAGGGCCCGGGCTTCGCTGACCAGCGCATTGAGCTTTTCCTCCAGCTGGGCAAGGGCGGCTTCCCGCAGACGCTCCGTGTTCCGGACGGCCACGTAGGTGCCTTTACCGGGCGTGGTTTCCAGAAAGCCTTCAGACTCCAGGTCATCGTAAGCCCGCTTGACGGTGATGATGCTGACTTGCAGATCCCGGGCCATCGCCCGGATCGAAGGCAGCAGGGCGCCTTGCTTCAGCTCGCCTTTGAGGATGGCGGCCTTCAGCTGGGATTCCAGCTGTTCATAAAGGGGAACGGAGGAATGGGCTGAAAAGATAAGGTCCAGGAGAATCACCTCCAAAGTGTGCATTGCCGTATCTAACTGTATATAAATCATAATCACAGTTAATCTCGCTGTCAAGCCGGCAACCCAAATATTTTAGTTTGTTATTTTTATCGTTTTATGAGATAATATTCCTTGACCGTACTACACGGGGAGGCAGCGGTGCCCTGTAACCCGCAGTCCGCTACAGCGGGGTGGAATTCCCGGACTGAGGTCTGGTTTTGTGGGGTCTGGCCATGATAAGCAGCGTTGAGGATCGGGTCCCGCGCAACAGAAGCTTGTGAACCCTGTCAGGTCCGGAAGGAAGCAGCAGTAAGCGAATCCTTCTGTGTGCCGCGGGTCAGCCTGGTTTGAGCCGGCTGTCATGGATACGCCCGGAAGATCATGTTCGAAGCCGGGTGTACGGTCATATGTTCTGGACAGAGCGGCTTGCCGGAGGGCGGGTCGTTTTTTCATAGCCAGCCCTTGCGGCGAAAGGAGTGTCAGCATGACGTATCAAGTGCTTTATCGTACATGGCGGCCTCAGGATTTTGATGAGCTGGTGGGCCAGGACGCGATCCGCCGGACTCTGGAAAATGCCTTGCAGCAAAATCGGATCAGTCATGCCTATCTTTTTGCCGGCCCCCGGGGCACGGGGAAGACCAGCATGGCCCGCATCCTGGCCAAGGCCCTGAATTGCGCCAACCCCCGGGGCTATCAGCCCTGCGGCTGTTGCGAGAGCTGCCTTTCCATTCAGAGAGGCAATTCCATGGATGTGCTGGAGATCGACGCGGCCTCCAACCGGGGGATCGAGGAGATCCGCGACTTAAAAGAGAAGATGGGCTTTATGCCGGTTTTGGGCAAGTATAAAGTCTATATCGTGGACGAAGTCCACATGCTGACCACCGAGGCCTTCAACGCCCTGCTCAAGACCCTGGAAGAGCCGCCGGCCCATGTGGTGTTTGTTTTGGCCACCACGGATGTGCAGAAACTGCCGCCCACGATCCTGTCCCGCTGTCAGCGGTTTGATTTCCGCAAGATCGCGCCTAAAGTGATCCAGGAGCGGCTTCATGAGATCGCCAGCCGGCTGGATGTGCCGGTGGAGGCGGACGTGTTTCCTTTGATTGTCAAAAAGGCCGACGGCGGCATGCGGGATGCCATCAGCCTGCTGGACCAATGCCTGGCCTTCAGTCCGGAAGGACTGACGGCGGAAACGGCTTATCAGGTGTTGGGGATGCTTCGGCATGAGGCCTTGCGGGATGTGCTGCAGGCCATCATCGGCCATGATCCCCAAGCCCTGTTTTTACAAATCGACCGGCTGCTGCAGGAAGGGGTGGAGCCCATGCAGCTGCTGCGGGATCTGGCAGAGTATTGCCGCAACCTTTGGATGCTGATCGTCTGCGGCCCGAAAACGGAATTGGTCATGGCCTCGGAACAGGAACGCCAGACGATGCAGGACCAAGGGCAGACCCTGGGCGCCCGGCGCCTTCAGGAGATGCTTGTCCGGCTGGATCAGGGCGCGGCGGGGGCCAAAGGGCGAGGCAATGCCCGTTTTATGGCGGAGGCCTTGCTGGCCGGCCTTCTGACCCATCCGCAGGCAGCGCAGGAAACAGGGCATCAAGCCGTCAGGCCGGCAGAAAGGCCGACGCCAGGTCCAGCCGCGACAAGACCGGCGCAGGCCAAAGCAGAAATGCTTCATGCCCCTGCGGAGAAACCGGCAGAACCTTTGATAGAGGTTACCAAAGAACCCGTCAAACCGGCCGTCAAAGAGGCACACTGGGATGAGCGCGTTCCCAAAAGCAAGCCGGCGGATCCCGGTAAAATTCTTTCCAAGGCATCTGCCGCAGGCCTGACCTCCAGCGTATGGGAGCAGATCCTGCAGGATGTCAAATCCCGGCGGATCGTGCTTCATGCCTTTCTGACCGCTTCCGTGGAGCAGCAGCTTCAGGATCATCGGCTGACCGTGAATTTTGATCCGGAAAAAGGCAAATTCCACAAGGAGCGGGCCGAGGAAGCCGAAAACAAGCGGATCCTTCTGGAGACCGCCCGTCAGATTCTGGATCCGGAGCTGCAGATCGCCTATGGTTTTAAGCAGGAGGATCTGGACCGGGATCCGGTCAAAAAGGCGCTAGCCATGTTTGGCGAAAGCATCGTGGAAATCAAGGATTGAACCAGGGGTTTTACCGGTTGCACCGAAGCACCCGGTATGAATATAATGAAGAAAGAAGCATACTCCCCTATGGTGGATAATAAACGACACAAGGAGGATACAGTTATGGCGATGGGTATGGGCGGAATGGGCAATCCGCAAAAATTGATGAAACAGGTCCAGAAGATGCAGGCGGATATGGCACGCCTCCAGGAAGAACTGGGAAATATGACGGTGGAGGCGACGGCCGGCGGCGGTGCAGTGAAATGCGTCATGACCTGCAAGCAGGAAGTGAAAAGCCTGACCATCGATCCGGAGCTGCTGGATCCGGAAGAAGTCGAAATGCTGCAGGATCTCCTGATCGTGGCATTCAATGAAGCCTCCCGGCTTTCCCAGGACAAATCCGCGGCGGAGATGAGCAAGATTACCGGCGGCGTGAAGGTGCCGGGACTCTTCTGATGACCGGCCTGTTCCATGCCCCGGTCATGCAAAACTTAATGGAACAATTCGGAAAGCTGCCGGGCGTCGGTCCCAAGACGGCCCAGCGGCTGGCCTTTTTTGTGCTGTCTCTCCCCAAGGAGGAGGTGGCGGCCTTTGCGGAGGCCCTGGTGCAGGCCAAGGAGACCATGACCTTTTGTCCGGTTTGTTTTTCTTTGACGGACCAGACCCCCTGCTATGTCTGCCGGGATGTGACCCGGGACCGGCGGACCATCTGCGTGGTGGAGGAGACCACCGACGTGTTTTCCATTGAGCGGACCCGGGATTACCGGGGCCTCTACCATGTGCTGCAGGGCTCCATTTCACCCATGGACGGACGGCAGCCGGAAGACCTGCGCATCCGGGAGCTGCTGCAGCGGCTGGAATCCGGTGAAGTGGAGGAAATCATCCTGGCCACCAATCCGGACGTGGAGGGGGAAACCACCGCCCTCTATCTGGCCCGCCTGTTGAAGCCTTTCGGATTGAGGACCACCCGGATCGCCCACGGCATCCCGGTGGGCAGCAACCTGGAGCATGCGGATGCGGCCACCCTGTCCCAAGCCTTGGAAGGCCGGCGGGAGATCGGGAAATCATAACGGCAAAGGAAAGCGGCAGACTCCATCCATCGAATGGAACCTGCCGCTTTTTTTAAGGTCTTTGATGCGGACCAGCGGATCAGAAGATGCCGGGCAAATAGGAAAGCACATAGGAGGTCACCAGCTTGCTGACCAGGACCAGCGGGATGAAACGCCGGGAATTCAAGCCTGAAAAACCGGCACCCAGACAGATGATCTCATCGGGAAGCACCGGGAAAATCAGCAGGACGGCAATGACCCAGGGACCGTACCGGTCGAGATAGCGGTCATAACGGTCCAGTCCTTTGGCGTGGCCCTTCATGGCCTTCAGCCGGTCGCCTCCCATTTTTGCCAGAAGGTACATGGTGATGATCCCGAGAACGGTGCCGAGATAGCTGATGATGAACGCATTGAAAGGGCCCAGCACGGCGCTGCCGGCCATGATCGTCACCGGCTCGGGAACCGGCAGAAGGATGGGCTGCAGAAAGCAGATGAGAAAGAACAGGCTTAAAGCGTGACCCATGTTCTGCTGCAGGATGTATTCGAAACCGTAATAGTCTGTCAGAATCATCAGCCGGGTGACGGAATGGATCAGGATCAGCGCCAGGAAAGCGCCGGTGAGATAATAAATCAGATAGTTGATCACCTTGCTGGAGCGGGGCCATTTCTTGACCCAGACCCAAATTTTCAGACCCGCCAGAAGCAAAGCGCCCGCCGGAATCAAGGACTGATAGAGCGCCGGCATGGCGTCCAGCAGATGGATGGCAAGGTAAGCGGTCAGGCCGCAGAGCACCAGCGGAAGGACCAGATGCTTGAGGGTATGTTTGTCCGGAAAGAGATCCAAAACCAAAGCCTCCTTATACTCCGAGGTTTATAAGATGCCAATGTCCGTCCGGGCGCCGGCCGGTCGAAGAGCGTGCGCCCCGTCCTTGCTATTATAACATTCCCGAGCCAAAATCCACGTTAAAATTACATGAACATCGGATGAGTCTTTGCTTCATTCGGACAGGCGAAAGCCCCCGGCTCAGGCCGGAGGCTTTCTGAATAAGAAGATGGTTTGTGCCGGAGCGATGGAAAGCGATTATTGGGTCACGGTTTCCAGGACTTTCTTGCTCTGCTGGGCCGCTTTGTACATGAACCAGCCGAAGGCCAGGAAGGCCGATGCGATGCCCACGGGATAACCGAAGGATGTCGGGAGTTTCAGACCTTCCGGCGCGATCAGGATGTAGGTCATGGTCACGGCGGTCATAAACGTGGCCGGGATGGAAGCAATATAATGGAAACTGTGGTTTTTGACCAGATAGGCGGCCGATGTCCAGAGCACGATCATGGCCAGGGTCTGATTGGCCCAGGCGAAGTAGCGCCAGATGATGGCAAAGTCGATGAACATCAGGGAGACGCCGATGGCGAACAGGGGGATGGCGATGTAGAAACGGTTGCGGTATTTTTCTTGTTTCAGATCGAAAGCATCTGCAATGGCCAGACGGGCGCTCCGGAAGGCGGTGTCGCCGGAGGTGATGGGGCAGGCGACGACGCCCAGCAGGGCCAGGACGCTGCCGAGACCACCCAGCACGCCGACGGAGATGGTCTTGACCACGACGGCAGCCGAGCCGGCTTCGGAAAGGGCTTGGGTGCTTCCAAAGAAGGCCATGGCCGCGGCAGCCCAAATCAGGGCGATGATGCCTTCCGCGATCATGGCGCCGTAGAAAATGCGGCGGCCAAGTTTTTCATTGGGCAGGCAGCGGGCCATGATGGGCGACTGGGTGGCATGGAAGCCGCTGATGGCGCCGCAGGCGATGGTGATGAACAGGAAGGGGAAGATGGCCTTTCCGCCGGGATGGAGGTTGGCCAGGGTCATTTCGGGAATCGCGTAACCTTTGACAATAAGGCCGATGGTAATGCCGACGCCCATGAACAGAAGGGCTGCGCCGAAGATGGGATAGATTTTGGCGATCAGCTTGTCGATGGGCAGGACGGTGGCCAGCAAGTAATACGAAATAATGATAGCGATCCAGGTTACTTTGCTCCAGCCGGTGATCCCGACGAGAATGTCAGCAGGCCCGGTGACGAAGACAACGCCTACGAGAACCAGCAAGACCACTGAAAAAACACGCATGACGTTTTGGGCGGTGGTCCCAAGATAGCGGCCCACGATTTCCGCAATGGTTTCTCCATTGTGGCGGACGGAAAGCATGCCGGCGAAAAAGTCGTGGACGCCGCCTGCAAAAATCGAACCCAGGACGATCCACAGGAACGCCGCAGGTCCCCAGTAAGCGCCGGCCACAGCACCGAAAATGGGGCCTAACCCTGCAATGTTCAGGAACTGGATCAAGAAGGATCTTTTCCAATCCAGGGGCATGTAGTCTACGCCATCGTTCATGGTGACAGCGCAGGTCTGGCGGCCCTCATCCACGCCAAACACTTTTTCGACGAACTTGCCATAGAACACGTATCCCAGAATCAGAGCAGCGATAGAAAGAAAAAATGTAACCATAGTCTCCCTCCTCTTTTTGAATTGGAAGTTCTCTGACAACGGAGAACTTCTTTGATTGCTTTCATTATATTCAGAAATATTCACATGAGGAGAGATTGACGCCCAATCGACAAAAAAGCAGCCTGAACGGCTGCTTTGGCAGGATGAATGGCTAGAGGTGGAAAAGCTCCTTGAAGGCCTTGATGTTCCGCCGGCTGACCGGGATCTCCGCGTCGGTTCCGGCCAGCTTGACGGCATAGGTATTGTTGAACCAGGGAATGATGGTTTCCACCATATCCAGATTGATCAGGAAACTGCGGTGGCACCGGAAAAACCGATGGGCTTCCAATAATTCTTCCAGCTGGCCCAAGGTATCCTGGCTGAGGTAGGGATCCTTCGGACAATGGATGACGGTCCCTTCCTCGGTTGCTTCGCAGTAGATGATTTTCGAGGGCGGCACCAGATGGATGCGGTCCCCTTTCCACAAAGGCAGCCTGGTGATGGGGTGGCTGGAGCGATGGGCAGAGAGCATTTGCATCACCGGTTCATAGGATTTTTCCGAGCGGAGGGAGACCCTCTCCCGGATCCGGTCCAAGGTTTTATCGAAGCGATCCTGCATGATGGGCTTCAGGATATAATCTACCGCATTCAGGGAAAAGGCCCGAACGGCGTATTGATCATAGGCGGTGACGAACACCAGCAAAGGGCGGCGCTGCAGCTTCAGCAGCTGCTCCGCCAGGGTGAAGCCGTCCATTTCCGGCATATTGACGTCGAGAAACACCACGTCCGGTTCCTCCGAGATGATCTGAGGCAGGGCCTTGAGTGGATCGGTATAGGATTCCAGAACGTTGAAGTCCTCCTGTTGGCGCAGGAAATAAGCCAATTCTTCCAGGGCCGGCAGTTCATCATCCACAAGGACAGCGGAAATCGTCATGCAGCCAGGCCTCCTTTTAAGGGCAGAGTGAAACTGACGGTGGTTCCGATGCCGGGCGTCGATTCGATGGAGAGGGGGGTATTGTAGATGCTCAGCAGCCTGGCTTGGACATTCCGCAAACCGATGCCGCCGCTGCCGGCCCCCGGATCGGCCGCTCCCAGAAGCCTGCTGATCATCACCGGGGACATGCCGATTCCATTGTCGATGATCTCGATTTTAAGGGCATCCTTTACCTGTTTAGCCCGGATGATCAGGGTGCCGCCTTCGTTTTTGGACATCAGGCCGTGCTTCAGGGCATTTTCGACCAAGGGCTGAAGGATCAGAGGCGGGACCATGCATTGGATGTTTTTGTCAATGTCATAGACCACTTCGAGCCGGTCGGAGAAACGGGCTTCCTCAATGCTGAGATAGCTTTCGATATGCTGGATCTCCTGGTCAAAGGGAATGAAGGCGTCGCCGGTCTTGAAGCTGGAACGCAGGTAGAAGCTCAGTTTAAGCAGAAGATCCCTTGCCTTGAGCGGATCCGTACGGCAAAAAGAGATGATGGTGTTCAGGGCATTGAAGAGAAAGTGGGGGTGGATCTGGGCCTGCAGCGCCTTGAGCTCGGTTTTGGCCAGAAGCTCTTTCTGGTAGGTGAGCTGGCTAAGCTCCAGCTGGGTGGAAAACAGCTGCGCCAGGCCTTTGGCCAGCTCCATTTCCGATGAAGATATCCCGTTGACCCGGGTCTGGTAAAGCTTCAGGCTGCCAATCAGCTCGTCGTGCATAAAGAGGGGAGCCACAATGGCGGAGCGGAGGCGGCAGCGGGGATTGGCGCATTCGATTTCTTCTTTGTTGTTTGCGATGCAGACTTCTCCGGATTCGATGGCATTTCGGGTCATTTTGGTGTGGATGGGCTGGTCGGCCTGATGGTGGTCTGCCCCCACCCCCCTATGGGCCAGGATGTGGGTTTTATTGGTCAGGGAGACGGCGCTGACGCCGGTGGCATCCAGAATGATCTGCGCCACTTGGCTTGCGGAGCTTTTATTCAAGCCGTTCCGGAGGATCGGCAAAGTTTCGGAGGCAATATTCAGGGCCAGCTGGGCCTTGACGGCGGCAGCCCGCTCATTTTCTTCGAAGATTTGGGAGATCAGAAGGATGAAGGCGGCGGTGCCGATGGCATTGATAAAGCCCATGGGCAGAAAAATCAGTCGCACCAGATGGAAGGCGTCCTCGAAAGGCCGGGCAATCAGGAGGATGATCCCCATTTGGATGGTTTCGATGAAGAAGGTCAAGAGGCCGCCCCACAGCCATTTGTTGGACTTCTGATCGATAAAACCCTTTGCGTACCCGGCGATGACGCCGCCGAGGATGGTGGAGATCCCGCAGGCGATGGCGGTAAAGCGGCCTTGGGGGATCAGCATGCGATGGATGCCGGCGATCAGTCCGGACAGGGTGCCTACCCAGGGCCCTCCGAAAAGGCCGCCCACAATAACGCCTACCGAACGGGAATTGGCGATGGCATCGTTGATGGAAATGCCGGTGTAGGTGCCAATGATGCCGATCCCTCCAAATATCAGGGAAAAAACAAGGATGTCATCCAGGCTGAGTTTGCTCTTTAAAATGTAGTTTTTGATGACGCTGGTCCGTGAAAGCAGAAAACCAAAGAAAACGATCATCCCGAGTTGATTGATCAGCCCCTGCAATAATTCGATGAACATTATGCACCTCATGTTCTTGGCCGAAGGGGGGACAGGACCGGCTGCGGCGGCTGAAAGGGTCAGCCTCTCCCTTCAGATTAATAGAGAAGGCAAAGGATTTCAACTATTAAATTTCAGAAGATGGTGCGGCAAGGGATCTTTTTGGGCTGCTCCGGCGTCATAACATAGCAGAGGGTGTGTCATCGAGGACCAAACATGGTATAATTCAAAGCATACCATGGGAATTGAACAGGGTTGCAAAACACCCATCATAGAGGAGGGATCTGTTTTATGAACCAGAGATCCATGGCCGCCGGGCTGATGATCCTGCTTCTGATCATCAGTCTTATGCCCATGACGGCATTGGCGGCGGACACCGCCAGCCTCGCACTCACGGAATATGAATACGACGACGGGGTGTCTAAACCTCATGTGGAGATGTTCCGTGTGGAAGGAAAAGCGGCCGCAGCCATCCGGATCGAATTCACCACCAATCGGGGCGGCGGACTGACCGGCGGCGCCGACCAGATCATCCTGATTTTCCCTTCCCAATTCAACTTGCCTTCCAGCATTTCGAAAGACAAAGTGACCATCAACGGGCTGCCCATGACGACGCCCAGTCCCGTGGTCAGCCGGCAAATGTTCCTGACCCTTTCCCCGGCTATGAATTTTCCGGAAGAAACCCCCATCGAAATCCTCATCGCCGCGGATTCCGGCATTATTGTCACGGAGGATGAAGACGATGTGACCCTGTCGGCGGTAACCACCCGGGACACCCGGGCGGTGGCCTCATATCCCTTTGATGTGACCGAGTCCGAGGACTTTCCCTATGTTCCGCAAGCATCCTTCAACCCGGCCGTGACCGTGGCGCCCAACGGCGCCGGCAAGGCGGGAGAATATACGTTGACGGCCAACGCCAATACCTTTGATACCTTCGATAGCGGCAGCCTGACCGGCTTTACCCTGACGTTCCCTGCCGGCACGGTGCTGCCGGGAACCATCGACCCCAGATATGTGACCGTCAATGGACAAAGAAGCTCCGGCATTCTGGTCAACCCGACACGCCGGGAAATGATCTTTACTCTCCCGGCCGGGGTTTCCCGTTCCTCCGAGACCGTGATCAGGATCGCCGTGGAGGCCGGCATTGTCAATCCGCCGGCAGCCCGGTATGTGATGGATATCCTTCCTCTGAAAGGGATGCGGCCGGTGGTCACCAAGTCCTACGAAACCAAAACCGTCTCCGACCCGGTGACGGGAGGCGCCCCGACCTACGACAGCGCCCAAAAGATCGTAAAGCTGACCTTGAACAGCAGCACCGCCACGAAGAACGGCGAGACCATGAACCTGGATGTGGCGGCGACTCTGCTCAGCGGCTTTACCATGGTGCCGGTGCGCTTTGTTTCCGACGGGCTGGGGGCCTCCGTGGATTATAACAGCAGCCAGAACACCGTGACCCTGGCCTACGGCAGCCGCATCATCGTCCTATGGCCCGGGTCCACCATTGCCAAAGTGGACAATATGCCCATTACCCTGGCCAAGGCGCCGGTGATCAAGGATGGCCGTACGCTGGTTCCCATTCGGTTCGTTTCCGAATGCTTTGGCGCCAAGGTGGATTTTGTCAGTGTCACCGCGCCCATCACCATTACCGTGGATGGCGCGGACATTGCCAGACTGCCCTCCGTCGATCAAATCCAGGCTTCCCAGGTCACCGCCAGCGGCGGCACGTCCGGCAGCACCGGCAGCGACGCTTCGGGAAGCGGAACGGCGACCGCCGGCGTTGTGGGCAAGACCATCACCCTGAAGGCAGAAAACAATACGGCGAACCTGCGTTCCGGGCCCGGCATTACCTATACGAAAGTTGGTTTGCTGCTGCCTGAGGAAACGGCGGCGATCACAGAGGTCAGCGGCGAGTGGTACCATATCCGATTTGATTATGGCATGGAAGCCTGGGTCAAGTCCGATCTGGTGGATGTGAAATAGCAAAGCGTCTTGCCGAGGGGGGCGCCGAGGGTTTCCGGATTCGGAAAACCGCGGTTCCCCCTTTCTTATTTGGTTGACAGGCCTCGTTGGCCGACGATATAATTGGAAAAGAATTATTGCTGATCAGATGTTGGGAGGATTTTATAAAATGAATAGGATCCAGGAAATCAAAGAGCGGATCCGGGGAGAAGTGGTATTAGCCCTTGAAAAAGCCAAGGCGGCCGACGCCTTGACTTTTGAAATGATCCCTGCCTTTGCCATCGAGGTGCCCCGTGAAAAGAACCACGGGGATTTTGCGGTCAACGCGGCCATGCTCTTAGCGAAGCAGGCGGGCAAGCCGCCCCGGGAAATAGCCCAGATCATCCAAAAAAATTTGGAGGAAGAGTTGCCCTGGCTGACCAAGCTGGAAATCGCGGGGCCTGGCTTCCTCAATTTTTTTGTTGATTCCTTGTATTTTCATCCGGTGCTGCCGGCGATCCTGGCTGAAGACGAGGCTTATGGCCACAGTGATGTAGGAGATGGCCGGAAAGTCCAGATCGAATTCGTCAGCGCCAATCCCACCGGTCTGCTGCATATGGGCAACGCCCGGGGAGCGGCCTTGGGAGACAGCCTGGGCAACCTGATGAAGGCCGCCGGCTACAAGGTCAGCCGCGAATACTATATCAATGATGCGGGAAACCAGGTGGAAAACTTCGGCAAGTCCCTGGAAGCCCGCTATCTGGAGCTTCTGGGGCAGCCCTTTGAATTTCCGGAGGACGGTTATCATGGGGAAGATATCGTCGACACGGTGAAAAACATCATTGCGTCGGAAGGTGACCGTTTTCTCCACATGGAAACCGCATTGAGAAGAGAGTTCTTGATCCAGCTGGGCTTAAAGGAAAAGCTGGCCGGCATCCGCAATACCCTGTCCGCATTCGGCGTCCACTATGACGTCTGGTTCAGCGAGCAGAGCCTCCATGACAGCGGCGAGGTCCAGGAAACCATTCATGACATGAAAGAAAGGGGCCTTCTGCTGGAAAAGGAAGGCGCTTTATGGCTCGAGGCCTCGGCCTTTGGCGGAGAAAAGGACGAGGTCATGGTCCGGGCCAACGGCGTGCCCACTTATTTTGCCGCCGACATTGCCTATCACCGCAATAAATTCCGCCGAGGCTTCGATCTTCTGATCAACATCTGGGGCGCCGACCATCATGGCCATGTGGCCCGGATGAAGGGAGCCATGGGAGCGCTGGGATATGATCCGGACCATCTCCAGGTGATCCTGATGCAGCTGGTCCGTCTCCTCAAAGGCGGGGATATTGTCAGGATGTCCAAGCGCGCCGGAGAATATGTGACGCTGAACGAACTGATGGAGGAGGTTGGCCGGGATGCGGCCCGTTTCTTCTTCGTCATGCGCAGCGCAGACAGCCAGATGGATTTCGATCTGGACCTGGCCAAATCCCAGTCGGCGGACAATCCCGTATATTATGTGCAGTATGCCCACGCCCGGATCCACAGCCTGCTGAAGATGGCTGCCGGTGAAAAAGCCGATCCGGACAAGGTCCGGCTTGAGTTGCTTGGGCATCCCTCTGAGATCGCGCTGATCCGCAAGCTGGCGGAGCTGCCTGAAGAGGTTGCCCAGGCCGCCGCGGCCATGGAGCCTCATCGGATGCCCCGGTACGCCATGGAATTGGCCGCCCAGTTCCACAGCTTCTATACGGACTGCCGCTGCCTGGTGGAGGATGAGGCGCTGCGGGATGCGCGGCTGCTGTTGTCCGACGCCACCCGGATCGCCCTGCGCAATGTGCTGAACCTGATCGGCGTTTCGGCGCCGGAACGCATGTAACCACAGAACAACCGGTTTTAGGCCGGCTTTAGTCAGCCTTTGGCAGAACGCAGTCATGAAAAACCACGGGAGGAAGAGGATGGCAACAAAGTATATTTTCATTACCGGCGGCGTGGTCTCATCCTTGGGGAAGGGGATCACCGCGGCCTCGCTGGGCCGATTGCTGAAAAGCCGGGGTCTCAATGTCCTGGTGCAGAAGTTCGATCCCTATATCAACGTGGACCCCAGCAACATGAGCCCGACGCAGCACGGAGAGGTTTTTGTGACCGACGACGGCGCGGAGACCGACATGGATCTGGGCCATTATGAACGGTTTATCGACATGAATCTTCCCAGCGCCTGCAGCACCACCATGGGCGTCGTTTATGACCGCGTCCTTCGCAATGAACGGGAAGGGAAGTATTTGGGCGGCACCGTCCAGGTCATTCCCCACATCACCAACGAAATCAAAGCCTCGATCCGCCGCGCGGCCGAGGAAGCCCATCCCGACATCCTCATCACGGAGATCGGGGGCACCGTCGGCGACATCGAATCCCTGCCGATCCTGGAAGCCATCCGCCAAATGAAACGGGACCTGGGCAGCGAGAACATCATGTATCTGCACGTGACCCTGGTCCCGACGCTGGCCGCCTCCGGCGAGGCCAAGACCAAGCCCACCCAGCACAGCGTCAAAGAGCTGCGCAGCATCGGCATCCAGCCCCACGCCATCATCTGCCGTTCGGAGCAGCCTCTGTCCCAGGAAACCGAGGCCAAAATCGCCTTGTTCTGCGATACCGACCCGGAGGCCGTGATCCAGACGCCGGACGTCATCAATATTTATGAGATTCCGATGATGCTGAAGGCCGAAGGTTTGGACGAAATGGTGGCGGACTATTTCCGCCTGGAGTGCGGGCCGGCTCGGATGGAGGAATGGGAAGCCCTGGTACGCCGGGCCAGAAATCCGATCTACAACGCCCGGATCGCCATCGTCGGCAAATATACGGAGCTGCCGGACTCTTACATCAGCGTGTGCGAAGCGCTGAAGCACGCCGGCATCCACCATCAGGCCCGGATCGACATCGATATGCTTTTCTCCGGCAGTCTGGACAGCCCCGAGAAAGCCGCCGAGGCCTTGGCCGGCTATGATGGGATCGTGGTTCCGGGCGGCTTCGGCACCCGTGGGATCGAAGGCATGATCCATGCGATCCGATACGCCCGCGAAGCTCGGATCCCTTATTTCGGGATCGGGCTGGGCATGCAGCTGGCCTTGGTGGAATATGGCCGCAATGTCCTGGGGCTGGATGCCGGCTCGGAAGAAGCCCATCCCGACCGCCGCGATCTGGTGGTTCATTATGCCCGAAAAAATATTGCCGTCGCCCAATCCACCTTCGAGAAAAACGGCGCCATGCGCATCGGCAGCTGCGTCACCTGCTTGAAAGGGGCCTCGAAAGCCGGCAAGGCTTACGGAGTCTCTGAGATACGGGAACGCCATCGCCATCGCCTGGAAGTGAACAATGCATACCGCCAGATGTTCCAGGATGCCGGATTTCTCTTGAGCGGCCTATCCGAAGACGGTGAAATGGTCGATCTGATCGAACTGCCGGAACATCCCTGGTTTGTTGCCTGTCATTTCCAGCCTGAATTCAAATCACGCCCTAATCGGGTGCATCCCTTGTTCCGTGATTTTATCGGGGCAATTGTGGATCGGAAACGAGGCTGAACATGTACTCCTGCCGACTGGTCACTGAATCGGAACGAGAATCCTACAATGACTTTGTGAGCCGGGCGCCCAAAGGCCATATCCTGCAGTCCTACGAATGGGGCGAAGTCAAGAAGGATTGGCAGCCCTTCCGCCTTTTGGTGGAGAAGGACGGCCTGCCCGCCGCCGCCCTGTCGATCCTGAAGCGGAAAATCCCTGTGATCGGCAAGGCCATCTTTTACGCGCCGAGAGGGCCTGTGGGGGATATCAATGACCATGGGCTGATGGATTATCTTTTTTTGCAGGCCCAGATTCTTGCCCGCAAGGAAAATGCCATCTTTCTGAAAATCGATCCCGACGTCTCCGCGGACGATGAAAATTTCAAAGCTTATCTGCTGGGACATCGGTTCCGTTATGCGGGGAAAGGCAAAGGGGAAGGCTTTGAAGGGATCCAGCCGAAGTTCGTTTTCCGCCTGGACATCCGGCCGGACCTGGAGACTTTGTTCCAGAACCTGCATCCGAAGACCCGATACAACATCCGCCTTTCACAGCGAAAGGGCGTGACCATCCGCCAGGACTGCGATGAGAAGGACCTGCCGGATTTTTACCGCATCCTGAAAGAAACCACGGAGCGGGACAGGTTTCTGGTCCGCAGCTACAGCTACTTCGAGACCCTTTGGCGGACGCTGGCCCCCAAAGGATATCTCAAGCTGTTCATGGCAGATTATGAAGGAAAGCCGGTTTCGGGGACCCTGGCGTTTTTATACGGCGACAAGGCTTGGTATATTTACGGGGCTTCGTCCAACGAGCACCGCAACGTCATGCCCAATTATCTGATCCAGTGGACCATGATCGAATGGGCCAAAGCCAATGGCTGTACCATGTACGACTTCCGCGGCGTGTCCGGGGACCTGTCTGAAGACAATCCGTTGTACGGGCTCTATCGTTTCAAAAAAGGTTTCAACGGGGACTTCACCGAATTCCTGGGAGAATTCGACCGGGTGTACAATCCTTTGTGGTACGCCTTCTGGAATCGCTTCGAGCCCTTTTACCAGAAACAGATCCGCAAGCTGATCGCGTTGAAGAAGAAGCTCAGGGCGTCATAGGACCATACCGAAGAGAATCCCGGTCTGCTGCGGCAAGCCGGGATTATTTTCAAAGGGTTGCGGCTGGCCGCAGGAACAGAGTAAATACAGGAGCAAGAGAGGACGATGGCGATGTCGGAAAACCGCTGGATCGAAATCAGCAAGGAAGCGCTGATCCATAACTATCAGCAGGTCAAAGCCCGGGTCGGGTCACGCTGCGGAGTCCTGGCTGTGGTCAAGGCCAACGCCTATGGCTTGGGCATGGAGGCTTGCGGAAAGATTTTTCAGGACCAGGGGGCGTCCATGCTGGGGGTTACGACCTTCGAAGAGGCGGCGGCCCTGCGCAAGGCGGGATTGACGCTGCCGATCCTGGTCTTTGCCCCCTTGCCGGCAACGCAGATCATACCGGCGGCGGCTTTGGGGCTGATCCTGACGGTGACGTCGGTAAAGGCCCTGGACGGGATTCTTGAAGGCATCGCACCGCCCGGTCAGCTGCAGGCGGCCGGACTGACGCCGCTGCAGCTCCACTTGAAGATCGAAACCGGAATGGGGCGCTTCGGACTGTGGCCTGAGGAGGCTGTCGGAGCGGCCCGGACCATTGCGGGGCACCCAAGCTTGAAGCTGACCGGGGTCTATACCCATTTTGCCACCGCTTCCGCATCCAAAGGTCCTTATTTCCGTCAGCAGAGGCTGCGCTTTCAGGAAGCCCTCCGGGCCCTGGAGGACGCCGGATTCAAGGCACTGGTGCGTCATTGCGCCAACAGCGCCGCCCTGCTGGCCTGTCCGGAATGCGATCTTGACATGGTCCGGATCGGCACCCTCCTCTATGGGCAGATGCCGGCCAGCGACGCCGGCGAAAAGATGGAGCTGCAGGATCCCTGGAAATGCCTGGCCCGGGTGCTGGAGATCCGTGAGCTGCCCGCCGGGCAGGGCGTGGGCTATGGAGCAACCTTTATCGCCAAGGGGCCGACCCGGGTGGCGGTGTTGCCGGTGGGTTATTCCGACGGCTTTCAAATGGAGCCGGTGTTGCGTCCGGCTGGCTTTGCGGCGGCGCTGAAAGCCACCCTAAGGCTCTGGCTTCGCTGTCTCAAAGCGGAGTCCCAGACCTGTCATGTATATTTTGACGGCAACCCGGCGCCGGTCATCGGCAAGGTGGGGATGCAGCTGACCATGGTGGATGTGACCGGTTTGCCTCAGGTCAAGGTTGGCGATGCGGCGCGCGTCCCCCTGAGGCGCACCGCCGCCGACAGGGCCATCCCCCGGATCTATAGGGATTGATATTTTCGCATTTAAAGTTTAAGGACTATTTTATGAAATGAGGAGAAAAGCAATGGCAGAGCCGGCAGAGCTGATCCTATTTCAAACTGAGGACGAAAAGATCGTTCTTCCTGTCAACATAGTTCACGACACCGTCTGGCTTTTGCCGGAACAGATGGCCGAACTTTTTGACCGAGACAGAACAGTCATATTACGTCACATTCGCAATGCATACAAGGAAGGTGAAATTGACAAAAACTCAACTTGTGCAAAATTTGCACAAGTTCAAAATGAAGGCGGCCGTCGAGTTGTCCGACATTCTGAATATTTTAACCTTGACGTCATTATTTCTGTAGGATATCGTGTCAAATCGATGCGGGGAGTTGAGTTTCGACGTTGGGCGAATAAAATATTGAAAGATTACATTGTGCGTGGCTATGCAGTAAACCAAAGTCGTCTCCAACAATTAGGAGAGATTATCCGAATCATGAAACGTATGGATAACAGGCTTGAAACCAAACAGGTGTTGACCTTACTAGATCAATATGCAACTGCACTAACCTTGCTAGATGACTACGATCATCAAAAAATTGTAAAGCCTGAAGGTTCAATGGCAGTTTATTTTCTTTCGTATGAAGAGTGCCGAACGATCATTGATTCTATGAAAACTTCGATTCAAAGTGAGCTTTTTGGCCGTGAAAAGGATGACTCGCTTAGAAGCAGCCTGGGTGCGATATACCAAACCTATGGAAATAACGAACTATACCCGACCATTGAGGAAAAAGCGGCCAATCTTTTATATTTTGTGACTAAAAACCATTCTTTCGTTGATGGGAACAAACGAATAGCGGCAGTATTATTCCTGTATTTCTTAGACAAAAACGGAGCTCTTTTTCCAAACGGAGTGAAAAAATTGGATGATTACACTTTGGTAGCCATGACCATTATGATTGCGGAATCAAAACCTACCGAAAAGGAAACGATGGTCAGTCTGGTTATGAACCTTTTGATTTAAGTTATATGCAGAAAATGACTCAGGAAGGATACATTGTGCGATACAGGTGGAGCAATCTATCCCCAAAAATAGACCGGATCTATAGGGATTGATATTTTCAAGAAAATACCTGCCCTTACTGGACAAATCAAGACCGTTGTGACATCATTAGAAGGTAAAGCCGCTAATAACCCGCGGTTGACTCCGGATTTTTTATTGTTGGATATCCCATCCGTCAGGATCATATTGAATATCGCTTAGGAGGCTGATCTCATGGCACTTGTCACGGTCAAAACACTTCTGGAAGCCGCAGAAAAAGGAAAATACGCGGTCGGCGCTTTCAACTGCAATAATATGGAAATCGTCCAGGCCATCGTGGCCGCGGCCGAAGCGGAAAAATCCCCCGTCATCATTCAGGCCAGCCAGGGCGCGATCAAGTATGCGGGTCTGGATTATGTGGTCGCCCTCTGCAATGCGGCCGCAAAGACCGCCAGCGTTCCCATTGCCCTCCATCTGGACCACGGCACCGATATGGACCAGATCATCCAATGCATTGTGGGCGGCTTTACCAGCGTCATGTATGACGGCTCCAGCAAGCCCTTCGAAGAGAATGTGGCCATGACCAAAAAGGTCATCGAGATCGCCCGGGCCGCCGGGGTGTCCACCGAAGCCGAGCTGGGCAAGCTGGGCGGCATCGAAGAACACATCAACGTCAGCGAACGGGACGCCATGATGACCGATCCGGAAGAAGCCCGCCGTTTCGTGGAAGAGACCGGCGTGGATTCCCTGGCGGTGGCCATCGGCACAGCCCATGGCCAGTACAAATTCCCGCCCAAGCTGGATTTTGAGCGGCTGAAACGGATCAAGGAACGGGTGGACGTGCCCATTGTCCTGCACGGATCCTCCGGCGTGCCTGCGGAGGACCTGGTTACCGCCATCCGACTGGGCGTCCGGAAGGTCAACATCGACACCAACATCCGTGAAGCCTTCTGCTGGACCCTGCGTGACGCCATTATGAAAAATCCCGACGAACTGGATCCCCGCAAGCTGCTCAAGCCCGCACGGGAAGCCATGACCGAGGTCATTCGGGAAAAGATACGGATTTTCGGCTCCAACGGCAAGGCCTGATCCGCACAGCCTAACCGCTGCTTCATTGGCACAATGGAACGGCGGTCCTTATTTTGCCCTGTAAAAAGGACGTCCCAAGAGCCGTCCGACCGTTCAATCAAAAGGGGGAATTCATCATGTTTGGGGAAAAGCAATGCCGGATCATGGGACGTGAGCTGACCGTGGAAGTGGCCCGGGTCACGGAAGTGGCAGCGCTGGCCTCTGCCCGCTGGTGGGGCAAAGGCGACAAGATGGCGGCCGACGATGCGGCAACATCCGCTATGCGGGCCATGTTCGACACCATCAACGTGCTGGGCACGGTGGTGATCGGTGAAGGAGAAATGGACGAAGCGCCGATGCTTTATATCGGAGAAAAAGTCGGCAATGGCAAAGGCAAGGATTGCATGGAAGTCGACATTGCCGTGGATCCGCTGGAAGGGACCAATCTGGTGGCCAAGGGCATGACCGGAGCCATCACCACCCTGGCCATTGCGCCCAGAGGCTGTTTGCTGCATGCGCCGGATATGTATATGAATAAAATTGCCGCCGGACCCCGGTGCAGAGGAAAGATCCATCTGGACTGGACCGTGGCTGAAAACGTCAGGGCGGTTGCGGCGGCGCTGGACAAAGACGTGCAGGACGTTACCGTGGTGGTTTTGGATCGCCCGCGGCACGATGAGATCATTGCCGAACTGAGGCAATGCGGCTGCCGGATCCGCCTGATCAGCGACGGGGATGTGTCGCCCTCCGTGGCGACGGCCATCAGCGACAGCGGCGTTGACATGATGATCGGCATCGGAGGCGCTCCGGAAGGCGTGCTGGCCGCGGCCGCCCTGCGTTCCATGGGCGGGGAATTCATGGGCCGCCTATGGCCGGAAAACGATGCGGAAAGGGAGCGGGCCTCCGAGATGCTCAACGGCGATCCTGAAAAGCTTCTGCAAATGGAAGACCTGGTCAAGACCGAAGACGTGATTTTTGCAGCCTCCGGCGTCACCGACGGGGAGCTCCTGAAGGGCGTCCGGTTCTACGGGGATGTGGCCACCACCCATACCATCGTCATGCGCGGCGAGACCGGCACGATCCGTTTCCTGGAGACCCAGCATCGGCTGGACCGGAAACCGGACAACATCAAAAAGATCCTTCAGGTCCCTACGGAATAAGGGAAATCCCCGCATCCAAGCCACTCAATTTCATAGACAAAGAGGCGTTTATCCATGAATTCGATGCCCAAAGGCAAATATATTAAAAGCAGCCTGATCGCAGGCACCCTCGCCCTCGGATTGCTGCTGAGCGCATGCGGCGCCGCCGGTTCCGAACTGAAAAGCAACCGGCAGCTTCTGGCGGACTTCGGGCTTCAGTCGGCGGACGACCAAGCCCTGGCTGTGCTGATCCATGGGCCTGCGAAAGAACAGACGGAAGCCTTCAAGGGGCTTTCCTCGATCAACTATCAGCCGGACGGGGAAAAGATGCTGTTCGTGCCCCTGGCGGCCGGTTCGTCCATGCGGGTGGAAGAAATCACATGGGATGAGGCGCGGCAGGACTTTACCGCCGGAATCAGCATCTACCGGACAGACCGCACGGAGGAAGGAGACGCCCTCCTGCTGACGGCCATACGGCCGGAAGGGGTGCCGGTCCTGCGGGTCCTGATCCAAAACGGCGAAGAGGCGGCCCAGTATATCATCGCTTACAACGGCAAGACGGGCACACCGGACGTGGAGCCTTTACAGGCCTCCGAGGCCGGCATGGACGCCTGGAACGGGCAGGACGAGAACGCCGGTCAGCCCTTTGAGGAAGAGGAAGCCCAGCCCGAAGAGACCGAAGCTTTGCCCTTGCCTGTGGAAGGCGCCCTGAACGTTGATGAAATCGCCGCGGTATTCAATATGAATGAGGCGGATGTGATCGAGCGTTACGGTCAGCCGGTCCAGCGAACGACAGAGGCTTTGTACGAGGGCGTCAATGCGCTGAGCTTGAGCTACGACCAGGCAAGGTTTTCTTTGGACAACGAACAGAATGGCCTGGTCTACGCTGCCGCCATTAGCGACGACCGGATCCCGGCGCCCCGCGGCCTTAAAATCGGCGATTCTGTCGAGTCGGTGATTTCCAAGTTTCCTGATCTGGGCGATGCGATCCTTCATGAGGACCCCACGGATGAAAGCCGGAGCCATCGGCTCCTCTACGGGACGTATGGATATATGTCCCAATACGGTATGGTGGATTTTCTGGACCAGGTTCCGGTCTCTGTGACCTATGGCACCTTTGAAGGGGCCATCGTCATTTTTGAGTTGAGCAACGGCCTGATCTCCGGCATCCGCTACGAAATGCCGCTGACCTAAATGGCAAAAGCACTCTTGCTTAAAGAAAATACCTATGATATAATGATTTCCTGGAATGCGGGTGGTTGTCCCCCTTGGAAAGAGGTGAGAAAGAAATGAAGAACGATATTCATCCCAAGTATTATACCGCCACCGTGACCTGTGCTTGTGGAAACACCTTTGAAACAGGCTCTACTAAAAAGGATCTCAAAGTGGAAATTTGTTCCCAATGCCATCCTTTCTATACAGGTAAGCAGCGGACTGTCTTTACAACGGGCCGGGTTGAGCGGTTTAAGAGCAAGTACGGACTTGAATAGACTGGTAAAACCAAAGACAGCAGAGCCGAGAGGCTCTGCTTACTTTTAATTCCGGAGAAACCACGAAGCCCTGTCCCGGCATTGGACCGCCGAGGCATTCCCGCGGGAGGCCCCGGCCATAAAGGAGTAATCTATGAATAAACCGGTGTTTTCTTATGGAGGGCAGGCGGTGATCGAAGGCGTCATGATGCGCGGCAAAAACAGCATGGCTGTTGCCGTTCGCAGGACGCCCGGGGATATTTTGGTCGAAGACTGGCCGATCCGGCAGAATTCCAGACGGCCGGCCTTTTTCAAATGGCCTTTTGTCAGAGGAACCGTCAATCTGGTGGATTCCCTGATGATCGGTGTCAAGACTCTGGTGTTTTCAGCCAACCAGATGCTGGAGGAAGAAGACGGAGAACCCGAGACCTTGTCGGCGACGGAGGTCGCTCTGACCGTGGGCGTGTCCCTGGTTCTGGGCATCGGTCTGTTTTTCCTGCTGCCAGCGTTTTTAGCGCAGAGCATTCAACGCTGGGTGCCTGGATACGCGCTTCAGAATCTTCTGGAGGGCGTGGTACGCATCCTGGTGTTTTTGATTTATATCTATGCGATCTCCAAAATGAAAGACATTCAGCGGGTGTTCCAATATCATGGCGCTGAGCATAAAACCATTTTCAACTATGAATCCGGCCAACCGCTGTCGGTGGACAATGCCCGGACTCAAAGCCGCTTCCATCCCAGGTGCGGCACCAGCTTCCTTATGCTGGTCATGGTCATCAGCATCCTGGTCTTCTCGATGCTGGGCCCTATGACCCTGTGGGGCAGGCTTTTGAGCCGTGTGCTGCTGCTCCCGGTGGTGGCGGGCCTTGCTTATGAATTCATCCGGCTGGCCGGCAAGCATTGTGATCATCCCGTGGTGCGCCTGATCAGCTGGCCGGGTCTGCAGCTGCAGCGGTTTACCACCCGCGAGCCGGATGACCGGCAGCTGGAGGTGGCCATCTGCGCCTTGAAGCGGGTGCTGCAGGATGACGGCGTGCTGCCGGCAGATTCCCAGCCGGCGGAAGAGACTGAGAGAAGACAGAATGCCGAACCGGCCCCAACCCCCACACCCATTAATGAAGGAGAAGGACCCAATGCTTGAGCGGCTCAACAAAATGGAAGCCTATTACAATGAACTGACCGGGAAGATCAGCGACCCCAAGGTCATCGAGGACCAGACCACCTGGCGGGATTATACCAAAAAGCATGCCTCGATGCAGGAAACCGTCGAAACCTTCCAGACCTACCGGAAGGCTCAGGCGCAGCTGGCGGAAAACCGCGAAATGCTGGAACAGTCCGGTCTGGATAAGGATATGGAAGAACTGGTGGAAGCGGATATCGAGGCTTTGGAGGAGGAATCCGAAAAGCTTTGGGAGCGTCTGCGCATCCTCTTGCTGCCCAAGGATCCCAATGACGAGAAAAACGTCCTTCTGGAAATCCGCGGCGGGACCGGCGGTGAGGAAGCGGCTCTTTTTGCGGGGGACCTGCTGAAAATGTACACCCGTTTTGCGGAAAAGCAGGGCTGGAAGACGGAAATGCTTTCCTCCAACATCACGGACATCGGCGGCGTCAAGGAAGTGGTCTTGCTCATCGAGGGCAAGGGCGCTTACAGCCGGCTGAAATTCGAAAGCGGCGTTCATCGTGTGCAGCGTGTGCCGGAAACGGAATCCGGCGGCCGGATCCATACCTCGGCAGCCACCGTGGCGGTATTGCCGGAGGCGGAGGAAGTGGACATCGAGATCAATCCCAACGATGTACGAGTGGATATCTTCTGTTCCAGCGGCCCCGGCGGGCAGTCCGTCAACACCACCCAGTCTGCCATCCGTCTGACCCACATCCCTACAGGCCTTGTGGTATCCTGCCAGGACGAAAAGTCCCAGCATAAGAATAAAGACAAAGCCATGAAGGTGCTTCGCTCCCGCCTGCTGGAAAAAGCCATGGAGGAGCAGCAGGGCGAACAGGCCAGCACCCGCAAGGGCATGGTGGGCTCCGGAGACCGCAGCGAGCGGATCCGCACCTACAATTTTCCCCAAGGCCGGGTGACCGATCATCGGATCGGCCTCACCTCCTACCGACTGGAAGCGGTCCTTCAAGGGGAAATCGACGAATTTATCGAGGCGCTGACCAATGCGGACCAGGCCGAAAAACTAAAAACCGCTCAGGAGTGAGCCCCATGGCCACGACGGGAAGACAAGCCCTGGGCTGGGCAAGCAACGAGTTAAAAAAAGCCGGATTCTCTGAGGAAGCGGCCGGCCGCGAAAGCCGGCTGCTCCTTTCCCATCTGTGGGGCAGAACCGGCTTAAATTTTATTTTAAACCTCGAAGAAGCGGTGCCGGAGGCTTTGCTGCAGAGGTACCGGGAATGGATCCGCCTCCGCGGAACAGGCACCCCGCTGCAGTATCTGACCGGCCTCCAGGATTTTATGGGGGCGGATTACCAGATCGTCCCTGGCGTTCTGGTGCCGCGGCAGGATACGGAGATTTTGGTTGAGGCGGCTTTGCAGCGTTCAGACCCCGGCCAGAGCTTATGGGCCCTGGACCTGGGGACAGGCAGCGGCGCCATTCTGGGGGCTTTGGCCTTGCGGCGGCCGGGACTCCGGGGTATCGGCATCGACCGCAATCCCATTGCGGCGGCTTTGGCCCGGACCAATTTTCAGCGGCTGGGCTTGGAAGATCGTCTAACGGTGCTGGAAGGCTCCTGGTTTGAACCGCTTCAAACGACGCAGCGAAGCACCGTGGAAGGGCTGCCGGACCCGCCGCGCTTTGATCTGATCCTCTCCAATCCGCCGTATATTTCCACGGCGGAAATGGAGGCCTTGCCGGCGGATGTGAAGCAGGAGCCGGAATCGGCCCTCTGGGGCGGCGAAGATGGCTTGGACTGCTACCGGGTTCTGATCCCGGCGGCCCGGCCATTTTTGAAAAAAGGCGGCTGGTTCCTGGCGGAGATTGGCTGGCTGCAGGGCAGCGCTGTCCGCGCCATGTTTCTGGAGGCAGGGTACACCGACGTCGAAATCCTTCAGGATCTCGGACAGCGGGACCGGGTGGTCTGCGGACGGATCCCCTTATTAGGATAGGAATCCACGATGAATGAACCGAACGAATAGAGTATTAGAGAATCAGGTGATCACATGTCCGGAATGGAACAGAAACCTTCATATGATAGCCAGCCGGCGAAACCGGGCGCCCGGCTCTGGCATATCCGGGGCGCTGCGGATCCGCGGATCCGGGAAGCAGGCCGCATCCTTCGGGAGGGCGGCTTGGTGGCGTTTCCAACAGAGACCGTCTATGGCCTGGGTGCCAACGGCCTGGACGGACCGGCAGCGGCTCGGATCTTTGCGGCCAAACAGAGGCCTGCAGACAATCCCTTGATCTTGCACGTGGCGTCCCTGGAACAGGCGAAAGCCCTTGCTGCGCAATGGAGTCCCAAGGCCCAGCTGGCGGCGGAAACGCTGTGGCCGGGTCCTCTGACCCTGATCGTGCCTGCGGCCGCCCATATTCCGAAGGAGGTGACGGCTGGCCTGCCCACAGTGGCCATCCGTTTTCCCGACCACCCCATCGCGCTGGCGCTGATCGAGGCAGCCGGCGTACCGGTGGCGGCCCCCAGCGCCAATCGTTCCGGGCGCCCCAGCCCGACCTTGGCGGAACACGTCCTGGAGGATCTGGGCGACCAGGTCCAGGTGATCCTGGACGGCGGGCCTTGCAGGGTGGGCCTCGAATCCACGATTCTGGACGTCTCCGTGGAACCGCCGGCGGTTCTGAGGCCGGGAGAGATCACCGCCGAAGCCTTGTCCCGTCTGCTGGGACCGGTCCGCGCAGAACGGACCCACGGCACAAAGCCCTTGCCGGGGCAGTTTTCCGACGGAATGGAAGCTGCCGTGACGCCGGCCGGGGAGAAGGGTCCCAAAGCGCCGGGCATGAAATACCGGCACTATGCGCCTAAGGCGCCAGTGACCCTGCTGGTCGGGACGCCCGAAAAAACCGCCGCCTATTTGAAGAAGGTGTTGGCGGAAGAAGAGGCGGAGGGCAATGAAAAATCGTCGGGCAGGATCGGATTGCTGCTGACGGAGGAAACCTGGCGCATTTTTGAGAGTGAAGGGATACAGCGGAAGGATGGCTATTACTGCCGCAGAATGGGCAGCTTCCATCGCCCCAAGGACATGGGGCGGCTGCTCTATGACGAATTGCGGCGCTGCGATCAGGAGGGGGTCCGGCACATCTATATTGAAGCCTGTTCCCGCCAGGGCAGCGGCGCCGCCGTCATGAACCGCCTGGTCAAGGCCTCTGGAAACCGGATCGTGGATGTGGACGCCTGAGACCTCGTGCCAGGAGATGTATTTAACGCCTTAAACGGTTAAAACAGTTCAACCTTCAGGATGAATATGATACAATAACAAAAGAAAATGAGGTGAAAATGTATGGAAATGAAGATTGCCCTGGGTTCGGACCACGGCGGCTATGAACTGAAAGAAACCATTCAGAACTGGCTGGAGGCCCATGGATACAAAACCGAAGACTTCGGAACCTACAACACCCAAAGCTGCGATTATTCCGATTATGCGGCGTTGGTGGCGGAGGCCATCATCACAGGCAATGCCCGGTTCGGCATCCTGGTGTGCGGGACCGGCATCGGCATGAGCATCGCTGCCAACAAAGTCCAAGGCATACGGGCTGCCTTATGCCATGAGTGCTTCTCTGCAAAGATGAGCCGTGCCCACAACGATGCCAACATTCTTTGCCTGGGGCAGAGGGTGACCGGTTCCGGCCTGGCGCTGGAGATCGTGGAAACCTGGCTGAAGTCGGAATTCGAAGGCGGCCGGCATCAGCGGCGGGTGGATAAAGTCGCCGCGTTGGAGCAAGCTTAAGGAGGGAACGGGATGGACGTTGAAAAAATCCGGCGGCAGGCGGCAGCCTGCATGGAAACCTTATTGGAAGCCGCGAACCTGGCGCCGGGCAGCCTGATTGTCATCGGCTGCAGCACCAGCGAAGTGATCGGCAAGAAAATCGGTTCGGAATCCAGCCCTCAGGCAGCCGAGGCGATCTTTCAGGGAATCTATCCATTGGCTGAAAGCCATCAGCTTCGCCTGGCCGCCCAATGCTGCGAGCATTTGAACCGGGCGCTGGTGGTGGAAAAAGAAACCGCGGAAAAATTCGGGTTTGAACCGGTGACGGTCATTCCCGTCAACCAGGCCGGCGGGAGCTGGGCAACCTATGTGTATTCCCAGTTCAAGCATCCGGTGGTGGTGGAGAATCTGAATGGCCACCTTGCCTATGCCGGCATAGACATCGGAGAGACCTGCATCGGTATGCACCTGCGTCCTGTAGCCGTCATGGTACGCATGCCGGAGCCTTACATCGGCGAAGCCCGCGTGACCATGGTCAGGACCCGTCCCAAGCTGATCGGGGGGGAACGGGCCAAATACGAATAGGCTGATTGAACCATATATTATATATAAATCAAGAAAACGAGGAGATGACAACATGGACTATGTAGCCCAGATCCTGGCAGCGGCGGATCCTGAGCTTGCCGCCTGTGTGGCCCAGGAGAAGCAGCGCCAGCATGACAAAATCGAATTGATCGCATCGGAGAATTATGTCAGTCCCGCCGTCATGGCAGCCCAGGGATCCGTTCTGACCAACAAATATGCGGAAGGCTATCCCGGCAAACGCTACTATGGCGGCTGTGAATATGTGGATATTGCGGAGAACCTGGCCCGTGACCGTGCCAAAGAGATTTTCGGGTCGGACCACGCCAACGTACAGCCTCATTCCGGCGCCCAGGCCAACATGGCCGTTTATTTTGCCCTGGTGAATCCCGGAGATCCGATCCTGGGGATGAACCTGGCCCACGGCGGCCATCTGACCCATGGATCACCGGTCAACATGTCCGGCAAATATTATCAGTTCAGCCCCTACGGCGTGACCAAAGACGAAGAGACCATCGATTATGAAGCCGTCCGCCGCATTGCCATGGATACACATCCCAAGCTGATCGTAGCCGGCGCCAGCGCTTACCCCCGGACCATCGATTTTGAACGGCTGGGCGCCATCGCCAAAGAAACCGGCGCTTTGTTCATGGTGGACATGGCCCACATTGCCGGATTGGTCGCCGCCGGGATCCATCCCAGCCCGGTGCCCTATGCCGACGTGGTCACCACCACCACCCACAAGACCCTGAGAGGACCCCGCGGCGGTATGATCCTCTGCCGTGAGGAACTGGCTAAGGCGATCGACAAAGCCATCTTCCCCGGCATCCAGGGCGGCCCCCTGATGCATGTGATCGCAGCCAAAGCCGTTGCCTTCAAAGAAGCCTTAAGCCCCAGCTTCAAGATCTACCAGCAGCAGATCGTCAAAAACGCCCAGGTCCTTGCGGCCGGCCTGACCGAAAAAGGCTTCCGCCTGGTTTCCGGCGGCACGGACAATCACCTGTTGCTGGTGGATATGCAGAATAAAGACATCACCGGCAAAGAAGCCGAACATCTGCTGGACGAAGCCGGCGTGACCGTCAACAAAAACGCCATTCCCTTCGATCCCCAGAGTCCTTTTGTGACCAGCGGCATCCGGATCGGCACCCCCGCCACCACCACCCGCGGCATGAAGGAAGAAGAAATGAAGCTTATTGCTGAAATCATCGACCTGGTGATTTCCAAACGGGATGATGCTGCCGCTCAAGCCAAAGCCAGGACCATGGTAAAAGAAATGACCGGCCGTTTCCCCATCTACGCGAAGGAGTGGGAATTAGCATGAGACGTCCGGACTGGGACGACTATTTCATGAACATTGCCAAGCTGGTCGCAACCCGGTCCACCTGTCTGCGCAGACAGGTGGGCTGTGTTGTTGTTAAAGACCGGCGTATTTTGTCCACCGGCTACAACGGCGCGCCCAGCGGCGTTGCCCATTGCGGTGAAGTGGGATGCCTTCGGGAAACCAAGAAGGTTCCTGCGGGAGAGCGGCATGAATTGTGCCGCGGCGTCCATGCGGAGCAGAATGCCATCATTCAGGGTGCCCGCCACGGCGTCAGCATTTTGGGCGGCACGGTGTACTGCACGGACCAGCCCTGCAACATCTGCACCAAAATGCTGATCAACGCAGGGATCGTGGAAATCGTCTATCTGGGAGATTATCCCGACGAAATGTCTGTGCAGCTTCTGAGAGAAGCCGGCGTTTTCTGCCATCGGCACAAGGAAGGCGGCAGACTATGAAACGTAAGGTGATCGCACTGCCATGCCTCGATGCCCTGACGCCCACTCTGGAATCCACAGCCCTGAAGCTGATGGAGGAAACCGGCGAGCTTGCCCAGGTGATCGGAAAATATCGCGGCATGAGCGGCGAGCCGAACCATCTGGAGCACCAGAAGGTCGTTGACCTCATTGTGGAAGAGCTGGTGGACGTGGCCCAGACGGCCGTTACCATGATGTTTGTCATGGAAGACAACTTTGAGGCCGACATTGACGCCGCCATTGCAAGGCATGTGGAAAAAATGGCCCGCCGCGGCTATATGAAGGCAAATCCCGAGGAAATCAAACGATTTCTGCAGGGCTCATAAAGGTGGATCGACGATGAACATATTAACCATTTTCGGCACCCGGCCGGAAGCCATCAAAATGCTGCCGCTGGTGCAGGCCCTGCAGGCGGATGGCCGTTTTCACTGCCAGGTGGCTCTGACGGCGCAGCATCGTGAGATGCTGGATCAGGTCATGGACCTGTTTGGCGTCAAGGCGGATTATGATTTGAACATCATGCAGGCGGGACAGACGCTTTTCGACATCACCACCCGCGCTCTGAACGGGTTGCAGCAGGTGATACAGATCGCCCGGCCGGACCTGATCCTGGTCCATGGAGACACCAGCACCACCTTTGTGGGCGCTTTGTCAGCCTATTACTGCCAGATTCCCGTAGGCCATGTGGAAGCGGGACTGCGTTCGGGCAATAAATATTCGCCCTACCCGGAGGAAATGAACCGGAAACTGACCGGCGCCCTGGCGGATCTGCATCTTGCGCCCACGGCGCTGGCGAAAGATAATTTGCTGAAGGAGGGCGCCGACCGCAGCCGAATTTTTGTGACCGGCAACACGGTCATCGACGCCCTGAAGTGGGCGGTGCAGAAGCCTTGCCCCAAGGAAGCGGGACTGCAGGCGCTGGCGGCCCTGCGGCAGAAGATGGCTGACCAGGGCAAGCCCTGCCGTGTTCTGACCGTGACCTCCCATCGCCGGGAAAACCTGGGCCAGCCCATGGAGCGGATCTTCCGGGCCCTGCGGCGTTTGGCCGAGGATTTCGACGATGTGGCTGTGGTTTTTCCGATGCATAAAAATCCGGCGGTGCGCCGTCCGGCTTTGGATATTTTAGGCGGACATCCCCGGATCCTGCTGACCGAACCCATGGAATACCTGCCCTTTGCCCACCTGATGGACCAATCCTATCTGGTGCTCACCGATTCCGGCGGTCTGCAGGAGGAAGCCCCTTCCCTTGGCAAGCCTGTGCTGGTTCTGCGGGAGAACACGGAACGGCCGGAAGCCGTCACCGCCGGAACCGTCCGGCTGGCGGGGACCCATGAGGAGGCGATCTATCAGGAGGCCGCAGAGCTTCTGAAGGATCCCAAGGCCTATGAGGCCATGGCCCATGCGGTCAACCCTTACGGCGACGGCCAGGCCTGCCGCCGGATCATCGAAGCCATTGCCTATTGGAGCGGACTGAGCGGGCAGGCGCCGGAAGCCTTCGGAGAATAGCGTGATTCACAGATACCCGCATCAGCCGGAGATGGAGCGTTCAAATGGAGAAACGGATCAAGTTTAAAGACGGTATGCACCAGGTAGGCTTGGCCAATGTTCTGATCCGGGCGTTCGATGCCATGGAGATCAAGATCCTGACCATGGAGATGGGACAGACGGCTGACGGCGGCATCGATGTGAAGGCGGCTTGGCCGGACAGCATGTCGTGGAATGATTTCTGCATTCGTATTAAAAAGGAGGTTCCGCAGCTTCGGGAACTCCTCGAAGTTGAATGGATGGATTACGAGAAACACATTATGGAACTGGAGTTGGTGATCAACAATGTGGATGAGGCCATCATCACCACAGACAATGAAGGAATAATCACCTTCTGCAATGAAAAAGCGGCGCGGGCCCTTTCCCGGGAAACCCAAGTAAATCTACGGGGCAGCCACATCAACAGCATCATTCCAGTCCAGCAAATTGATCTGGATTCCTTCCAGGGCGAGAAACGGAACATCGAACTGGTATATCGACGCAACAATAAAAAAGAAACGGCACTGGCGGACATCCTGCAGATCCGGAACGGGCCGGACCGCCGGGAAGGCTATATGATTATCGTCAAGGATATGAGCAAGGTCCGGAAGCTGCTCCATACCCTGTCCGGGCCGCGCATGAATACTTTTGACGACATCATCGGCAACAGCCGGAGCATCAAAAATGCTATCAATATGGCCCGCCAGGCAGCCAGCAGCAACTCCAACATTTTGCTGATGGGTGAAAGTGGCACTGGCAAGGAATTGTTCGCTCGCGCCATCCACCAGAGCAGCCGTCGCAATGAAGGTCCTTTCATTACCGCGAACTGCGCTGCGATCCCGGACCCCCTCCTGGAAAGCGAGCTTTTCGGTTATGAGCGAGGCGCTTTTACCGGCGCTGACAGCGGCGGTAAACAGGGTTTGTTTGAGCTGGCCATGGAAGGGACCCTTTTCCTGGATGAGATCGGTGACATGAACCTGCATTTGCAGGCCAAAATGCTGCGGGCGATCCAGGAAAGAAAGATCCGTCGAGTGGGCGGCATCCGGGAAATCGACATCAACACACGCATCATATCGGCAACCAACAAAAACCTGGAGGAAATGGTCAAGCTGGGGACCTTCCGCAACGATCTTTATTTCCGGCTCAATGTGATCCCAATCTACATTCCGCCCCTTCGACAGCGCAAAGAGGATATCCCGATGCTGACGGAATCTTTCCTGTCCATTATCGCCCAGGAAGCTGAGAAACCGGACATCCGTCTCGTCGAAGGCGTGATGGATAAGCTGATGGGCTATGACTGGCCAGGCAACATCCGGGAACTGCGCAACGTAATCGAGCGGGCGGTGTATCTGGCGGCAGACTGCATTGAACCCCGGCATTTGATGCTGGAGGCCCAAAGCTACCATGAAGCCATGCCGATCCCGGCCGAAACAGCGCCTGCGGAGGATGCGGCCTCTGGACTGCCCATCCGGCTTCCTGAACGGTTGGCAGAGTTGGAACGCTATTACCTCAGAAAAGCCATGGCGTCACAGAAATCCTCCCGGGGGATCGCTAAGTTATTGGGGATCTCCCATACCAGCGTGGTTCAGAAGATCAAACACTATCATCTGGATCAGCAAGAGACGTAAATATTATTTACAAACAGGAATGTAACACTGCACAAATGTAAAATATACTTACAAGCAAGCGTAAATATAATTTACGCTTGCTTGTTTTTTGTCTGGGAGATTCGAAATCCGAAAAAATATTTTGGCATTCTAAACCTTTATGCATCGCCGAAGGATGGTCATCCTCGAGCAAGGGACGCTCTTGGGAAACAAAATTGGCACAAGAAATGCAAATAGTCAAAATAGACAGAATATAGAAAACAATAAGGAGGCCAGACGATGAAAATCTTGTTGATTCGTCCCATCGTATCGGAACGGGAGGATTACCTTGAGGAGGCATTATTCAAGCCTTTTGCGGCTGTTGGCACAGAAATTAAAGCCAAACGGCTTACCTATGGCCCCGCTTCCATCGAAAGCGAATACGACCTGGCCCTGGCTGCGCCGGATGTATTGAAGCTGACGGAAGAGGGAGAGAAGGAAGGCTATGACGGCGCTATCATCAATTGTTTTGTAAATCCGGGTCTGGACGGTGCCAAGGAGGCGGTGCGCTATCCGGTGATCGGAGCAGGGGAAGCTTCGATCAATCTTGCGCTGTGCTTGGGTCGGCGCATCGGCATCATCACCATTATGCCAAACATCCTGCCGCTGATACGCAAGCAGAATCAGGATCTGATCAACACCGGCCGGATCGTATCCATTCGCAGCATCGATACCCCGGTTCTAGGGATCTACGATGACAAGCAGATCTTCGAAAAAATGTTCGAGGAAGCCAACAAAGCCATAGTGGACGACGGGGTGGACACCATCGTTCTGGGTTGCACCGGTCTGAACGGGATGGCAGAACAGCTGAGTGAGCGGCTGCACAAGAACAACCTGCCGGTACCGGTGGTGGATCCGGCGGGGGCATCCATCAAGCTTATTGAAGCTCTGATTGCCTGCAAGCTGCGTCATAGTAAAATCGCCTTTATGGCCCCAACGGACAAAACAAGGATATGGCCTCATATTGTGTAACCATGACACCCGGTAGATTAAAAAAGGGAGGATAAATTATGAAAAAGGCACTCTGTATTATCATGATCCTATCCATGGTATTGGGACTGGCCACCGGCTGCGGCGCTTCCAAACAGGAAACCATCAACGTGGGTTATCTGGTCCACATTACTGGTGACAGTGCCCTGTGGGGCATGGCCGAAAAAAATGGCGCCCAGCTGGCGGTGGACGAAATCAACAAGGCCGGCGGAATCCTGGGCAAGCCGCTGAACCTCCAGTTCTATGATGGCCGCGGCAATTCCGCCGACTCGGTCAACGCTGTAAAAAAAGGCATCGAACAGGATAAAATGTCTGTCATGCTAGGTAGCAACCTAAGCGGCCCCACTATTGCCGCCGGTCCCATTTGCGCCCAGAATAAAGTGCCCCAAGTGGCTTCCTTCGCCACCAACCTGAAAGTAACCACCGATGACAGTGGCAAAACCCTTCCTTGGTCCTTCCGGCTCTGCTTCACAGACCCATATCAGGGCAAAATCATTTCACACTATGCCATCGAAAAGCTGAATCTGAAGAAAGCCTGCATCCTTTATGATGTGACCTCCGACTACTCCAGCGGCATTTGCGAATACATTGAAAAGGGGTACAGCGAGCTCAACGGCACCATCCTGGCCAAGCTGGCTTTCCGCGGCGGCGACGTGGACTTCCGTCCCCAGCTTTCCGAAATCAAAGCCCAGAACCCCGAGGTTCTGATCCTGCCCAACCTGTATAAGGAAAACGCTTTAATTGCGAAGCAGGCTTATGATCTTGGACTGGAAGTTCCCATCATCGCCGGCGACTCCTTCTCCCCCTCCATGTTTGAGATTTGCCCCAATCTGAAACAATATTACACCGTCCAGCATTTCTCCTGGGACGACCCCGCTTTGAAGGAAATCAAAGAAAAGTACACTGCGGCTTTCAAAGAAGACAAACCCGAACTGAATGCCGCCATGGGCTACGATATGGTATACTTCATCGCCGACTGCATCAAACAGGCTAACTCCACCGACGGCGAAGCCATCCGCAAGGCCATTGAAACGGCTGATAAGGTCAAATTGACCCACGCCACCATCACCATCGATCCCGCCTCCCACAATCCTTTGAACAAAGAAGGTGTTATCCTTTTGCTTGAAAACGGCAAAGACAACTTCGTCGAACGTTTCGCCCCCACTAAGTAGAGCAACATTGCGAATCCTTCTGCGGGGGCAGCCTTGGATCCTGCCCTCCCTCGGCTGTCCCCCGCGGATGAGATCGGCAAGGAGGTGAATTAATTGATCAAGTTTTTACAGCAGATGATCAACGGTACGTCCATCGGCTTTATCTATGCCTTGATTGCCATCGGCTATTCATTGATTTACAGCATCCTGTCCTTTTCCAACTTTGCCCACAGCACCTTTATTATTGCCGGCGCCTATACCGGCTTTTTCCTGCTGACCTCGGCCAGTCTGCCGCTGCCGCTTTCGCTGCTCGGAGCGATTTCAGGCGGGGTTCTGATTGCTGTCTTATCGGAGAAAGTCGCTTATCGCCCGATCCGGGAACGAGGGAACCCGACTCTTTACTTCATCATTGCATCTATGGGGATGTCGATCTTCGGAGAAAACATTGTTATCGCCACCATCGGACCGAAATTCCGTTCTTATCCGCAAATCCTATCGGTGACGTCCTTTGAGGTCGGCGGCATCAGCATTAGCGTCTTGGACATCCTGGCCGCTGTGATCGGCTCGATTTTTTTACTGTTGCTGATGTACATTATCAATGAGACCAAACAGGGGATGGCCATCCGGGCCGCCGCCTTTGATCTGGATACAGTCGGACTAATGGGCGTCAATACCAATCAGTTGATCTGTCTCGTATTCATTGTTGCCGGTGCTTTGGCCGGATTGGCCGGATTTTTCCTCGGCATGAAATATACGGTCTATCCCCAGTTGGGCAACCTGACGATGAAGGCTTATATCGCCGCAGTGTTCGGCGGTTTAGGCAGTTTGCCGGGGGCTGTGGCGGGCTCCGTCCTGCTGGGCATTATGGAAACGATCATCGCAGGGTATTTTTCGTCAACACTTCGGGATATTTTTGTGTTTGCCCTGCTGATTTTGGTCCTGCTGGTGCGTCCCAGCGGCTTGATGGGCGTCAAACGGGAAGATAAAGTGTAAAGGGGGGATATGGATGGGCTATTTTGCAGGAATTCTCACACTGGTATGCTGCAACATCATCGTGGTCATCGGCTTGTCGCTGTTGACCGGCTTTACGGGGATATTCAGCTTTGGACATGCGGCCTACATGGCGTTGGGCGCCTACACCGCCGCCATGCTGACCACGAAACTCCACCTGCCCTTTGTTCTGGCACTGATTGCTGCCGTGATGCTGGCCGCTTTGGCCGGACGTCTCATCGGTATCCCGACCTTGCGGCTGGTGGGGGATTATTTCGCCATTGCCATGCTGGGGATGGGCGAGACGGTACGGCTGCTTCTGGACAATGGCGGTAAGATAACCGGAGGCGCACGCGGGCTGGGCAACATCCCGTCTCATACGGCATTGCCGGTAGCCTTTTTTCTGATGGTGTGCAGCGTCATCGTCATGAAGAACATCATCGGATCCCGCTATGGGCGCTGCTTCATGGCGATCCGTGAGGACGAGCTGGCGGCGGAGTGCTGCGGCATCGACACCTTCGAGCTGAAAAAGGTCTCTCTGACCCTTTCCGCAGCCTTTGGGGGGTTGGGTGGAGCGTTGTTTGCTCACTACATTACCTATATCCAGCCGATCATGTTCGATATGGCCAAATCCACTGAAATAGCCGCAGCCGTGGTATTTGGCGGATTGGGCAGCCTAAGCGGTTCCATCATTGCTTCGGTGATCCTGATTGGGATCCCTGAGGTCCTGAGGCCGCTTTATCAGTGGCGGCTTGTCTTTTATGGACTGCTGCTGGTGGGCACCATCGTCCTCAGGCCCCAAGGCCTAATGGGTGGCAAGGAGATCACTTGGCAGGGCATTAAAAACAGTCTGCAGTTTCTGCTGAAGAAACAGCAGACGGCGGGAAAGGAGAGGAAACCGGAATGACGATTCTTAAAGTGGATGGCCTGACCAAAGTCTTTGGCGGTCTGACGGCTGTGTCCAATGTGAACATCGCCATTCCCCAGGGAAGCATCTACGGCCTCATCGGCCCTAACGGCGCTGGTAAAACCACGGTGTTCAACATGATCACCGGCATTTACCAGCCCACCCGGGGCACTGTGGAAATCGATGGCAGGAGTCTGGTTGGGTTGAAGCCCAATCGGATCGCCCAGGCCGGCGTCGCCCGGACCTTCCAGAATCTTCGCCTGTTCAAAAAACTGACGGTCTTGGAAAATATCTTGATTGCTGGGCAATACAACTCAAAATACAATTTGGTGACGGCGGTGCTGCGAAACCGTGCCTATAAAGAAGAAGAAAAACGTCTGCGGCAAGATGCCTTGCAGTTGCTGGATCTGATCGGCTTGGGAGCGTATGCGGACACCAAAGCCAGCAACCTTCCCTACGGACACCAGCGTCGGCTGGAGATCGCCCGGGCTATGGCTCTAAAACCCAGAGTCCTTTTGCTGGATGAACCGGCTGCCGGGATGAATCCGGAAGAATCCTTGGCGCTGATGACCTTCATCCGGGATATCAAGGATCGATTCGGCCTCACCATCCTGCTGATCGAGCATCACATGGAAATTGTGATGGGGATCTGCGAACATATCGTGGTGCTGAATTTCGGCGTGGAAATCGCCCATGGATCCCCGGAAGAGATACAGAGCAACCCGGAAGTCATTACAGCCTATCTGGGGGAGGTGGAGAAAGATGATGCTGCAAGTTAAAAACCTATCGGTGTTCTATGGAAAGATCCAGGCCCTGGACCATCTTTCCATGGAGATCCGACAAGGCGAGATCATTTCGATGATCGGCGCCAACGGGGCTGGAAAAAGCACCTTACTGAAAGCCATCGCTGGACTTCGCCTCCAGATGACCGGCTCTATCGCCTTCCAAGGCGAACCGCTGGTTTCCAAAACCCATGAAACCGTCAAAAGGGGCATCGCTCTGGTGCCGGAAGGCAGGCATGTGTTCGGCAACCTGACCGTTTACGAGAATCTGGTCATGGGCAGCTATTTGCAGAAGGACAAAAAGGTTTTCAAGGATGATTTGGACAGTGTGTACGAATTATTTCCCCGGCTTTTCGAACGGCAGAAACAAACAGCTTCCACCTTGTCCGGCGGAGAACAGCAGATGCTGGCCATTGGCCGGGGCCTGATGTCCAAACCCAAGCTGCTTCTGCTGGATGAGCCTTCTCTAGGCTTGGCGCCGAAGCTGGTGGGGGAGATTTTCGTGAAATTCGAGAAGATCAACAAAATGGGCCTGACTATTCTTTTGGTGGAGCAGAACGCCCGGCAAGCCCTGGCTCTGTCCCACCGGGCTTATGTACTGCAGACCGGCCGTATTGTGAAGCAAGGTCTGGGAAAAGAGCTGCTGGCGGATCCTGAGATCCAGGAAGCCTATCTGGGAGCCCGGCAAAAAGCGCAGGCCGTATGATCTGTCACCGCAACATTAACAAAAAATATAGAAATTAAATATAATACAGAAAGGTGTTGCGTATGTCAAAAAATATATTGAAAAATTATGAAGATTTGGTAGACTTTGTGCAGGGATGTTTATTGTATGGCGTCGGCGGCGGAGGCAATCCCAAGGAAGGGTTGAGAGCCCTGGAGGCCCAATTTACAGCTGGAAATTCCTTGGGTTGGGTGCAGCCTGAAGACCTGCCGGCGGGCAGTTGGGTGGCCTGTGCGTTCCTGATGGGTTCCACAGCACCTTTGACACCTGAAAAAATCCAGCAAATGAAGGAATTGGGCCTCAACGAATGGACCTATCCCAACAACTTGGCAGAGACCACGAAATTCCTTGAAGAATATACCGGGAAAACCATCAGCGCCCTGGTCCCTCTGGAGATGGGCGGCAGCAACACGCCGGTCCCTGTGGCCGTAGCTGCTGGATTAGGAAAAATGGCGTTGGACGGTGATTTTGCAGGACGGGCGGTTCCCGAGATCACCCAAGTGACGCCTGTGGGCTGCGGCATCCCATTCACACCCGCCACCAGCGTGGACAAATGGGGCAATAAGAGCATCATTGTGGATACCATCAACATCGATATGGCGGAACGCTTAGGGAAGCTGATCAGCGATGCTTCCTTCGGTTCCACAGGCCTCTGCGGCTTCCTGATCCCTGCGGAAGACATCAAAAATATCTTTGTACCCAATACCTTGACGGAAGCCTTGGAAGCCGGACGGACGATCCGTCAAGCCAAAGAGAGAGGACAAGATGTGGCCCAGGGGCTATGCAAGGAATTGGGCTTTTACCATTTGTTCCGGGGCAAAGTGATCGATAAACCATGGGAAGACCGGGACGGTTACTACTGGGGTATGCATGTGCTGGAAGGCACCGGACCCTTTGCCGGCCATACCGCCAAGGTGGTTTTTAAAAATGAAAACCAATTGTTCTATATTGACGACCAGCTCCGCGTCTCCAGTCCTGACCTGATCATCAACATCGATAATAAGCTTGGAGAAGGGCGGCGCAATGACGATATCATCCTGGGCGATGATCTTACCATCCTGGGATGCCCCTGCAAAGCAGCTCTAAGGACCCCGATCATGCTTCCCACCCTCGAGCCTAGACATTTCGGCGTGGATGCACCTTATGTTCCGATTGAAACCGCGATGAAGAAGTAAAGCGATGGAATGAAACGGATCGGTTTGTGGACGCCTGTTTTTTCACAGAACTTTGACGCGGCAGCGGCCTTGCTGAATCTTAGGCTGTCCCATGGAAGACGCTGGATGTATCAAAAGGCAGATTCGGGCAAAATGCGGTGAGTCCCGGGACCAGTCTGTCCGAAAACCCTCGCTCCTGAGGATTGCAGGTGATCCGGGGACAAAGCTCTATTCCGAGACGAAAAAAAGGAGTGTTGAACATGAAAGTCGGAACACCGAAAGAAGTCAAGAACAATGAAAATCGTGTAGGACTTATTCCTTCGGGCGTCAAAGCCCTGGTCGATCATGGAAACACCGTCTTTATTGAAAAGAGCGCCGGTTTGGGCAGCGGGATCGAAGACCGGGAATATGTGGACGCCGGCGCCATCTTATGTGACACCGCGGCGGAAGTTTATGCCCAATCGGATATGATCGTCAAGGTCAAGGAGCCTCTTCCTCAGGAATATGGCTTGATGCAAGAGGGACAGATCCTCTTCACATATCTTCATCTTGCACCCGAACCCGAACTGACCCAGGAACTGTTGCTGAAACGGATCACTGGGATTGCCTTTGAAACGGTGACCCTGCCCAACGGGAGTCTGCCCCTGCTGGTGCCCATGAGCATGGTGGCTGGCAAGATGTCTGTCCAGGTGGGCGCCCATTTCCTTGAAAAGAACTATGGCGGCCGCGGCATGCTGCTGGGCGGCGTTCCCGGTGTGAAACCGGCCAAGGTCACCATCATCGGAGGCGGCATGGTAGGCACCAACGCAGCCAAGATCGCTGTCGGCATGGGCGCCGAGGTTTCCATCATCGATATGAATCCCCAGCGGTTGATTGCCCTGGATGACCAATTCAAAGGCCGCGTCAAGACGGTTATGTCCAACACCTTCAACATTGCGGAAGAAGTGAAGGATACGGATCTCCTGATCGGAGCCGTTCTGATCCCGGGGGCCCGGGCACCCCATTTGGTGACTGAGGTTATGGTTAAAACCATGCGTCCCGGCTCGGTGATCGTGGATGTAGCCATCGACCAGGGCGGATCCATCGAAACCATCGACCGGATCACCACCCACAGCGACCCAGTATTCATCAAACACGGGGTGGTCCATTACTCCGTGGCCAACATGCCCGGTGCCGTAGCCAGAACCTCCACCTATGCTTTGGCCAACGTGACTCTGCCCTATGCCTTGAAACTGACCGAAAAAGGCTGGAAGCAAGCTTGTAAGGAAGATAGTGCTCTGGCTAAGGGGGTCAATACGGCCGAAGGCCACGTCACCTTCCAGAAGGTGGCTGAAGCACACAGCTTGCCATATAAACCTATAGAAGAACTTTTAATCTGAAGGATATGATAGTCTATGACCAGAATGGTGACGGAGCCTGCCGCCCGCACAGAGCCTTATGAGGTTTTGAACCGGCTGATCGCAAGCTGGCAGGATGAAATCGTTGCAGCGGTGCAGCAAAGCATCCGCATTCCCAGCGTAGCCGGTCCCTCCTCGACGGAGGCCCCCAACGGGCCGGGGGTGAAAGAGGCCCTGGTTCAAAGCCTGGCCTTGGCGGAAAGCATGGGTTTCCGGACCAATATGCCGGATCCCTTGGTGGGCTATGCGGAATACGGCCAAGGCGACGAGATGGTGGCGGTGCTGGGCCATCTGGACGTGGTGCCCGCCGGGGACGGATGGACCGTCCCGCCCTTTGCGGGGACGATTCAGGAGGGACGTCTTTATGGCCGGGGCGCGGTGGACGACAAAGGTCCGATCCTGGGCGCGCTGTTTGCCCTCAGGGCCCTGAAGGAAGCCGGTCTGCCGCTGCAGCGGCGCATCCGGGTCATCTTCGGCACGGACGAAGAAACCGGCTGTACCGATATGGCTCGCTATAAAATGACCGAAGAGCTGCCAGTCGCCGGGTTTACACCCGATGGACAGTATCCGGCCATCAATGCAGAAAAAGGCATCTTGACCTTTAGGATCCGATGTCCCATCGGCGCCCACGGGGTGGTTCAGCTGCATGCAGCCCAAGGCGGCAGTGCCACCAACACCGTCCCGGACAAAGCGTTTATACATTATCTTGATGAGGATGGAATACTACAGAAACTGAGATGCCAGGGCAAGACCGCTCACAGCAGCCTGCCCCATCTAGGACAGAATGCCATCGCCATACTGGTGGACGAAGCTCAGGAGCTGAAGTTAGCTCCTGGTTTGAAAAAAGCCATCGGATTCATCCGGCAAAAGATCGGATACGAAATCCATGGCAACAGTCTGGGGATCCAATTCGAGGACGCACCCTCCGGACCGCTGACCTGCAATCTGTCCATGCTGGACTATACGGCGCCCTGGTTGACCTGGACCGTGGACATTCGTTATCCCGTGACTATGGACGGGCAGGCGTTGATCCAAAGCCTGGAAAGACAGATCAGGGAGGAGGGCTATGAAATGGAGCTGCTGACCTGCCGGCAGCCTCTGTATATTCCCGAGGACAGTCCAATCCTGAAAAAGCTTGGGAAAGCTTATTTCCGGCAGATGCTGAAGCCCTTCAAGCCCATCGGGATCGGCGGTGGTACTTACGCCAAATCCCTGCCCAACATCGTCGCCTTCGGGCCGGTTTTTCCCGATCAGCCGGAGTTGTGCCACCTGCCGGATGAATTCATGTCGATCCGGGATCTGATCAAAAACGTCCAGATCATGGCGGCAGCCTTATGGGAACTCGCACAATAGAACAAAACAGGACAGGGACTGTGCAGAACCGTTTGGGGTTCAGTACAGCCCCTCTTTTGTCCTCAGGGGGGCGTTTAATAATAACCAAATTATCGAAAAATTCAAAAAATGATTTACTTATGCCGCCGGGGGACTATAATTAAAGTATAAATAGCATATGCCAGAAACGAATGCAGAATTCAACAACCTATGGTTTGATTCAGCCCTGTATTGGACCACTTTGAAAAAGAGATGGGAAAGCTTAGGAGAGGAGGTGAAAACGATGCATGAGAGTGTTTATAAAATCATTGAGCTCATAGGGGTAAGTGCTGTTTCATTTGAGAAAGCCATTGAAAATGCGGTCGAAACAGCTTCGAAATCGCTGCGCGATATCCGTATTGGCGAAATCACAAAAATGGACGTCCAAATTTCCGAAGGTAAGGTTGTTGCCTATAGGGTAAAGGTAAGCTTGTCTTTCAAATATGAAGGACATGAGGAAGGCTTAGGCCTAGAACTTCCGGCTGAAACAGGCCAATATCAGCCCAAAGCCTTCGGGACGTGATTGAGGTATTTCACAGTGCATAGGATCTATTCTGGTTGTCAGAGGAAAAGGACCGCACCGAGAGTGATATGCTCCCCTTTAGGTAGACACCTGAAATAACAAAAATTCAGGTCTGCACAAAGGGGGGCATTTCTGTGACTAGAAGAGGGCAAAATTTTGAAAAGAAACTGGAAGCCGTGGAAAGCCCGAAGATGATTTTAAAAAGCCGGTGATTCATAGCTCCCCCTTGAGGCATGTTGTCATGATCTGCGGCGCCGCAACAAGGCGTCACAAAACAATATCTGCAATATTCGTGCCAAGACATTCTGCGCGTTCGCAGCAAAGGCCATTTTCTATTTTACCATTCCTCGGTGGCGAACGCAAAAGACCGCAGCGGATCCAGCAGTTGGCTGCGGATTGCTGCGGCGGACGGGCATGGGGCTTTGAAAGGCGGCCGAAGAGGCTTTGGTCCGGGAGAATCAATAGGTATAAACAGCGCCGACGCCGGTATCCTCCACCTTCAAAACCTTGGACAGGGCGATTTTGGCCTGCAGGTCGGTGCAATGGCAGGGATGCATGCAGCGGATGGACTGAGCGGACAAATACTGCAGCGTCTGGGCCATGAGCGCGGGGGGAGTGTCCAGCAGATGGAAGCCGCCGATCACATCGGCGATGCGCGTTTCCCCGCAAAGGATTTTCGCCTGCTCAATGATGTTGCAGATGCCGCTGTGGGAACAGCCGGTGATGATGACCAACCCCTCGTCGGAACGGTAGGCCAGGGCGGTGTCATCCGCCAGGAAATCCGGAACCCATTCGCCCTGTGCATTCCGCACCGAGCCGATGGGGATTTTATTTTCGAAATCATTCCGCCGCTGGATCTCCCCCAAATAGACTAAGCGGTCGGTAAGGTAGAAAGGTTCCTTGGTTTTATTCAGCCTGAAATAAGCAGTCAGGGAAAATTCCTTGAGATTCAGGCCGATTTCGCGGCCGTGGCAGACCTTTGTTTCAAAGGCCTCCGGATGCGCCACCAGCTCGACCTTCTTCTGCATTTGGGCGGCTTCATAATATTTCAGCAGGCTGGCCAGTCCGCCGGTATGGTCGTCGTGGCCATGGGAGATCGCCAGGAAGTCCAGGTCCTTCAGATCGATGCCCATGATATGGGCGTTGTGTAAAAATATATCGGAATAGCCGGTATCCAGCAGGATTTTTTTACCCGCATCCTCGATCAGCAGAGCGATGCCGGGTTCCCCGAGATAGTACCGGTCGATGATGGTGTTGTTGTCGCATAAGACCGTCAGTTTCATGGCGATGATCCTCCCTTTAATATAGATCGCGATGATCGGGTAATCGGGCGTCTTATTGAAAAAGCTTCTTCAGGTTTTCGCCGAAAGGCGGAACGACGATCCCTTTTTCCGTAACGATGGCTGTAATATGAGCGGCGGGGGTCACATCGAAGGCGGGGTTGAAGGTTTTGATCCCGGCCGGTGCGATCCGGACTTGCTCCACCATGGTGATCTCTTCCGCTGCCCGTTCCTCGATGGGGATGTCGGCACCGGTGGGACAGGCCATGTCAATGGTGGGCGTGGGCGCCGCAATGTACAATGGGATCCCGAAATGCTTCGCCAGGATGCTCACGCTGAAGGTGCCGATTTTGTTGGCAGTGTCGCCGTTGGCCGCGATCCGGTCGCAGCCGACGATGACCGCGTCGATTTTGCCTTGGGCCATGACCACGGCGGCCATGTTGTCGCAAATCAGGGTCACGTCGACGCCGTTGTGAAGAAGCTCAAAAGCCGTCAAACGGGCGCCCTGCAGCCTGGGCCGGGTTTCGTCGGCATAGGCCTTCAGACGAATGCCCTTATCCAGAGCTGTGTAAAATACGGAGAGGGCGGTGCCGTATTCGGAAGTCGCCAGAGCGCCGGCATTGCAATGGGTCAGCACCCCGGCGCCATCCTTCAAAAGGCTCAGCAAATGGGCGCCGATGGCCCGGTTGATCCGGCGGTCTTCGTCATGGATCCGGATGGCCTCCTGTTCAAGGGCTTGGATAATGGTCGGTATGGCAAGGGCTTGGGAAGTCTTCGCTTTATCCAGCATACGATCCACCGCCCAGCGCAGATTCACGGCGGTGGGGCGGGATTCCACCAGACGGCAAGCCGCTTGTTCCAGGGCCGCCTGGAAGAAAGACGGGTCCTGTGCCGGCGCAGCCTTGGCCGCCAAAACCATACCGTAGGCTGCGGCAATGCCGATGGCCGGCGCGCCGCGCACCTTCATGTGGCGGATGGCGTCGAAAACCGCTTCGTAGGAATTCAGTTCGATGTAGGCAATGGTGCCGGGAAGAAGGGTCTGGTCAATGAGCTGCAGCTCAGCTCCGGTCCATTTGAGGGTAAAGATGTCTTGTTCCATGGCGCTGATCCCCTTGCTTCAAAATCTTAATGTCCACCATATTCTACCAGCTGTTGAGGGAGAAGTAAATTGGAGGGACGGGGACTTTTTGAGTCGCCCGCAAAAAGTCCCCGTCCCTCCAATTTGCGGCCTGCGCATAAAAGGGACACAGCAACTCGAAGAAATTGCAGCCGAAAGCCATATGTAGCTTCAAAAAATGAGGATAACAGGAATATCCTACATTAGCTCAACCCTCGAACTAAATTGCCCAAGAATGGCGAAAACAAAGGCCCGGGGACTTTTTGCTCTGTCCCCTTCGTGCGGCCGCCGCAAAAAGCCCCCGTCCCCCAAAATTCAAAAAAAGCACCGCCTCACGGCGGTGCTTTTAACCATTTAACTGATCTTTTCAGCCATCATTTCATCCTGCTTGAGGGCAGCCAGCCGTGCCTGTTCCAGCATCATATCCTTGACCTTCATGAGCCGGCTCAAGTTGCCGCGTTCGTTCTCATCAAGCTTCATCACGATGTACTTGATGGTCTCCTGCAGCTGGGGAATCATGACGTACTCCAGCGCGTTGACCCGGCGGCGCGTTTTTTCGATTTCCTGCGCCAGCATCTGGGCCGTTTTTTCCAGCTGCGCCAGAAGCAGCATCTCCTCAAGGATGTTGGACAGCGTGATCACCGCGTCGTCCAGTTCCCCGGAAGTGGTTGCCAGGCCGTAGGGGAAAATCTCGGAGGCATCCTCGCTGAGGGTTTTGAAATCATAGAGCGGCACATTGACCGACATAATGTTGCGGTACTTCAGACTGAGCGAAACGTTCTGCTTCGGATACATCAGCGCTTCCTCAAGAAATTCCGGAGACATCACCGCAGAGGCCACCGCGAAGCTTTTGTGGGCCTGCATCAGCGCGGCTTCCACCGATTGGCGGAGGTCGTGGTTCTGGTGGACGATGCTAAGGAACTGTTTCATCAGTTCATCCCGCTTGTCCTTCAGCAGCTTGTGGCCGCGGCGGGCGGTGACCAGGCGTCGTTTCAGGCGGGTGAGCTCCATCCGGGTCGGGTTCACATTGAGACGGGCCATCTTAACCCCTCCTGACTAATTATCTTCTAGAGGCCAATACTTGGCGATCATGTCCGGCTTGATACGTTTCAGCTCGTTTTTCGGCAGGATCGTCAGCAGGCGCCAGCCCAGATCCAGGGTTTCCTGGATGGTCCGGTTGGTTTCGTAGCCTTGGGAAACATACTGCTTCTCAAATTGGTCAGCGAATTTGGCGTACTGCTTGTCAATATCCGTCAGAGCCGCTTCGCCGAGGATCGTCATCAATTCCTTGGCATCCTTGCCGCGGGCGTAGGCCGCGAACAGCTGGTTCATGGTGCTGGCATGGTCCTCACGGGTTTTGCCGGCGCCGGTCCCTTTGTCCTTCAGACGGGACAGGGAGGGCAGTACGTCGATGGGCGGCTTCAGACCCTTGCGGTACAATTCGCGGGACAGGATGATCTGACCCTCGGTAATGTAGCCGGTCAAGTCGGGAATGGGATGGGTCTTGTCGTCTTCCGGCATGGACAGGATCGGAATCATGGTGATGGAGCCCTCGCTGTCCAGACGGCGGCCGGCACGTTCGTACATGGTGGCCAGGTCCGTGTAAAGGTAGCCGGGATAGCCGCGGCGTCCGGGAACTTCCTTGCGGGCAGCGGACACTTCGCGCAGCGCCTCGGCATAGTTGGTGATGTCGGTGATGATGACCAGCACCTGCATGCCCTTGTCAAAGGCCAGGTATTCCGCGGCCGTCAGCGCCATACGGGGCGTGGCGATACGTTCGATGGCCGGGTCGTTGGCCAGATTCATAAACAGCACGGTGCGGTCGATAGCGCCGGTTTTCTTGAAGTCGGAGATAAAGAAATCCGCTTCCTCAAAGGTGATGCCGACGGCGGCGAAAACCACGGCGAACTTGGATTCCGTTCCGAGAACCCGCGCCTGGCGGGTGATCTGGGCGGCCAGCTCAGCGTGGGGCAGACCGGAGCCGGAGAAAATCGGCAGCTTCTGGCCGCGGACCAGGGTGTTCAGGCCGTCGATGGCAGAAACGCCGGTTTGAATGAATTCGGAAGGATAGTCGCGGGCCGCCGGATTGGTGGGCGTTCCGTTGATGTCCATCCGCTTTTCGGCGAGGATTTCCGGGCCGCCGTCAATGGGATTGCCCATGCCGTCAAAGACCCGGCCCAGCATGTCGGAGGACACGCCGAACTCAATGCCGTGGCCTAGGAAACGGACCTTGGAACCGGCCAGGTTGATGCCGGCGGAGCTTTCGAACAGCTGGACCAGCGCGTTGGTGCCGTTGATTTCAAGTACCTTGCAGCGGCGCAGCTCCCCGCTGGGCAGTTCGATCTCGCCCAATTCGTCGTAAGTGACATTGTCAACGTCCCGGACCAGCATCAGCGGGCCGGCGACCTCCTGGATCGTACGATATTCCTTAATCACAGAGCCTCACCTCCTGCTTCCGTCAGCTCAGCGATCTGAGCTTCCATTTCCTTGATGATCTCGCCGTAAACCTGCTCGTATTCTTCCTGCGGAACGTCTTTGCCGCGGCCGATCCGGTCCCGGGCGGGAATGGAGAAGAGCATTTTCATGGGCGCATCGGCAGCCAGTGCCTTCTTGCCCAGTTTATTGAAGGTCAGGATCATTCTCAGAAGCATGAATTGTTTGCCGAAGGAGGTGTAAGCGTCCGTATCCACAAAGGCATTTTGTTGCAGGAAGTCTTCGCGGATCATGCGGGCCACTTCCATGGTCAGGCGGTCCTGAGGGGAAAGGGCATCGATACCCACCAGACGAACGATTTCGTTCAGCTCGCTTTCCTGCTGCAGGATACCCAGGGCCTCGCCGCGCTGAGCCATAAAGTCTGTGTTGATGTTGCTGTTGAACCATTGGGAGAGCCGGCCTTCATAGAGGGAATAGCTGTTGAGCCAGTTGATGGCCGGGAAGTGGCGGGCATAGGCCAGGCTGGCGTCCAAACCCCAGAAGACCTTCACGATGCGCAGGGTAGCCTGGGAAACCGGTTCGGAGATGTCGCCGCCGGGAGGTGAAACGGCGCCGATGGCGGTCAGGGAAGCCATGCGGCCGTCGCTGCCCAGGCACTTGATGGAACCGGCCCGTTCGTAGAACTGGGCAAGACGGGAAGCCAGGTATGCGGGGTAACCTTCTTCACCGGGCATTTCTTCCAGACGTCCGGACATTTCACGGAGCGCTTCCGCCCACCGGGAGGTGGAGTCGGCGATGACGGCCACGGAATAGCCCATGTCACGGAAATATTCCGCAATGGTGATGCCGGTGTAAACCGAAGCTTCACGGGCTGCAACCGGCATGTCGGAGGTGTTGGCGATCATAACCGTCCGCTTCATCAGGCTTTCGCCGGTGCGGGGGTCGGTCAGCTCAGGGAATTCCCGGAGCACGTCGGTCATTTCATTGCCGCGTTCACCGCAGCCGATGTAGACCACGATGTCCACGTCAGACCATTTGGCCAGCTGATGCTGCACCACGGTTTTTCCGGAACCGAAGGGGCCGGGGACCGCGGCGGTACCGCCTTTGGCAATGGGGAACAGGGTGTCGATGACCCGCTGGCCAGTCATCATGGGCACCGTGGGGGGAATCTTTTCCTGATAAGGACGGCCAACGCGGACCGGCCATTTCTGGAGCATCTTGAGTTCAACCAGGGTGCCGTCGGCTTTCTTAAGGGTGCCGAAAGGCTCATCCACGGTGAATTCGCCGGCTTTGATCTCCTGGATTTCACCTTTCAGTCCCACGGGAACCATGATCCGATGATCCACCACGATGTTTTCCTGCACATGGCCCAGAAAATCGCCGCTGATCACCTGATCGCCGGCTTTGACGCAGGGCTCGAATTTCCATTTCTTTTCCCGGTCAATGGAGGGTACTTCCACGCCGCGGCTGATTTTCGGGCCGATTTTGGCGCGGATGGCTTCCAGAGGACGCTGGATCCCGTCATAAATGGTTTCCACCATGCCGGGGCCCAGTTCGACGGAAAGCGGGGCGCCGGTGGTTTCCACAACGTCCCCGGGGCCGATGCCGGCGGTTTCTTCATAGACCTGAATGGAGGCCTGGTCGCCGCGCATTTCCAGGATCTCGCCGATCAGGCGCTGCTTGCCGACCCGGACCACGTCGTACATGTTGGCGTGTTTCAGGCCGCCGGCAGTGATCAGCGGACCGGCGACTTTGATGATTCTGCCTGTATCCATATCGTTTCTACCTGCTTTCTGTGTTAGTTCTTCAGTATATCGGCGCCAACCGCCCGTTCCACGGTTTTGTGGACACCGGCCATGCCGATTCCCAGGGATCCGGTGGTGCCGGGAATGAGAATGATGGCGGGCTTGATGGCATCGGTATACTTTTCAATGTCGGCGGCCATATCCACAGCCAGCTGCTCGGTCAGATAGATGACGGCGCAATCCTCTGACGCCAGACGGTGCAGCGCTTCCCGGGCTTCAGCCGCCGTATCGGCGAACACGGTTTCCAAGCCCAGGGACTTGAAGCCCAGGGTGCTTTCCCGGTCGCCGATCACAGCAATTTTATACATAAGCATCCCTCAGCCTTTCTATGATCATTTCGGAAGGAAGGCCTGCCAGACGCCCGGCGATGATGATGCGCACAGCCGTCAGCTCCGATTCCTGGGCGGCCAGGTAGCCGATCAGGGTTTCCGCGCCGAAGGCAACGTACTTGGCCCGTTTGAGATACCGAATCAAAGCGTCGTCGCAGGCCAGGTCCATAATGGCCAAAGTGCCCTCGCCTCTCAGGACTGCGGCGCCGGCACCGGCGGCTGCGGACAAAGAGGAGCTGGCGAAGACGCTTTCGATCAGGTCCGGCGAAATGTCATGCATCAGGGACATGATCGACACATTGCCGCCGGGAACCAGCGCGAAACGCAGGATCTCGCTGCCCTTGCCCATACGGCGCAGGCGGACGGCAGACCGAAGATTGACGCCGTCGATCATCAGGCGGATGTAACCGGTCAAAAAGCCGGAACCGAAGGCTTCGGCTGTATCCAGCATCTCGGCATACATGGCGCGGTCGAGATTGAAGTCCAGAAGCTGGGGATCCCGGGTACGGGAAAGCAGGTCACGGCCTTCGGAAACGACGGCGGCCATGGCGGCCGGCATATCACTGAAGCTGTTTTCCCGAAGCATGGCCATCAGCTGACGGACCGGCACCCGTCCGGCATCGATCAGCAGGGCATCCGGTTTTTCACCGGTGGCCTCGCTCTTCAGCAACGTCTTAAGATTATGATAATCGTACTTCATGAGAAAAACGGCGGGGATCCGTTGATCCGGCGCCAGGGAACGAAGCATGGCAAAGGTCTCGCTGCGCCGCTGGGCCAGAATCTGTTCCACATCCGCCATGGAGGCGGAGGGAATTTCCGGCCAGCCGCATTCCGTCAGGACCTTGAAGGTGTCTTCCATCGTTCGGGCTTCGCACATACGTTCCATGCGTTCCCGGGTCAGGAGATTCTTTTCCAGCGCCTTGATTCGAGCGCTGGCGTACAGATAATCGGTATCCTTTATGATGTTTTTTGCCAAATTGCGCACATCCTTTCCTGCTTAGGCAAACAGTGCGGCTGCCACATCCAGAGCCAGGCTGTCCTTGGACAGCCGGACGATGGTGTCCAGCGAACAGTTTACTTCCACATCCCCGGCTTTCAGCAGCAGTCCGCCGATGATGGGGCGGGTTTCTGCGGACAAGGTCAGGGCGGCCGGCTTGCCTTTTTGAGCCAGGAGCGCATTGGCCTGATCCGTCACCTGGGCTCCGCAGGCCGCATGGTCTTTCGCAGAAAGGATCACTTGTTCAGTACCGGACGCGGACGCCTCGGCGGCCAGGCGGCTGAGCAGGGCAATATATTCCGGTTGAGGCAAAGCCAAAAGACGTTCCAGGGCCAGGCTGAAGGCCTTGGTGATCATGGCCTGCTTGGTCGCCAGAAAAGCCTGTCTGGCTTCCAGTTCAGCCGCTGATTTGGCTCGGCGCTGGATCTCCTTTGCCTGTTCTTCGCCGGCTGTCTGGATCTTGCGGACTGCCGCATCGGCCTCCTGCTGATATTTTGCAGTGACGGCCGCCGCGTCTTCATTGGCTTTTGCCAGGATGGACTCGATCTCCTGCCGGGCATCCCGGGTGATCAGGTCGGCGATTTTTTCAATACCGTTCATTGTTTATCCCCCTTGCGCGGTTGATCCGATTAGATGGCAATACCCAGCCACATCAGGAATGAAGCCAACAGAGCCAGAACGGCATAGGTTTCAACCATGGCGGGATACATCATGGCTTTACCAAGCTCTTCAGGACGCTTGGCGATAATGCCCATGCAAGCGGCCGAAGCGCGGCCTTGAGCGATGCCGGAGGTGAAGCCAACCACGCCGATGGGGAGACCGGCAACCATAAGACTGAGGCCTTGAATCGTGGTCAATTCAACGGGGGTGCCGCCGACGATGCCGATCTTAATGAGGATCAGGAAGCCGATGATCAGGCCATAGATACCCTGCGTGCCAGGCAACGCCTGCAGCAGAAGGGTTTGTCCGAACTTGCCGGGGTCTTCGGTCAGAACACCGGCAGCGGCTTCACCGGCAATGCCGACGCCTTTTGCGGAGCCTGTGCCAGCACCAAATACTGCGAAAGCTGCTCCTGCCAGAGCCATGTTAGTACCGTTGAACAGGGATGTGATCCATTCCATAATTATTTACCCTCCTTGATAACTTCAACATATTTTGTCTTGTTGTATAGTGGTGCGAACCTACGTCCGCCGGACTCAAAGAATTTACCGAAAAACTCGATGTACTGCAGACGGCTGGTGTGCACAAAGGTGCCCAGCAAGTTGATGGCAAGATTAAAGAGGTGGCCGATGATAAAGATCAAAAAGAAGAAGATCCAGCCGATGACCGACTTCCCGCCTAAGGTTGCCATGGTATTCATAACCTGCGCAATAACGGCGGTGGCCAGGCTGAGAGCCAGCAATCTGGAATAGGAAAGGATATCGGACAGATAACTGGTGGCGCCGTACAACGCGCCTAAGCCGCTGGTCAAACGCCGGAGGATGGACTTATGGGAGCGTCCGGCCATCAGCAGGATGCCCAACGCGCCGGCTGCGGAAATGGCCAGGCCGACCTTGACATTAACGATGCAGACCATAAAGCCGCCCAGGAGCATATACCAGAAACCGATATCACAGATGGCGCCGACGATATCGCCCCGCCGGATCATCCCGTAAGCATTGAGCCCCATCCCGGTAAACAGCTGGATGATGCCGAAGACGATGGAAATGATGAACAGGGGGATGGGATTGGTCAGCGGATCAAACAGAACCGGGGAAATGGTGATGGGCCGGCCCAGCATGTTGGTTGTAAAGGCCGTGATCACATTTCCGAAATAACTGCCGAACATAACGCCCCAGAAAATGGTGGAGATCCCGCATTGCACCGCCAGCTTGGCCATATCCCGCAAACCGCCCTGAGGCCGGGCTTTTTTGAGGATCCAGTAACCACCAAGCGAAATCAGCACGCCGTATCCCACGTCCGCCATCATAAGGCCAAAGAAAACAAAGAAGAAGGGCGCCATGAAAGGGACTGGGTCCAGACCGCTGCTGTAGGTGGGTAAAGCGTAGAGCTCGGAGACCATGCCGTAGGGCTGCATCAAAACCGGGTCATGAAGCAGGACCGGAGGCTCCTCATCCTCTGCAGGGGCAGAGAAATCGTAAGCGCAGCCTTGCTTTTCAAGAATCTCGGCGACGGTCGCCTCGGACTCCGAAGGGACCCAGCCCTCCAGATACACGGTTTTGGCCGTTGCCATGAGGCCGTTCAACACGTCGTCCCGATGGGCTTCGATGGTCAGCGCATCCAGTGCTTGCTCGATGGGCTCTTTCCAGGAAGCCAATGACTGGATCTCAGCGATCTGCTGGCCCCGCTGCCGGTCCAGATCCGCCAGCTGATGGTCCATCTGGGCGATGTTGTCCGCTGCGGTGCCTTGGACGTCTTTGAAACTGACCAGAGAAAAACCCTTGGACTTCAATTGGTCCAGAGACTCGTCCAAAACGCTCAGGTGAGAGACCATTAAGAGGTAATGCTGTTCCCGATCGCTGCTGACCAGGGAGAGGGAACAGCATTCAATGGCGTCGGCCGTCTCAAGAAGAACCGATGAAGGGATGCCGGAAGGACATACGCCAAAGAGGACTTTGAACTTTGTGCCGAATTCCATACCTAAAGGAATGTTCATGCTCTTCCATGGGACCAGAACAGCTTTTCTTGCTGTCAGACGGCCTTCCTCTGCATAGATGGAGGCAATCTGACGCGTCAGGATATTCAGCTGTTCAGCCGCGGCCAAAGCTTCTTCGACCTTCTGCGGGTCTTTGAAGGCCTGCTCAGTGATTTGTCTCCGGGGGGTCAGAAAACCGGATTTGGCCGGCGCGTATTTTCCCAAGGCTTCCAGCGCCGAATTCAAGGCGTTCAGTTTTCTCGCCGAATCGCCTGGTTCATCCAGACGGTGCAGAACGGCGGACCACTGGGGATCGGTCAGGGTGTCTGTGGAATTCTCGACTTCGACACAGCCTGAACGGGTCAGTTCACTCAGCAGGGGGCGGCGGATGGTCCGGGGTGCGACGATGCGCAGCCTTGACATTTTTACGATTGACATCAGCCGTTCACAACCTTTTCAACGATGATTGACACTGCAGCGTCCATTGTTGCGGCCGCGGCAGTCTCTAAAGCAGCGCATTGGGATCGCATCTGGGCCGCGATCTCTTCGGCAGCTGCTTTGCCCTGGGTTTCTGCCTCAAGGCAGCGTTTGCGCACATCGGCTTCGGCGGCAGCTTTGGCCATACGCAGTTTTTCCTGACCGGCGCTGTCCGCTTCAGCGGCGATTTTTTTGGCTTCCGCCAAAGCGTCTGTCCGTTGCTTCTCAGCCTCGGATTCGATGGCCGCGATTTTTTGGATGGTTTCTAGTGACATTTTCTCACCTGCCTCTGTGGTAGATTTGTTTACTGCTATAATTCTTTCATAATATTATAATGAAAAAAATTATTGAAATCCCCGTCCGCCAGACCAAATTGGCTTCATTTGGATGGCCCGGAGGCGCGGAGAGAGCAGACTTCCCAAAGTGACAACCCGATAGCGACCCGGAGGTTTTAGCCCTCGCTAAGATATCAGAAACCTCTGAAAAATGGACTTAACCGGAGTTTAAGAAAAAATTCACGAACCTATTTAAAAAAATAACTATTGTTTAGAGAAAGCTGATACTTCCCCTTTTTAACAGCATAAACGTATTATAGCATTTCCACCCTTTCCGATTCAAGGAGAAATCTTCGGAGAAGCCAGGTATACATGATGGGAAAGAGAAGAAGTCGGAAGGGAAAAAAGCCCAGTCCGGAGCTTTATGGAAGGTTCGAAAGAAGAGATGGATTGCCATTGATTTGCGCCGCTGGCAATCCATCTCGGCTACGCATGTTCTTTTAGAAGGAAGAGGCGTTAAACTTTGAAACCTGAACTAGATAAACAGGAATAAAAAGCCCACAAACATAAAATAGAGGCACATGGGCAGGTTCAAAAGCATGGACTTGACCGGGTCGACCTTCTTGCCCAGAAGACCACCCACCAGACCGGCAACCACAAAGGTGGTCAAGTCGGCGGGAGGCATGCCTTGACCGGACATGGCCAGATGGGAGCCGGCGATGGCTGCACGGACTGGGTCAACCCCAATTTCCACCAATGCAGGTCCGAAGAAGGAGAATATCGTGTTTTGAGCAGTGGTCTGGGAACCGGTCAGCATGCCGATCAGCATCTCGGCAAAGCCGCCGCCGAGCTTTAAGACCGTTTGATTCAGTCCCAGCGCGAATTCCTTTACTGCGTCAATCTGTCCGGCTGTATAGAAGGCTCCCAGCATCAAGCCGGCGCAGATCAAAACTGAAAAACTTCCTTTAATATTCACCAGAGCCATTTTCATGACATCACCGGAATTTTTATATACCTTTGGATAAAAGAAGCTGATGATGGTCACGATGATGATGGACATAACAATCAGATTGGAAACGCCTTTTACGATGGTGATTCCGGCCAGCCACTTGATCATAGGACCGATGCTCATGGTCAGCAGGTCGATCTTGAATCCGGTGCGGAGAACGATCAAGAGGATCAAGATCGAAAGCGGAACGAGGGTCAGCCAGTTTTCTCTCAGGATCTGCCCGCCGCTTTCTTTGGGAATCAGGTCTTCAGGCAAGGTCTTGATTCGGATGAACCGGGTTGCAACATAGGTTGTGCAGATGGCTACACCGAGACCTACGGTAAGATAACCCAATTTGACAACCGGTTCAGGCGCGATGCCGAGCAAAGCTGAGGAAAGAAAGATCGCTTGCGTAATGGGAGGCATAATCGATCCCATTGCAGCGCCCATAACAATCGTTGTTGTAATCTCTTCGCCGGTCAATTCCATTTCCGCCAGAGCCTTAATGACCAACACACCGATGACGGTGGAAGCGGCGATTGCATCGCCCAACAATGAGCCTGCAATAACCAATGCAACAACAACCGCTGAAATCAATCCTTTTGGAGAATGTCCGAAAACAGATCTTAAGAAATTGATCATGGTTTCCATAGTTCCCATTTTTACCTGGGTTTCAGCATAGAGGCTGCCGAACAACACCAAGCCAAGAACCCAGGCGATCCGGTCGATGCCGCTGATCCAGGCTATAGCCCAGTCCATGGGATTATAGAAGCCGCCCATAATCAAAGCGATTAGTCCGGTGAGAATCAGAGCGATTTGGATGTTGCCGCCGATGTAGGGGATTTTCTTTATCAGAATAATCGATAGGAGCACGATGATGGGTACGATGACGATAAGCATAAAGGAAACCTCCTGAAATAAATTTTGTCCAATCGTTTGATTCCTGATTTAGGAAATGCTGTGCATTTCGTTTGGGTGCGAAAAATTTAATGCATAGGATTTCGAAAATCGAAGAAGTCCTGCTTTTTTACTCATCCCTCCTTTTCTTCATCGAATGGATATCTATGTAAAACAAAGAACAGGATGTCCTTCGTGGATCGTTCTTGGGGAGGAAAGGGTGACGACCTACTCTTAAAGCAATTGTTGTGCCAAAACTTTGAATTTTATAAAAATCGTCAAAACATAATGCTGGCAAGGGAAATTGAGCGACCGGGCATGAGGCGTGGGCCATCGGGGATCTGAGGAGGTTCTAAAAAATAGAATTTAAGGCATTTGAATCAAGGGGGTTCTGTCTTGCCGGATGTTCAAATTGATGTGATGGGTCATGAAATGATGGGGCAAAGCGCGGATATAAAAAATGGAACTCTGATTCTAACAATTAGAACCGGAATTCCATTTTTTAAAAACGTGCTCGATTGGTCTGCATCCGAAAAAGGCTTACAAACAGGGTTGAGGATTAGATGAACATGAATGCCACGCCTACAAACAGGAAGTAAAGGCACATGGGCAGGTTCAGGAGCATGGATTTGACGGGGTCGACTTTTTTGCCCAGGATACCGCCCACCAGGCCGGCCACCACGAAGGTGGTCAGGTCAGCCGGAGGCATGCCCTGGCCGGACATGGCCAGATGGGAACCGGCGATGGCGGCATGGACCGGATCCACACCGATCTGAACCAAGGCTGGGCCCAGGAAGGAGAAAATGGTGTTCTGAGAGGTAGTCTGGGAACCGGTCAGCATGCCGATGAGGCACAAGGCACCGCCGCCGCCCAGTTTCAGCAGGGTCTGGTTCAGCGCCATGGCAAAATTCTTGACCGCTTCGATCTGGCCGGCCATGTAGAAGGCCCCCAGCATCAAGCCGGCGGACAGCTGCACGCCCAAGCTGCTCTTGACGTTGCGGACGCCGTCTTTCAGGACGGTGCCGGCTTGCTTATAAACGGCCGGATACAGGAAGCTGATGAGGGTGACGATGATGATGGACATAACGATGAGGTTGGACATCCCCTTGATAATGGTGATGGTGGAGAGCCATTTCAGGAAAGGTCCGATGCTCATGGTCAGCAGGTCGATCTTGAAGCCAGTGCGCAGCACGATCAGAACCACCAGGATCATCAGGGGCACCAGGGTCGACCAATGCTTCTTGATGATCTGCCAGCCGGATTCCTTGGGAATCAAGTCTTCAGGCAGAGATTTGATCTTGATGAAGCGGTAGGCCACGTAAAGCGTACAAAGAAGAACGCCGAAGCCGACGGTAAAATAACCCATATTCACCACCGGATCGGGTGAAATGCCCAGCAGCGCAGCGGCCAGAAAGATGGCTTGCGTGATAGGCGGCATGATAGAGCCTAAGCTGGCGCCCATGACGATGGTGCAGCAGATCTGTTCGCCGTTCATGTCCATTTCAGCCAGGGATTTGATGACCAGAACGCCGATGACGGTGGAAGCGGCGATGGCGTCGCCCAGCAGGGAGCCGGCGATGACCAGGGCAACGACCACGACGGAAATCAAGCCCTTGGGCGAATGGCCGAAGATGGCTCTCAGGTAGCTGATGACGGTGTCCATGGTGCCCATTTTAACCTGGGTTTCAGCATAAATACTGCCGAAGAAGGACAGCCCGATGACCCAGGCGATCCGGTCGATGCCGCTGATCCAAGCCTTAGCCCAGTCCACGGGGTTGTAAAAGCCGCCCATAATCAATGCGATAAGACCAGTGAGAATGAGGGCGATTTGAATGTTGCCGCCAATGTAGGGGATTTTCTTGATCAAGATGATGGATAGCAGGACAATAATAGGTACGATAACGATGAGCATGCACAAACCTCCTATCTTTCATGTGGGTAAAATCCGTATCCTTGGTGGGCGGTTTGCCGGATTGGCGCCTGCATACCGGGACCATGAGGGGAAAGGGCCCCGAAGCGCTGGAGGGTCTTTGGGTATTGCGGCATCACTCCTTATCAGAATAATAAAATCTTGCGAGGAACGGGTGGGTTAGCCGGCGTGTTCCCTCAGGGAACACTTAATGCCGAAAAGCTTGCCAACCCTATCTAATGCATGGATTGTGCCAAAATTACAAATATTGAAAAAATATAAAAACAAGGAAATACAAGGGTTTTAACTGTTTATTAGGGAGGGAAAAGTGCAAGTCAAATGCAAAAAATTCTAAAAAATAGAAGTCTATGAGCGGACAGGGGAAAGGGAATGACTTTAGAGGCGCAGGGGGATTAAGAAAACAGACACTTCTCATAATTCTAGATATTGGAAGCGGGTTCGAGAATTTAGAAGCATGAGTCCGTTCCCTCGGATCCTTGCGGAGCGGGTTTCAGCCCGTCTTAGAGCCAGACTGGCGTCATAGGGAGAATATAGAGTATTGCGGTGACCGCTGATATGATATAATATTTAACAATGTGAAATAAACAGATATAATGAAAGAAAGCCGTATTTAAGGGGGAACATCATGGGAGGGGACAAGATCATCATCGAGGGCGGCGTCCCTCTGAAAGGCACGATCAATGTCAGCGGGGCCAAAAATGCCGTGCTGCCGGTGATCGTTGCATCCTTATTGAGTTCAACTCCCTGCAGGATCATCGACGCACCGCAGCTGGCCGATGTGGAGGTCATTTGTCAGGTTCTTGAAAGCCTGGGCGCCAAGACCTACTGGGTCGGAAAGGACCTGTATGTGGATGCTTCGGAGATTTCCCATTGTGAAGCTTCCGACGAAATCGTTCAGAAAATGAGGGCCTCCATCTTGGTGATGGGGCCTCTTTTAGCGCGTATGGGCAAGGTCAGGGTTTCACAGCCGGGAGGCTGCGCCATTGGAACACGACCCATCGATCTTCATCTCAAAGGCTTTGAAGCCATGGGCGTTCAGATGAGCAAGGAGCAGGGGTATGTGACCGCCCAAACCAACGGGCTTCGCGGCGCCAGGATCTACCTTGATTTTCCCAGCGTCGGCGCCACAGAGAACCTGATGATGGCAGCGGCCTTAGCCAAGGGGACCACGGTGATCGAAAACGCAGCCGAGGAACCGGAGATCGTTGACCTGGCAAACTTTATCAACAGCATGGGCGGCAGGATCCGGGGCGCCGGCACGAAAATCATCAAAATCGAAGGGGTCTCGGAATTGACCGGCTGTGAGCATCAGGTCATTCCTGACCGGATCGAAGCCGGCAGCTATCTGATGGCGGCCGCCATAACCGGCGGTGATTTGACTTTGGAAAATGTGATTGGGGACCATTTGAAGCCGGTGATCGCCAAGCTGGTCGAGGTGGGTTGCCAGATCACCGAAGGCGACAGCACGCTGCATATCCTTGCACCGCAGACTTTGAGTGCCGCGGACATCAAGACGCTGCCCTATCCGGGATTCCCCACGGACATGCAGGCTCAGTATATGGCGCTGATGACCAGGGCTCAAGGGGCCAGCGTGATTGCGGAAACCGTTTTTGAAAACCGCTTCATGCATGCCGAGGAATTGCGCCGGATGGGCGCGGACATCCGCATCAACGGACGCAGTGCCGTGGTGGAAGGACCCTGCCGGCTGCAGGGGGCTATGGTGAAGGCCACCGACCTGAGGGCCGGCGCCGCCCTGGTGATTGCCGCCCTGGCTGCCGAGGGGCATACGGAAATCAGCAATACCTATTATATTGACCGGGGCTATGACAATCTGGCAGCCAAGCTGCAGGGCGTCGGGGCCAGAATCACCCGGCGATAGGCCGGCCGAGCAGTTTACTGAGGCTATATAATATAGTTGTTTAATATTAAAGGAAGAAGGGCTGATAGGGAATGACGTACGAAGGGTATGAAAATGTGACGGTCTTTGACCATCCGCTGATCCAGCACAAGATTTCCATGCTGCGGGACAAAAGCACCGGGAGCAAAGATTTCCGCCAATTGGTGGATGAGATCGCCATGCTGATGGCTTATGAAGCCACCCGGGACCTGCCCCTGGAAGAGGTGGAAGTGGAAACGCCTCTGGCACGGACCAAAACCAAAATGCTGACGGGTGAAAAGGTGACCCTGGTGCCTGTCCTTCGGGCCGGGCTGGGGATGGTCAACGGCATCCTGATGCTGATGCCTACCGCACGGATCGGCCACATCGGCCTGTACCGGGACCATGTGACCCTGGAACCGGTAGAATATTACTGCAAACTGCCGGAAGAGGTGAAGGAAGGCCTTACCATCGTGCTGGATCCCATGCTGGCTACCGGCGGCTCGGCCTCCGCGGCCATCGGCTTCATCAAGGCCCGGGGCGCCAAGAAGATCAAGCTGATGAACATCCTGGGCTCCGACACGGGGATCGCCCGGGTCCATAAAGATCATCCCGATGTGCCCATCTACTGCGGCACCGTGGATCATAAATTGAACGAAGTGGGCTACATCACCCCCGGCCTGGGCGATGCTGGCGACCGGCTGTTTGGGACAAAATAGGGACCGGCGCGGAAGGCGTTTGACGCAGCGTTATTGCGGAAGCAGCTGCCATTGCGCGGGTGGATGCATACAAAACGCAGCCGTCTTAACAGGAATAAAAATGAAAGAAGCGGAAAAATCGGTTGGATTTTTTCCGCTTCTTTTCGTTATATCATTAGGATCGAGGCTTTTGCTCTGTCCCCTATTTGCGGAGTACCGCTCGGGGGGGACGGGGACTTTTTGCGGCGGCCGCAAAAAGTCCCCGTCCCTTTTAAGCCCTCCCCAACAGCAACGCCGCCGAAGCTTCCGGGGCCGCTGCCATCGCTGACCAGCAGGTAGCAGGGGATCTGTGCCGCATCCAGCAGCGCCATCAAATCGAAAAAGCGTGCCTCGCCAGAGCCGCCCGGCAAAGCCAAGAACAATCGGTCGAT